>Ga0114938_1000133_pt1 | contig 59055 bp, 54 predicted proteins | sample AshMeaBigSpring_FD_88675 | JGI IMG/M metagenome (GOLD analysis project Ga0114938, IMG submission 88675) | Groundwater microbial communities from Big Spring, Nevada to study Microbial Dark Matter (Phase II) - Ash Meadows Big Spring | ecosystem: Environmental > Aquatic > Deep subsurface >...
AAGGCGCGCGAGCTCGGCTACGGCGGCCGCGAGGTGTTCAACGCGGACCGCTGGTTCGAGTGGCCGCAGCTGCTCGCCGCCAGCCAGACGCTGTCGCTGTTCGCCGAGCGGCGCATCCTCGAGTTGCGCATGGCGGCGCCGCGGCCGGGCAAGGAGGGCGGCGAGCTGCTCGCGCGCATCGCCGCCGACCCGCCGCCCGACACGCTGCTGCTCGTGACCTGCGGGCGCGTCGCCGGCGAGACTTACGCGACGGCCTGGTTCAAGGCGTTCGAACGGCACGGCGTCGTGGTGCAGTCCTGGCCGGTCGAGATCGGCCGCCTGCCGGCGTGGATCGCGGAACGCGCAGCGCGGCACGGGCTCACGCTCGAGCCGGATGCGGCGGAACTGCTGGCCGAGCGCGTGGAGGGCAACCTGCTGGCCGCGCACCAGGAGATCGAGAAGCTGGCGCTGCTCTCGAAAGGCGGCGCCGTGACGGCGGAGGACGTGCAGGCCGCGGTCGCGAACAGCGCGCGCTACGACGTATTCCAGCTCGGCGAGGCCGCACTCGCGGGCGACGCCGCGAGGAGCCTGCGCATCCTCGAGGGCCTGCGCGCCGAGGGCGCCGAGCCGCCGCTCGTGCTCTGGGCGCTGTGCCGGGAATTGCGCGCGCTCGCGGAGGCGCGGCGCAACCCCGGCGCGGCCGCGGGCTACGGCCGCCAGGCGGAGCGGCGCGCGGCGCTGCTGCGCCGCGCCGTGGCGCGCACGCGCGGCCAGCCGCTCGGCCCGCTGTTCCTCGCCGCCGGGCGCGTGGATCGCGAGGTCAAGGGCGTCGCGCGCGGGGATCCCTGGACTTCGCTGACCGGCCTGGTCGCGGCGCTCGCGGGCGCGGCGCCGGCGTGACGCGCCGCGCTTCCTGAGATCCGCGGTCCGATGGCTCCCTTCGGCGTGTTCGGCGGAATGTTCGACCCGATCCACTACGGGCACCTGCGCACGGCCCACGAACTGCAGGAACTGCTCGGCCTCGAGGCCGTCGCCTTCGTGCCCGCCGGCGACCCGCCGCACCGCGCGGCGCCGCTCGCCGATGCCGCGACGCGACTCGCGATGGTCCGGGCCGCGATCGAGGGCAATCCGCGCTTCCTCGTCGACGACCGCGAACTGCGGCGCGCCGGCCCGTCGTACACGGTCCTGACGCTCGAGGAGCTGCGTGCCGAGCGCGGCGCCCAGCCGCTCGTGCTGATCATGGGTCTCGACGCGTTCGCGGGCATCGCCGGCTGGCACCGCGCCGGCGAGCTGGTCGGCCTCGCGCACATCGTGGTGGCGGTGCGCCCGGGCGCCGCCATGCCGGAGGCGGGAATGCCGGCGGAATTGCTGCGCCGGCACGGATGCCGCGATCCCGGCCTGCTCGCGCGCTCCCCGGCGGGCCTCGTGTACGTGAACGAGGGCACCCAGCTCGTGGCGTCGTCGAGCGCCGTGCGCGCCATCGTGGCGGCGGGCCGCGATCCGCGCTACTTGATGCCCGAGGCCGCGCGTAGGATCATCCTCGCCAGGGGCAGCTACGCCCCGCCAGGCGAACGGAAGGAATGAGCGACACGAGAGCGAAGAGGAAACGCCGCACACCCGTGACCGCAGGCCCGCGCAGCCGGGCCCACAAGACCAGGAAAGCACCTGGCAGCCTGACCGACATCGCCATCGCCGCCCTGGAGGACATGAAGGCCGTCAACGTCAAGGTGCTGGACGTGCGCAAGCTCACGGACGTCGCCGACACGATGATCGTCGCCACCGGCACCTCCGATCGCCACGTCAAGTCGATCGCGGACCGCCTCGTGGAGCGCTGCCGCCAGGCGGGCCACCGGCCCTACGGGATCGAGGGCGAGCGCGAGGGCGAGTGGGTGCTCGTCGACCTCCAGGACCTGATCGTGCACGTGATGCTGCCGCGCATCCGCGAGTTCTACGGCCTCGAGAAGCTGTGGGAAGTGCGGCCGGCCCAGCGCGCGACCACCGCCGCCTGAGCATCCCCCGTGCGCGTCCGCCTCATCGCAGCCGGCACGCGCATGCCGCGCTGGGTGGAGGAGGGCGTCGCGGAATACGCCAGGCGGCTGTCGGCCGGTATCCGCTTCGAGCTGGTCGAGATTCCGCTCGCGAAGCAGCGCGAGCGCATGCAGGCCGCGATCGCGCCGCGCGATTTCGTCGTCGCACTCGAGGTCGACGGTCGCGCCATGACGACCGCGGAGCTCTCGCGCTGGCTGGCGGCCCGGCTGCAGGACGGGCGTGACCTGGCGATCCTGCTCGGCGGGCCCGACGGCCTCGACCCGGAGCTCTCGGCGCAGGCGGACCTGCGCTGGTCGCTGTCGGCGTTGACCTGGCCGCACGGCCTCGTGCGCATCATGGTGGTCGAGCAGCTCTATCGCGCACACAGCCTGCTCGCGGGGCATCCCTACCATCGCGCCTGAGGCGCCGACCGGCTATCCTTGTCCGGTCAATGACTTACGACTTGATCATCCTGGCCTCTGCGTCCGAGCGGCGCAGCCGGCTGCTGGCGCAGATCGGGGTCCGCCACGAGACGCGCGCCACGGACCTCGACGAGAGCCAGCGCGCCGGCGAGGCGCCGCGCGATTACGTGCTGCGGCTCGCGCGCGAGAAGGCAGCCGCCGCCCTGCGCGCGCAGGGCGCGGGTGCCGGGCGCCCGGTGCTCGCCGCGGACACCGCCGTCGTGCTGGACGGGCGCGTGTACGGCAAGCCCGTGGACGAAGACGAATGCGTCGCGATCCTGACGGCGCTCGCGGGCCGCACGCATGAGGTGCTGACCGGCATCGCGCTCGCGTGCGCGGGAGCCGTGCAGACTGCGTTCAGCGCGACCCGCGTCAGCTTCCGCGCAATCGATGCCGCGGAATGCCGCCGCTACTGGGCCAGCGGCGAGCCCGCCGGAAAGGCCGGCGCCTACGCGATCCAGGGCCTGGGCGCGGTATTCGTCTCCCGCATCGAGGGCAGCCACTCGGGCGTCATGGGCCTGCCGTTGTTCGAGACTGCGACCTTGCTCGACGCGGCCGGCGTGCGCCGCTGGCAGCCTGTGGCATGACGCCGGCAAGGCTGGAACGGCCCCCGGTCCGGCGGTGTCGAAACTGCGGGCAGGTGCCATGAAGCGCGTTGCGCGGTGGGTCAAGAGGCTGGTGCGCTGGACGGCCGCGGTCACCGCGGGCGTCGCACTGCTGCTCGCCCTCGGCATCGGGGCGTTCCGCATCGTCATCGACCTGCTGCCCGGCTATCAGCAGCGCATCATCGACCGCGTCCGCGAACAGACGGGTCTCACGCTCCAGTTCGACTCGGTCTATGCGCGCATCGGGCGCTACGGACCGGAAATCGCGTTCCGCGGCGCGCGCCTGCTGCCGGGGGGCGGCGACGCTCCGCTCCTGAGCGCCGAGTCCGGGCGCGTGAGCCTGTCCATCCCGCGCTCGATCTGGTTCCGCCGCATCGAGCTCGGCCGCGTGCTGCTGGTCCGGCCGCACCTCAACTTCGTGATCCACACCGACGGGAGCATCCAGCTGGTCGGCCAGGGCGCGTTGCGCCAGGGCCCGCCTACGGAGCGCCGCCCGATGACGCTCGACCGGCTGCCGCGCGGCCGCTTCGCCGTGCGTGACGCGACGCTCGACGTGCTCGACCTGCGCGCGCGGCAGGGCCGCTTCGAGCTGACCGGCGCGGACGTCGAGATGGTGCGCAGCGGGAGCCACGTGACGCTGGACGGGCACGTCGAGCTGCCGGAGCACCTCGGTTCCTCGATCGAGTTCCGCGCGAACGCGGAGGGCGACCTCGCGGACACGAAGTCGCTGGAATGGGCCGGGGGCATCGACGCCTACGACCTCGACCTCGAGCAGTGGGCGGCGCTGCTCCCGGAAAGTTTCCGCGTGCCCGCCGCGGGCTACGGCTCGATCGAGGCGACCGCCCGCGGCACCGGCCCGAGCCTCGCGACGCTGCGCATCCGGCCGCGGCTCGAGGGGCTGCGCCTGCCGGGCGCGGACGCCGAGTTCACGCGCATCGCGGGTGACGTGCGCATGCGCCGCGAGGGCGACACATTCTCCATCCAGGCCTCGGGGCTCGAGCTGTCGCGCGCGGGCGCGCCCTGGCGCCCGACCAGCGTGGAAGCGAAGCTCGTGCGGCGCGACGGGCGGTTCGCAGAGGCCACGCTCCGCGCCGGCTACCTGCGCATCGAGAACGTCGCCGCGTTCGCGCCGCTCCTGCCCGAGGGCGCGGTGCGCGAGCGGGTCCTGGCGCTAGCTCCGCGCGGCGAGGTGTTCGGCCTCGACGTGAACATCGCCGACGCCGGGCCGAAGCGCCTGCCCGACATCACCGGCCGGCTGCGCTTCGCGGACGCCGGCTACGCGCCCGTCGGGCGATCGGCGGGCATCACCGGCCTCGATGGCGCGGTCGAGGGGCGCGGGGCGGGCGGCGTCGTGCATGTCACGACGCGCGACGGGCTCATCACCTGGCCGCTGCAGTGGCGTTCGCTCCTCGAGGTGCCGCACGCCGAAGGCCGCGTCGAGTGGAGCCGCTTCGAGGACGGCGTCCGGCTCTGGGTCGACGATGCCCGCGCGGAAACCGGGCACGGCCGCGCGCAGGCGACGCTGCGCATGCTGTTGCGGCCCGGCCAGCTGCCGCTGATGAACCTGGAAGGCACGGCGAACGACTTCGACCTGCGCCAGGTCTGGCGCTACCTGCAGATCGAACGCCTGAAGCCGAAGACGGTCGCCTGGCTGGACGCCGCCTTCCGCGCGGGGCGCGTCGGCGAGGCGCGGGTGTCGATCACCGGGCCGACGAAGGGGTTCCCGTACCGCGAAGGGCAGGGCCACTTCACCGCGAGCGGGCGCGTCACGGGCATGAACCTCTTCTTTGCGGACGGCTGGCCCGAAGTACGGGCGATCGAGGCCGATTTCGCCTTCGACGGGCCGGCCATGCGCGTCACCGCCTCGCGCGGCAACCTCGCGGGCGTCACGCTGTCGCAGGCCGAGGTGAACAGTGCCGACCTGCGCGACGCGATACTGGCCGTGCGGGCGGCTGGGCGCGCCGATGCCGGCCGCGCGATCCGGCTGCTGCAGGGGAGCCCCCTCGCGCCCGCGCTGGGCGCGGGCTTCGCGGATCTCGCCGGGTCGGGGCCGGTGACCGGCGAGATCACGATGTTGCTGCCGGTCAAGGAAATGGAACGGCGCGTGGTGACGGTCGTCACGCAGCTCTCCGGTGTCACGCTTCGAAGCCGGCAGCAGCCGGTCGAGGTTTCGGAACTCGAAGGCGAGTTGCGGATCCGCAATCGCGAGGTCTATGCGCCCGCGTTGCGCGGCCGGCTGCTCGGTGGCCCGCTCGTGGTCTCGGTCGGCACGACGGTGCAGAAGGACGGCGACCTCGAGACGCGCCTGAACGCGGAGGGCAGCCTGCAGGGCGCGCAGCTCGTGCCGGCCGCGCACCTGCCGCTGAACGCGAATGTCACGGGCAGCGCGAACTGGCGCGGGTTCCTGGCGGTGCAGCGTGCGGCATCCGGCGAGGCGCCGGCGCGCGGCACGGCGCGGCTCAGCAGCGACCTGCGCGGGCTGTCGATCGGGCTGCCCGAGCCGTTCGACAAGGCCGTGGACGTCGCGCGGCCGCTCACGATCACCGCCAACTTCGACGGGGACGGGGGGCTTCGGGTCCAGGCACAGTTCGGGCGCGACGTGCACGCGCTGCTGAAGTGGCGGCAGAAGGCGGAGGATCCGCCGGTCGAGCGCGGCGTGGTGTCGTTCGGCACCGTCGTGCCGGGCGCGCTGCCGCGCGAGGCCGGTCTCTGGCTGCGCGGGCGCCTCGACGAGGCGAGCCTGTCGGCGCTCCTCGCGCTGCGCTGGGGCGAGCCGCGCGGCCGCCCGCTGTCCGACTGGATCGCGGGCGCGGACCTGTCGATCCGCGACCTCGAGGTCCTGGGCTATCGCTTCGCCAACGTGGAAGGCCGGCTGCGGCCGGGCAACCGTGCCTGGGAAGTGGACGTCGCGGGCGAAACGGCCGCCGGCCACCTGACCGTTCCCTTCACGTTCCCGGGCGAGGTGCCGATGGTGCTCGCCATGGAGCGCCTGCACTTCGGACCGCGTGCGACGGACGCGGATGGCACGGTCGCCGGCGCCGCGGCCGCGGCCGCGACGGCGGCATCCGCGGCCCAGGCGCCGGATCCGCGCCAGCTCCCGGCGATCCGCGTGGACCTGCGCGACTTCATGTTCGACAACCGCAGCTTCGGTCACGTGCAGGCAGAGTTCGCGCGGGGCACCGCCGGCATGACGCTCAACCAGTTCACGATGAACCACGCGGCGTTCACCGCGTCGGGGCGCGGGAGCTGGCTCGTGCGCGAGCGCGGCGCCGAGTGCCGGCTGGAGTTCGAGGCCGACAGCAGCAACGTGCTCGGCTTCATGCAGGCGATGCAGCTCGGTTCGCTGGTGGCGGGCCGCCAGGGGCGCGTCACGGCGAGCCTGAGCTGGCCGGGCCCGCCCGAGACGAGCGCCATCGAGCGCCTGTCCGGCAGGCTCGAGATCTCCGCGCGCGACGGCCGGCTCACCTCGGTCGAGCCGGGCGCCGGGCGCGTGTTCGGGCTCATGAGCCTCGCGCACCTGCCGCGCCGGCTGGCGCTCGACTTCGGCGACATCACCGGCGACGGGCTTTCGTTCGACACGATGACCGGGACCTTCCAGCTCACGGACGGCGAGGCGTATACGGACAACCTGACGCTGCGCGGCTCGGCCGCCGAGATCGGCCTCGCGGGCCGCACCAGCCTGAAGCACCGCACCTACGACCAGACTGCGGTGGTGACCGGCCAGCTCGGCGCCTCGCTCGGCGTCGCCGGGGCGCTCGCCGGCGGCCCGGCGGTGGGCGCGGCGCTCCTGCTGTTCTCGCAGATCTTCAAGGAGCCGCTCAAGGGCGCCACGCGCGGCTACTATCGCATCACGGGCTCCTGGGACGATCCGCAGGTGAAGCGGGTGGACGCGCGCGAAGTCAAGGACAGCCGGCAGGCCGGCTCGGTGCCCGAAGAGACCGCGAGCGAGCCCGCCGCCGGGCCGGGCGGCGCGCCGGTGCCGCCATGAGCGCACCCGTCGTCGCCGCGGTGCAGATGACCTCGGTCGCGGACGTCGCGCAAAACCTCGCGACGGCGCGGCGGCTGCTCGCGCGCGCGCGCGAGGGCGGCGCCTGCCTCGCGGTGCTGCCGGAGAACTTCTCGTTCATGGGCCGCACCGAGGCCGAGCGGCGCGCGATCGTCGAGGAAGATGGCGAGGGACCGGTGCAACGGGCGATGGCGGACTGCGCGCGCGAGCTCTCGCTCTGGATCGTGGCCGGCACGCAGCCGATCGCGGTGCCGGGTGACCCGCGGCCGGCGAATGCCTGCATCGTCTACGACGCCCTGGGCCGGCGTGCCGCGCGCTACGACAAGATCCACCTGTTCGACGTGGACCTGCCCGAAGGCCGCGAGAAATACCGCGAGTCCGCGAACGCGGCGCCCGGCGCGAAGGCGGTCACGGTCGCGACGCCCGCGGGCCGGGTCGGCCTGTCCGTGTGCTACGATCTGCGCTTCCCCGAGCTGTACCGGACGCTGGTCTCCGAGGGAGCCGAGATCCTGACCGTGCCATCCGCATTCACCGGCCCGACCGGGCGCGCCCACTGGGAGATCCTGCTGCGGGCCCGTGCCATCGAGAACCTCTCCTTCGTCATCGCCGCGGCCCAGAGCGGAATCCACGACAGCAACCGCGAAACCTACGGCGACAGCCTGGTCGCCGACTACTGGGGCCGCGTGCTCGCGCGCCTGCCGCGCGGCAGCGGCGTGGTGCTGGCGGCGCTCGACCGCGACGGCCAGCAGGGCGCGCGCCGGGAGTTCCCGTCGCTGCAGCACCGGAGGCTGGACTGAGCATGGACGCGCTGCCGATCGCGCGCGAACGCATCCTGGCGCCGTCGGGCCTCGACGAGCGCCGGCTCGAGCAGGCGCTTTCGTCGCTCCTGGGTGCCGCGGTGGACGCAGCCGACCTCTACTTCCAGCTCGCGCGCGAGGAGCACTGGGTGCTCGAGGACGGCATCGTCAAGGAAGGCAGCCACAGCATCGAGCAGGGCGTCGGCGTGCGCGCGATGGCGGGCGAGCGCACCGGCTTCGCCTATTCGGACGAGGTCGTCCCGGCGGCGCTCGCCGAGGCCGCGCGCGCGGCGCGCGCGATCGCGCGCGAGGGCGGCGCGGGCCGCGTGCAGGCCTGGAAGGCGGCCGCGGCGCATCGCCTCTACCTGCCGGACGACCCGATCGCCTCGCTCGCGGACGCCGACAAGGTGGCGATGCTCAACGAGCTCGACCGCCATGCGCGCGCGCTCGATCCGCGCGTGAAGCAGGTGGTCGCGACGCTCGCGGCGGTGCACGAGATCGTGCTCGTCGCCGCGAGCGACGGCACGCTCGCCGCCGACGTGCGGCCGCTCGTGCGCATGAACGTCTCGGTGATCGTCGAGCAGGACGGCCGGCGCGAGCAGGGCTATGCCGGCGCCGGCGGACGGCACTCGCTCGGCGAGTTCATCGCCGCCGGCCGCCCCCGGTTGCTCGCGCGCGAGGCCGTGCGCCAGGCGACGGTGAATCTGGACGCGGTGCCGGCGCCCGCCGGCACCATGACGGTCGTGCTCGGCCCGGGCTGGCCCGGGGTGCTGCTGCACGAGGCGGTGGGCCACGGCCTCGAGGGCGACTTCAACCGCCGCGGCACCTCGGCCTTCTCGGGCCGCATCGGCGAGCGCGTGGCCTCGCCGCTGTGCACCGTCGTGGACGACGGCACGCTCTCCGCGCGCCGCGGTTCGCTGAACGTGGATGACGAGGGGACGCCGACGTCCTGCACCACGCTGATCGAGCACGGCGTGCTGAAGGGCTACCTGCAGGACAAGCTGAACGCGCGCCTGATGGGCATGGCCCCGACCGGCAACGGGCGGCGCGAGTCCTTCGCCCACACGACGATGCCGCGCATGACGAACACGTACATGCTGCCCGGCCCGCACGATCCGGGCGAGATCATCCGCTCGGTGAAGAAGGGCCTGTACGCGGTCAACTTCGGCGGCGGCCAGGTCGACATCACCTCGGGCAAATTCGTGTTCTCGGCGAGCGAGGCCTACCTGATCGAGGACGGCAGGGTCACCGCGCCGGTCAAGGGCGCGACGCTGGTCGGCAACGGGCCCGACGTGCTGACGCGCGTCAGCATGGTCGGCAACGACCTCGCGCTCGACGCCGGCATCGGCAGCTGCGGCAAGGACGGGCAGACCGTGCCGGTCGGCGTCGGCCAGCCCACGCTGCGCGTGGATGCCCTCACGGTCGGCGGCACCGCCTGATGCGCATCGCCCGCGCCGTGTACGAGGCGCTGCCCTGGATGTACATGGTCCTGGGCGTCGCGGCGATCATCGCGTCCTACCTGTGGCGCGAGCCGCTCTGGACCGAGGCGCTGGCCGTGTCGGGCCTCGCCGTGATCGTGGTGGGGCTGATGCTCGTGCTGCGCCGGCGCGACTACCGGATCCAGCAGCGGCGCTACGGCGCCGAGCTCGAGGACGAGGAATAGCCGCTCAGGCGGCGCCGGCGGCCGCCTCGTCGTCTTCCTCCGCCTCCCCTGCGTCCGCGATGATGCGGTGATCCCCCGTGGGATCCTGCTGCGGGTGTGTGCGCGCGCGCGCCGAACGCTCGTCCAGATACATGATCTCGTGCTTGCCGAGCACGATGACGTCGCCGTCGTTCAGGTGGTGCTTGCGCACGCGCTTGGATTTCACGTAGACGCCATTCGTGCTGTTGAGGTCCTCGAGCATGCTGCCCTCGGCGGTGGTCGTGATCTGGCAGTGGTGGCGGCTGATGAACTTGCTGTCGATCTGCAGGTCGTTGTCGACGGTGCGGCCGACGATGAGGCGTCCGAGCCGCAGCGGCCGCTCCTCGACGTGCTCGCCCGCGTGCGCGACGATGATGCGCGCGAGCACCGTGTCCGGCCCGATCACCGGTGTCACCGCCGCCGCCACCGCCGCCGCTGCCGCAGCCGTCGCGGCACGCAGGCGGTTGGTGCGGGCCGCGAACTCGACCCACTGCAGTTCCTCGATCGCGGCCTTGAGCTCCGGCACGCCGACCTGGCCGCGCTCGAGCGCATAGGCGCCCATCAGCGCCGTGTCGCAGATGGTGTTGATCAGGCGCGGCACGCCACCCGTGTAACGGTAGATGACGGGGTAGGTGTCTTCGGTGAAGATCTGCCGGCCGTGCGACCCCGCGACCTCCAGCCGGTGCAGCACGTAGGCCTGCGTGTCCTCGGGCGAGAGCGCCGTCAGGTGGAAGCGCAGCCGCACGCGCTGCACGAGCTGCACCATCTCCGCGGAATCCAGCTTCTCGTTCAGCTCCGGCTGCCCGCAGAGGATGATGCGCAGCACCTTCTCCTTGGTGGTCTCGACGCCGGACAGCAGGCGGATCTCCTCGAGCACGCGGTTCGACAGGTTCTGCGCCTCGTCCACGATCAGGAGCACCTTGCGGCCGGCGGCGTACTGCTCGACCAGGAACTGGTTGAGTGTTGCCAGCAGCTCCGCCTTGCGCATCTTGAACGGCTGGAACCCGAACTGGACCAGCACCGCCTGCAGGAACTCGATCGGCGACACCTGCGTCTGCGCGACCTGTGCGACGACCACGTCCTTCTCGAGCTCGCGCAAGAAGGTCTCGATCAGCGTGGTCTTGCCGGAGCCGATCTCGCCCGTGATGACCACGAAGCCGTCCGTGAACCAGATGGTCGACTCCATGTACGCCTTGGCGCGCGCATGGTGCTTGGACAGGTACAGGAACGCCGGGTCCGGGCTCAGCCGGAAGGGCAGTTCCGTCAGCTGGAAGTGCTCGAGGTACATCGGACCGATTAGGCTAGCACAGGGCCCGGAACGGACGCGGCCTGGCGCGCCAGGCGCCGGAGCTCCGCCGCCCGGCGGTCGCGGGCGGCGCGGGAATCGCCGACATAGGTCAGATGGCCGAGCTTGCGGCCGGGGCGCGCGCTCTTGCCGTAGTCGTGCAGGTGCACGCCGGGCAGCGCCGCCACGCGCGCGCGCGGCGGCATGCGCCCGATCAGGTTGACCATCACGGCGTGCCCTCGCGGGCGCGTGCTGCCGAGCGGCAGGCCCGCGATCGCGCGCACGTGATTCTCGAACTGGCTGGTTTCCGCGCCTTCAATCGTCCAGTGTCCCGAGTTGTGCACGCGCGGCGCCATCTCGTTCGCGAGCAGTCCGCCGCGTTCGACGAAGAACTCGACGCACAGCACGCCCCGGTAGCCGAGCGCCAGCATCAGCCGGCGCAGGTGCCGCTCCGCGGCGCGCTGCAGCGCCCGGCTGGCGAATGGCGCGCGGGTCATCCTGAGGATGCCGTCCTCGTGCACGTTCTCGGCGAGCGGGTAGAAGGCCATGCGGCCCGCCCGGTCGCGCGCGCCGACCAGGGATACTTCGCGCGTGAAGTCCACGAACCGCTCGTAGACGAGGGGCTGGCCCTGCAACCGCCGCCAGGCGGCTTCGGCCTCCGCCGCATGGCGGATGCGCGCCTGGCCCTTGCCGTCATAGCCGAGCCGGCGCGTCTTCAGGATGCCGGGCGCGCCGAGCCTGCCGATCGCGCGCAGCAGCCCCGGGAAATCCGCGACCGGTGCGCAGGGCACGGCCGGGATGCCGAGCCTGCGGAACAGGCGCTTTTCGGACACGCGATCCTGCCCGGTCTCGAGCGCGCGCGGCGGCGGCCAGACCGGCGCGATGCGCGTGACCGCGCGCGCGGAAGCCACCGGCACGTTCTCCCAGTCGAAGGTGACGATGTCGACGCGCCGCGCGAACCGTCGCAGCCGCGGCAGGTCGTCGAACTCGCCGACGACCAGGTCGCCGACCGCCGCACCCGGCACGTCGGCGCGCCGGTCGTACATCGTGAAGGCGATCCCGAGCGGGATGCCGGAAATCGCCATCATCCGGCCGAGCTGGCCGGCGCCGATGATGCCGATGCGCATGGGTCAGTGCTGCGCCGGATCCGGTTTCGCCAGGACCTCGGCGGCCTGGCGCTCGCGGAAGGAACGGAGCGCATCGCGCAGCGGCGGGTGCCGGGCGGCGAGGATCGCGGTCGCGAGCAGCGCCGCGTTCTTCGCGCCGGCCTCGCCGATCGCGACCGTCGCGACCGGGACGCCGGCCGGCATCTGCGCGATCGAGAGCAGCGAATCGAGCCCATTCAGCGCCTTCGACTGGATCGGCACGCCGATGACGGGCAAGAGCGTCTTGGCCGCCGTCATGCCCGGCAGGTGAGCCGCGCCGCCGGCGCCGGCGATCAGTACCTCGATGCCGCGCACATCGGCGCCCGCGGCGTATTCATAGAGCAGGTCGGGCGTGCGGTGCGCGGAGACGATGCGCGTCTCGTAGGGTACGGACAGCGCGGCGAGCAGGTCGGCCGCGTGGCGCATGGTGTCCCAGTCGGACGACGACCCCATGATGATGCCGACCAGCGGTTTCATCGCGGAAGTCTAGCACGGGGCCCCGGGTGGGGCCGCATAAGTAGTTGATTGAAAAGAAATTCCCCCGCGCCGACAGGGAGTAGTGCGGCGCGGGGGGATGCCCGAAGATCAGGGGATGCTTGATACGCGGGGCAACGGCAGCAGGCTAGCGCCGCCGGCGGGCGTTGCCACGAGGCCGCTGTCTCCGGCCGGCGACAGCGCATTCAGACGAATTGCTGCACGAAACGGAACAGCTCTCGTCGTGCGCTGCCGGACTGGTCGGCGGAGCGCTCCGAGGCCGCGGCGGCCACCAGCGCCTGCAGCCGCCCGGGGTCGACGGCCGTGAATTCGGCCTGGAATTCCGCGATGGCCGCGGGACCGCGGGCGACCAGGTCGTCGCGCCATCGCTCCGCGCGCTTGAAGCGGGCCGCGGCGATGCGTGCCTTGGCGGAGGCGGATTCGAGGACTGCGCGGATCGGCTCCGGGTCCACGGCGCGCAACAGCTTGCCGACGAACAGCCGCTGGCGGAGCCTGGCGCCGTGACTCGTGATCCGGCGGGCGAGGGCCACCGCATCCGCCAGCTTCTCCGGCAGTTCGAGGTCCGCGAGCGCGTCCTCCGGGGCTGCGATCAGGCGGTCGGCGAGGTCCTGCAGGGCATGGGCCTGGCGCTTGAGCTCGGTCTTGGTCGGGGGCGGGGGCTCGCCCGGAAGCTGTCGGCGGCGCATCGCGACGATGCTAGCATGCAGGGTTTACTATGACGGACGCTCCCCGACAGGACCAGGCCGAGCTCGAGCAGGTCGTCGAGCGGGCGATTTCGCTCGCGCGGCGCAGGGGCGCCACCGCGGCCGAGGCCGCCGTCGGCGTGTCGGCGGGGCTGTCGGTGACGGTGCGGCTCGGCGAGGTCGAGACGCTCGAGTACCAGCGCGACCGCAGCCTGGGCGTGACCGTCTACTGCGGCCAGCGTAAGGGCTCCGCGAGCACGGCCAACCTGTCGCCGGCCGCCGTCGAGGAGACGGTGGCCAAGGCGCTCTCGATCGCGAGCTTCACGGCTGACGACGCCTTCGCGGGACTGCCGGAGGCCTCGCTGATGGCGCGCGAGCTGCCCGACCTCGACCTCAGCCACCCCTGGGACCTCGACGCACCGGCCGCCATCGACCTCGCCAGACGCTGCGAACAGGCGGCGCTCTCGTTCGATGAGCGCATCCGCAATTCCGAGGGCGCCTCGGCCGGCACGCACCGCCGGCTCGCCGTGTTCGGGAACAGCCACGGCTTCGTCGGCGGCTATCCCTCGACCTCGCACAGCGTCAGCTGCGTCGTGCTCGGCCAGCAGGATGACGACATGCAGCGCGATTACTGGTACACGGCGGCGCGCGACTGGCGCGGGCTCGAGGAGGTCGAGGAAGTCGGCCGCAAGGCGGCCCGCAGGGCGGTCGGACGCCTCGGCGCCGGCCGGCTTCCGACCCGCAAGGCGCCGGTGCTGTTCGCGCCGGAGCTCGCGCGCGGGCTCATCGGCCACTTCGTCGGCGCGATCAGCGGCGCCGCGCAGTATCGCCGCACGAGCTTCCTGCTGGGCGCCGCCGGGCAGCGGGTCTTCCCGGAGGCGATCTCGCTGGTCGAGCGCCCGCACCTGCGCGGCGCATTCGGTTCCGCGCCCTTCGACAACGAGGGCGTCGCGACGCACGACCGCGACCTGGTCGTGGCCGGCGTGCTGGGCGGCTACCTGCTGGACGCCTATTCCGCGCGCAAGCTCGGGCTCGCGACCACCGGCAACGCCGGCGGCGTGCACAACCTGATCGTGCAGGGTCACATGCTGGACCCGAAGACCCTGCTCGCGAAGCTCGGCACCGGGCTCCTGGTGACCGAGATGATGGGCCAGGGCGTGAACCCCGTGACCGGCGACTATTCGCGGGGCGCGGCCGGCTTCTGGGTCGAGAACGGCGAGGTCACGCGCCCGGTGCACGAAATCACGGTGGCCGGCAACCTGCGCGCGATGTACCAGGGCATCGTGGCCGTCGGCAACGACGTCGACCGGCGCGGGGCGATCCACTGCGGATCACTCCTGGTCGACGAGATGACGATCGCCGGCGACTGAGCGGGCCGGGCCCGCCCGCCTAGGCCTTGCCGCCGGCGGGCGCGCCCGCGAACTCGCGGAGAGTCGTTCCGCCGACGCGCTCCCGGATCGCCGCGTCCACGGTATCCGCGACGGCATCCGCCGCGGGCTCCGTGCGCGCGCGCCACAACAGCCAGGTCTCGTACTGGCGCTCGTCGCGCACGGCATTCAGCACGTCCTGCAGCCCGATGCCCTCGAGGTCGCGCGCGGGCAGGACTTCCTCGTCGTCCGTGAGGGTCACGAGTCCCGCCTTCTCGAGCGAGTCGATCACCGTGGCGAGCGCCGAGCCCGGGATCTCCAGGTGCTCGGCCAGCGCGCGCTGCCGCCAGGGGGTGTGGCCGCTCACGAAGCGGCGCGCGACCAGCAGCATCACCGTCAGCGCGAGCCGCTCGCGCAGGCAGCTCGTGAGCCGCACCGGGGCCTGGCCGGCGCGCAGGTAACGCGGGTTCTGCACGTAGAACGAGAGCTGCGCACCGATCAGCAGGATCAGCCAGCTCAGGTAGATCCACACGAGCGCGGCGAGGAAGATCGCGAACCCCGCGTAGATCGCGACCATCTGGGTCGACAGCTCGACGATCTTCGCGAACACGGCGCCGCTCGCGGCCCACAGGACGCCCGCCGTCACGCCGCCCGCGAGCGCGGGGCGCAGCCGCACCCGCGTGTTCGGCACGAACACGTACAGGAAGGTGAACACGCCGGTGACGAAGAGGTAGGGGCCGAGCGCCCGCAGCGTCGGGTGCAGGGGGATCGCGCCGAACAGGCCGAACACGATGACGAGGAACACGGGCCCGATGACCATCAGGCTCAGGTACTCGCTGATGCGGCGCATCAGCGAGCGCGGGCGCTCCACGTGCCAGGCGAAGTTGAACGCGGCCTCGAGCTTCTGGATCGTCGTGACCACGGTGTAGAGCAGGAAGGCGAGGCCCACCGAGCCCAGCACGCCGCCGCGCACCCGCTCCACGAAATCCATGATCTGCGCGGTGATCTCGCCCGCCCGCTCGCCGACGGGCCGCAACACCTCGTAGATCAGGGGCTCCAGGTCGCGGTGCACGCCGAGGCCCTTCATCACCGCGAAGGCGAAGGCGATGAGCGGCACCAGCGAGAGCAGCGTCGTATAGACGAGGCCCATCGCGCGCAGGTTGAGCTCGCCGGTCAGCAGGTCGCGCGCGAGCGCATAGGGATAGCGCAGCAGGTCGAGCAGCCAGTTGGCGGGCTTGACCGGCAGGTCGTGCCGGTCGAACAGCAGCTGCTCGACGCGCCGGCGCAGGTCGAGGCGCACGCTCATCACGGATTCCCCGCAGCGGCCGTCAGGCGCCGCTCGGCCTCGCGGTACTTCTCCGCGGTCCTCGCGATCACCTCCGCCGGCAGGCGCGGCCCCGGCGCGCGCTTGTCCCAGTCGAGCGTCTCCAGGTAGTCCCGCACGTACTGCTTGTCGAAGGACGGCGGGCTGATCCCTTCGCGCCAGCCGTCGGCGGGCCAGAAGCGCGAGGAATCGGGCGTCAGCGCCTCGTCCATCAGCACGACGTCGCCCGCGGCATCCAGGCCGAACTCGAACTTGGTGTCGGCGATGATGATGCCGCGCGTGCGGGCGTACTCGGCGGCATGCGCGTAGAGCGCGAGCGCGAGCGAGCGGACGCGGTCGGCGACCGCCGGGCCGACGAGCTCCTGCATCCGCGCGAAGGGGATGTTTTCGTCGTGCTCGCCCGCCGCGGCCTTGGTCGCCGGCGTGAAGACCGGCTCCGGCAGGCGCGCGGCCAGCGCCAGACCCGCGGGCAGCGCGATGCCGCACACCGCGCCGGTCTGCCGGTAGTCCTTCCATCCGGAGCCGATCAGGTATCCGCGCACGACGGCCTCGATCGGCAGCGGCCTGAGCCTCCAGGCGACGACCGCGCGCCCGTCGAGCATCGCGCGCTCGGCGGGATCGGCGACGTATTTCGACAGCGGCTCGCCGGTGAGGTGGTTCCGCACGATGTGACGCGTGCGCGCGAACCAGAAGTTCGAGATCGCGGTGAGCATGCGGCCCTTGTCCGGGATCGGGTCCGGCAGCACCACGTCGAACGCGGAGAGCCGGTCAGTCGCGACGATCAGCAGGCGGTCGTCGCCGACCGCGTAGTTGTCGCGGACCTTGCCGCGGTGGACGAGCGGCAGGTCTTTCAGGCGCGATTCGAAGAGCGCGGTGGATCTCATGCGGTGCGGGCACTTGCTAACATGGCGCCCGCATGCGGTCAAGGAAGCAAGGATGAACTGGATCGGCAAGATCGTGGGCGCGATCGCGGGCTACCTGCTGACGCGCCGGCCCGTGGGCGTGCTGCTCGGGCTGATCCTCGGCCATCTGTTCGACCAGTACTCGGGGCGGCAGGGCTGGCAGACGCGCGCCGATCCCGCGACGGTGCGCGCCGTGTTCTTCCGCGCGGCCTTTGGCGTCATGGGCCACGTCGCGAAGGCCGACGGGCGCGTGTCGGAGCAGGACATCGCCGCGGCGCGGCGCATTTTCCGCCAGTTCAACCTGGGCGAGGCTGACACGCGCGCCGCGATGGAGTTCTACACGCAGGGCAAGGGCGCCGGGTATGACCTCGACGGCGCGCTCGCGGAACTCGCGCAGGCCTGCCGCGGCCGCGAGGAGGTGCTGCGCATGTTCCTCGAGATCCAGATGCGCGCGGCGCTCCTCGGCGACGGCCTGCAGGGAGCCGCCCGCGCCGCGCTCCAGCGCGTGGCGGGCGCGCTCGGGATCGGCGCGCTCGAGTTCGCGCACCTCGAGATCCTCGCGCGGCTGCAGGCCCAGGCCGCGGGCTTCCCGCCGGGCGGTGCGGCCGGGCCGCGCGGGCAGGCGCCGGGCCGTGATGCGCTGGCGGACGCCTACGAAGTGCTGGAGGTGCCCGCGACCGCGAGCGATGCCGAGGTCAAGCGCAGCTACCGGCGCCTGATGAGCAGGAACCACCCGGACAAGCTCGTCGCGCGCGGCCTGCCCGAGTCCATGCTCGAGGTCGCCAAGCAGAAGACCCAGGCCATCCAGGCCGCGTACGAGCGCGTCCGCGAGGCGCGCGGCATGCGCTAGAGTAGGCGCCCATCATGCAGCCGGCCGTCATCGCCCCCTCGATCCTGTCCGCCGATTTCGCCCGCCTCGGCGAGGAAGTGGACGCCGTGCTCGCGGCCGGCGCCGACTGGATCCATTTCGACGTGATGGACAACCACTACGTGCCGAACCTGACCATCGGCCCGCTGGTCTGCCAGGCGCTCCGCCGGCACGGCGTGAAGGCGCCCATCGACGTGCACCTGATGGTGGACCCGGTGGACCGGCTGGTCGGGGACTTCGCGGAGGCCGGCGCGACCTGGATCAGCTTCCATCCCGAGGCCAGCCGCCACGTGGACCGCACGATCCAGCTGATCAGGAGCGCGGGCTGCAAGCCGGGCATCGTGCTGAACCCGGCGACGCCGCTCTCCTGGCTCGATTACACGCTGGACTCGATCGACCTGCTGCTGCTGATGTCGGTGAACCCGGGCTTCGGCGGGCAGCAGTTCATCGAGTCCGTCCTCGGCAAGCTCACCGAAGCGCGCCGGCGCATCGACGCAAGTGGCCGTGCCGTGCGGCTCGAGATCGACGGCGGCGTGAAGCAGGACAACATCGGGGCGATCGCGCGCGCGGGCGCCGACACCTTCGTGGCGGGCAGCGCGATCTTCGGCGCGAAGGACTACGCGGCGACGATCCGCGCGATGCGCGCGGCCGTGAAATAGGGGACGCACCCCTATTTGGTACGGGGCATTCGCGTGTCTCTGACAGGGCATCCTGCCAAATAGGGGTGCGTCCCCTATTTCACGGCCGCGACGGCGGCCTTGGCGACTTCCGGCGCCGGGCGCGCCTTGACCTTGGGCCGCGCGCCGAACACGACGATGGTCTTGCCGCGCGCGGTCAGCAGGCCCTGTTCCTCCAGGACCTTCAGCACGCGACCGGCCATCTCGCGCGAGCAGCCGACCAGGCGCGACAGCTCCTGCCGGCTCACCTTGATCTGCATGCCCTGCGGATGCGTCATCGCATCCGGCTCGCCGCACAGGTCCATGATGGCGTGCGCGATGCGGCCGGTAACGTCCACGAACGCGAGGTCGCCCAGCTTCTTGTTGGTGCGGTCGAGGCGCGTCGCGAGCTGGGTCGCGAGCTCGAACACGAGGCCAGGGCTCTCCGAGGCCACCTGGCGGAAGCGCGGGTAGGTCATTTCGGCGAGTTCGCACTGCGTGCGCGTGCGCACCCAGGCGCTGCGCTGGCCCGTGTCCGAGAACAGGCCCATCTCGCCGAAGAACTGGCCCTTGTTGAGGTAGGCCAGCACCATTTCGTTGCCTTCCTCGTCCTCGATCATCACCTCGACCGAGCCGCGGATGATGTAATAGAGGACGTCCGGGAGATCGCCGGCGTGGATCAGTGCCGTCTTGGACGGCACGGTGCGCACGCGGCAGTAACTCAGGAAACGGTTGATCGCCGGGATGTCGGTGAGCTGCTTGACGGGTTCTTCCATGGTGCTCCCCTGGGGGCGGCTGCCGTCCGGATCGGTTGCGGCGGCAGTTCAGCCCGAAGTTGTATTACAGGCCCGCGCGGGCCGCAAGACATAATCGGCGCCGGCTCATAGCCAGTAGGCCGTGCCGGTCATAATCCGGGCCGTGAGGCGCATCGCCTGCGGCACCGGTTCCGGCAATGGCGCGCCACCCCCCGCCTGCGCGGCAAGACCGTGAGCCACCTCGTCGGCCTTCATCTGCTCGATGATCGCGCGGCTTCTCGCGTCGTCCGGCGGCAGTTTCGCGAGATGCGACTCCAGGTGCCCCTCGACCTGGCGCTCGGTCTCGGCCATGAAGCCGAGGCTCATGCGATCGCCCGCGAGGCCGGCGAGCGCGCCGATCGCGACCGAGCCTGCATACCAGAGCGGACCGAGCAGGCTGGGGCGCGAGCCGAGCTCGTCCAGCCGGTCGCGGCACCACGCGAGGTGATCCCCTTCCTCGGCGGCTGCCTTCCGGAGAGCGGCGCGCGTCTGCGGCGAGCGCGCGGTGAGCGCCTGCCCGTGATAGAGGCCCTGGGCCGCGATTTCGCCGGCGTGATTGACGCGCATCAGCCCCGCCACGTGGCGCCGGACGTCCTCGTCGGCGGGCGCGGGGGCCGGTCTTCCCGGTGTCGGGCGCAGGCTCGGGGGCCGCGCGAAAGCCGCCCGCAGGCCGCTGTCGGCGAGTTCCAGCAGCCGGTCGAGCGGCGAGGGGGCGGTGCGGTCCATCCGACGCATATTATATAGCCCCGCCCGTCCGGGTTCCCCAATGGCGACAAGGACTTGCGGGCCACGCCGGGCGGCTTTGCATTGCCCCGGCATCTTATTTACACTTGCCCGCCTTTTACGAACCCGACCCGATCCTGGGGCCCAAGATGAAGACCGTTTTCGCACAGCCAGAGCGCGCGCGCCGCGACTGGTACCTGGTGGACGCGTCCGGAAAGACGCTCGGCCGGCTCGCATCCGAGCTCGCATTCCGGCTGCGGGGCAAGCACAAGCCCGAGTACACGCCCCACGTGGACTGCGGCGACCACATCATCGTCATCAACGCCGAGAAAGTGGCGGTGACCGGCAACAAACTGCGCGACAAGCAGTACCACCAGCACACGGGCTACCTGGGGAACCTGAAGACGATCGCGCTCGGCAAGATGCTGCAGGAGCACCCGGAGCGGGCGATCGAGTACGCGGTGAAGGGCATGCTGCCGAAGACGATCCTGGGCCGGCAGATGTTCCGCAAGCTGCACGTCTTCGCGGGCACCTCGCATCCGCACGCCGCGCAGCAGCCGAAGCCCCTCGAGATCTGAGGACCAACATGGCCACGAATGCAAACCTCGGCACCGGCCGGCGCAAGACCGCATCGGCCCGCGTGTCCCTGAAGCCCGGCAAGGGCGCGATCGTCGTCAACGGGCGCCCGCTCGACGAGTTCTTCGGCCGCAAGACGGGCCGCATGATCGTGCGCCAGCCGCTCGAGCTCGTGCAGATGACCGACCGGTTCGACGTGCAGGTGCTCGTGCAGGGCGGCGGGCCGACCGGCCAGGCGGGCGCGATCCGCCACGGTATCACCCGCGCCCTCATCGAGTTCGACGGCGAGCTGCGCAAGCCCCTGCGGGCCGCCGGCTTCGTCACGCGCGATGCGCGCGAGGTCGAGCGCAAGAAGGTGGGCCGGCGCAAGGCCCGCCGCGGGACGCAGTTCAGCAAGCGCTGATCCGTCCCCGGGGACGAACCGCATGTGGGGGATCGTCTAGCGGTAGGACTGCGGACTCTGACTCCGCCAACCTAGGTTCGAATCCTAGTCCCCCAGCCAACCCTGCGAGAGAGCCGGTCCAGTGGACCGGCTCTCCTGCTTTGCGGCAACCGGAATCGTGCCCCTGGGTCGGCGACGCCCTCAGCGCCTGAGCGATTGCACGCCCCGGTCGCCGGCGACCAGCAGCACGTCCGCCCCGCGCCGCGCGAACAGGCCGACCTCGACCACCCCGGCCAGCAGCCCGATCTCCGCCTCGAGCGCGACCGGGTCCGTGATCTTCAGGTTGTGCACGTCGAGGATCTCGTTGCCGTTGTCGGTGCGGAATCCCTCGCGCCACACGGGCTGCCCGCCCTTCGCGGCGAGCCTGCGCGCGACGAGCGAGCGCGCCATCGGGATCACTTCGACCGGCAGCGGAAAACGCCCGAGTACCGGCACGAGCTTGGTGTCGTCGACGATGCAGACGAAGCGCCGCGACGCGGCCGCGACGATCTTCTCGCGGGTCAGCGCGCCGCCGCCGCCCTTCACCAGGTGCAGGTGTCTGGTCGCTTCATCCGCTCCATCAACATAGAGCGGCAAGTCCCCGGCATCATTAAGGGAAATGACCTCGATCCCGGACTCGCGCAGGAGCCGCGTCGAGGCCTCGGAAGACGATACGGCACCCGCGATGCGGTGCCGGCGCGCGCCGAGCGCGGCGATGAAATGATTGACGGTGGAACCGGTGCCGACGCCGATCATCATGCCGTCCTCGACGAACTCGAGCGCGGCGAGCGCGGCAGCTTTCTTCTTCGCGTCGGCGTCCATCGACTGGCTCCGGAAAAAACTGTGCCCGCTTGCGCGGGCACAGTCTCAGCTCTCGCAGAACCGGCGACGGAGGATCTTGCGATCAGCCAGCCGTCGGTTCATCAGGCAAGGGGCTTACTTCTTCTTGGAAGCCTTCTTCTTTGCCTTCTTCTTGGTCGCCATGTTGGATCTCCATGTCGGGTTAATCCGGGGTCCGAGTATATACACGCTTGACGGGATTGCAAGCAAGGGGTAAGCGCGCAGCGCGCGTCATCGCGTCACGACGAACGGGAATCACGCGCGAGACGCTGAATGAAATTCCATTCGCCGCCGCCGACCGGCATCACCGAGAGCCGGTTGCCACGTCGCAACAGCGCAAGATCACGGAGTGCGCCGTGCGCATGCTCGCGCAGCGTCGCGAGCGCGACCGGCCGCGGGAATTTCTCGAGCAGGCTGACCTCCACCTGGTACCAGCGCGGGTTCCCGGCGCTGGCGGCGTCGTCGTAATGGCGGCTCCGGCGGTCGAACTGCGTCGGATCGGGATGGCCCGCGCGCACGACCTCCATGACGCCGTAGATGCCGGGCTGCGGGCAGCTCGAGTGATAGAAGAACGCGCGGTCGCCGGCGGCGAACTGGTCGCGCAGCATGTTGCGCGCCTGGTAGTTGCGCACGCCGTCCCAGGCGGCGGTCCGTCCCGGCGCGCGCGCGAGGTGGTCGATACCGAAGGTCTCCGGCTCCGACTTCATCAGCCAGTACTTCACCGCGCCCCCGCCGCGCGGCCGTAGATGCCGTGCTCGGTCACGATGCCCCACAGCGGCACGTCGTGGGCTTCCACCGGCAGACGCGGGACGCGCTGGACCTCGAACGCGAGGCCGAGCAGCCGTGGCCGCGTCCACGCGCGGCGCAGGCCCAGGAAGGCGAAATGGCGGTCGTACAGCGCGGCGCCCATGCCGAGGCGATGGCCCTCCGCGTCGAAGCCGACCAGCGGCACCAGCACGAGGTCGAGCCAGCGCGGCGCGATGGCGCCCGTCGGCGCGGGCCTGCCGTCGTCGGCGAGCGGCATGAACCGCATGCGGCGGTGGCGCAGGCTGGTCACGACCGGGACGTGGATGCGGCAGCCCTGCGCGCGCGCGCGGCGCAGGATGAGCGAGGGATCGATCTCGCCGTCGAAGGGCAGGTACGCCGCGATGCGGGTGCCGGGCCGGGGCAGGCCGAGCCGTGCGAGGGCCCGGTCGATCGCCCGGGCGGCCGCGGCCCGTTCGCCGGCGCCGACCGCGCGGCGCGCGGCGCGCAGGCACCGGCGCAGGCTGCGCTTGTCTTCGCGGGTCATGGGAAGGGAGGAGGCGCCACCCGCAATGCCGTCATGGACCGCTGCTCTCGAACCGGAGCAACAAGTGGAGCAGGCCGCGGCACTTAAGGCTTTCCGCTACGAGGCGGACTTGCACAATGCTGCCACTGAGCCGGGCTCCTGGGTTTTTCACATTAGGGTCGAGAGTACCCAGGCCCACGTCGCACACCGCAGGCGGCGCCAAACCGTCGGGGGCCCGCGCCTGCGCGAGCCGCCATCCGTTCAGTTCCCCAGGTACTGGCCGCGCACCAGCGCCGACTCGACTCGCTCGCGCATGGCCTTGAGCCGCGACGCCAGGTCGGAATCGGCTCCTTCGTCGCGTCCCTTCGCCTGGAGCAGTTCGTTAACGATGTTGAGGGCCGCCATCACGGCAATGCGGTCGAGCCCGACCACCTTGCCGCTGTCGCGGATCTCCCGCATCTTGCGGTTGAGATACTCGGCGGAGTCGAGCAGCGCCGCGCGCTCCTCCATCGGGCAGGCCACGTGGTATTCCTTCTCGAGTATGCGCACGCTCACCCGGCTGAGGTCCGCGCTCACGCGCCGCTCTCCATCGCCTTGAGCCGGCCGATCATCGCCTCGACCCGGGCCCGCACCTGCTCATTCTTCTGCATCAGCGCGGCGCGCTCGGCGGACAGCGTGTCCTGGCGCTGGCGCAGCGCGCGGTTCTCTTCCTTCAGCTGCGCCACGACCCCGACCAGCTCGTCGAGCCGTCGCTCGAGGCGTTTCAGCTCGCGCTCCAGGCCGGGCTTGCCGCTGTCGTCCATGGGCCCATTATGGAACCGCGTTGCGAAGCGGGTCAACGCGGCGCCACGTCTGCCAATCGAAGCCGTTTGCTGCTACCGTTCGGCAGTGACACACGGCGAACTGCAGGCGGCTCTCGGGCGCATGCGCGTCGCGATCGGAGCTTCCGAGGCGCATGGCTGGCTGTGCGGCGCGCTCTGCGTGCGCACCGATTACGGCGCGCCGCAGTGGCTCGCGGAACTGTCGGAGGACGCCTCCCCCGGGGGAGCGCCTGCGGCGGCGGAGCCCGGGATGCGGGAGCTGCACGAGGAGACGCTGGAATCGCTCCGCTCCCCCGGGTTCGCGTTCACGCCACTGCTGCCGGACGAGGAGGCGACACTCATCGAGCGCGTGGAGTCGCTCGCGGCCTGGTGCTCGGGCTTCCTGTACGGCATCGGGGCCGCCGGCACCGGCGCGTCGCTCGCGCGCTACGGCGACGTCGGCGAGATCCTCGGGGACCTCGCCGAGATCTCGCGCGCAGGCGTCGCGCCCGGCGACGAGGACGAGGCCGGCGAGGAGGACTTCGCGGAACTCCTCGAGTTCGTGCGCGCCGGCGCCCAGCTCGCCTGGGACGAGCTGGCCGAGCTTCGCGTGGCCCGGCCCGCCGCGGCGGCGGTGCACTGAGCAGGCACATGGGCAGGGACGAGTTCGCGCGCCGCCGGCGCCAGCTGATGCGGATCATGGGGAAGGGCGCGATCGCGATCCTGCCGGCCGCGCCCGTGCGCATGCGCAACAATGACGTCGAGTACTTCTACCGCCCGGACAGCGACTTCTATTACCTGACCGGCTTCGCCGAGCCGGAGTCCGTCGCGGCGCTGATCCCCGGCCGGCCGCAGGGCGAGTACGTCCTGTTCGTCCGCGACCGGGACCCGGCGCGCGAGGCCTGGGACGGCGCGCGTGCCGGTCCCGAGGGCGCGGTGAAGCAGTACGGCGCCGACGACGCCTTCCCGATCGGGGACATCGACGAGATCCTGCCCGGCCTGCTCGAGCGTTGCGGGCGCGTGTACTACACCATGGGCGCGCACCCGGAGTTCGACAAGCGCGTGATCGGCTGGGTCAACCGCCTGCGTTCGCAGGCCAAGCAGGGCATGCACACGCCGCACGAGTTCGTGGCTCTCGACCATCCGCTGCACGAGATGCGCCTGTTCAAGAGCCGCTCGGAGCTTGCGAGCATGCGCCGTGCCGCCGAGATCGCCTGCGCCGCGCACCGCCGCGCCGCGGCGGTGGCCGCGCCAGGGCGGATGGAATACGAGGTGATGGCCGAGATCCTGCACGAGTTCCACCGGCGCCGCGCCGACGTCTCTTACCACCCGATCGTCGGCAGCGGCCCGAATTCCTGCGTGCTGCACTACCGCGACAATGCCCGGCAGATGAAGGAGGGCGAGCTGCTGCTGATCGACGCGGGCTGCGAGTACCAGTACTACGCCTCGGACGTGACCCGCACGCTGCCGGTCGGCGGGCGCTACCGGCCGCGCCAGCGCGCGATCTACGAGGTGGTGCTGGAAGCGAACCGCGCGGCGACGGCGAAGGCCCGCGCCGGGAACCACTGGAATGACCCGCACGACGCGGCAGTGCGCGTGATCACGCAGGGCCTGCGCGGCATCGGCCTGCTGAAGGGCAGCCTGCCGCGGCTCATCCGGGACGGCGCCTACCGGAAGTTCTTCATGCACCGCGTCGGGCACTGGCTCGGCATGGACGTGCACGACGTCGGCGAGTACAAGGTCGGCGAGCAGTGGCGGATGCTGGAGGCGGGCATGGTGACGACCATCGAGCCCGGCATCTACATCGCTCCGGGCACGCCCGGCGTGCGCCGGGAATGGTGGGGCATCGGCGTGCGCCTCGAGGACGACGTCGCCGTCACCGGCGGCGCGCCGGAGGTGCTGACCGAGGCGATGCCCAAGGATCCCGACGAAATCGAGCGGCTGATGGCGGCGGCATGAGCGCGGGCGAACCTATCCGTTGCGACGTCGCGATCGCGGGCGGCGGCATGGTGGGCCTGTCGCTGGCCGCGGCGGTCGGCCCGCTGCCGCTCTCGATCATCGTGATCGAGCCGGTCGCCCCCGGTGCGGAGGCGCAGCCGAGCTTCGATTCGCGCACCACGGCGCTCTCGGCCGGGAGCCGGCGCGTGCTCGAGGGCATCGGGGTCTGGGCCGGGATCGCCGCGGCCGCGACGCCGATCCGCCGCATCCACGTCTCGGAGCGCGGCGCCTTCGGCTTCGCCCGCCTGACCGCCGCGGAGCAGGGTGTCGCCGCCCTCGGTTACACCATCGAGAACCGGCTGCTGGGCATGGCGCTGCGCGAGCGCTGCGCGAACCTGGCGCGGTTGAGGCTCGTGGCGGCGGGTGCGCGCGGCGTGACGCCGGTGGATGGCGGCCTGCGGCTCTCGACCGACGCCGGCGACGTGGCCGCCCGCCTCGTGGTCGCCGCGGACGGCGCGCAGTCGGCCGTGCGCCGCGCGCTCGGCATCGACGCCGCGAGCTCCGACTACCGGCAGCACGCGGTGATCGCGCACATCGACACCGGGCGCTTCCACGATTACACCGCCTACGAGCGCTTCACGCCCGAGGGGCCGATCGCGGTGCTGCCGATCGGGGAGGGGCGCTCGGCGGTCGTCTGGACGCTGCCGCCAGAGGCGGCGCGGCGCGCCCTCGAGATCGACGATGCGACGTTCATCGCGGAGCTGCAGCGCGCATTCGGCATGCGGCTGGGGCGGATCACGCGGGTCGGCCGCCGCCAGTCGTATCCGCTGGCGCTGACGCGTTCCGGTGCGCTGACCGCGCCGCGCGCGGTGGTGCTCGGCAACGCCGCGCAGGGCCTGCACCCGGTCGCCGGGCAGGGCTTCAACCTCGGCCTGCGCGACGTCGCCGTGCTCGCGGAACTGCTCGCCGAAGAAGTGGCCTCCCACGCCGCCGCCGCCGATCCCGGCGCCGCCTCGCTGCTCGAGCGCTACGCCGAATGGCGGCGGCCGGACCGCGAGGCAGTGATCCGCTTCACCGATTCGCTGGTGCGCGGCTTCGGCATGCCGCTGGCATCGCTCTCCCTGCTGCGCCGGGCCGGCATGCTCGCCTTCGACCTGCTGCGCCCGGTGAAGCGAGAGTTCGCGCGCCGCACCATGGGGCTCGCGGGCCGGCAACCGCGCCTGGTGCGGGGCCTGCCGCTGGTGTCGGGGACGTGAAGCGCGACTTCGACGTGGTCGTGATCGGTGGCGCGATGGCCGGCGCCGGCACGGCCGCGCTGCTCGCGGCCGATGCGCGCACCGCGCCGCTTCGCATCGCCCTCCTGGAGCCCCGGCCCGCGGTGGTCCCGGCGCCCGGCGAGCCACTCGACCTTCGCGTCTCGGCGCTGTCGCACGCCTCGCGGCAGTTGCTGGTCCGGACCGGCGCCTGGGGCCCGGTCGAGGCGCGCGGCGCGGCCTGCTACCAGCGCATGGTGGTCTGGGAGGAACGCGGCGAACCCGGCGGCGGCGACGCGCTCGTGTTCGATGCCGCAGAGCTCGGCGAGCGCGACCTCGGATGCATTGCGGAGAACCGCATGGTGCAGGCGGCGCTCACGGATGCCGCCGTCGCGCACGGGGTCGTGCTGCTGCGCGCCGGACTTGCGGCACTCGCGCCCGGCGCGGACGCGATCCGGGTGGCGACCGCGGACGGACGCGAGTACCGCGCCGGCCTGGTCGTCGGCGCCGACGGCGCGGAGTCTGCCGTCCGCGCCCAGGCCGGCATCGACGTGCACGCGACCGACTACGGCCAGCGCGCGGTCGTGGCGCACCTGCGCACCGAAAGGCCGCACGCGGACACCGCCTGGCAGCGCTTCCTCGACACCGGGCCGCTCGCGCTCCTGCCGCTCGCGGACGGGCGCGTGTCGCTTGTCTGGTCCACGACGCCGGAGATGGCGGGGGAACTCGTGCAATGCGACGAGGCGCGGTTCGCGGAGCGCGTGACGGCGGCATCGGCCGGCGTGCTCGGGCGGCTCGAGGCGGCGACGGCGCGCGCCTCATTTCCATTGCGGCTCCTGCACGCCCGCCGCTACGCCGCCAGCCGCATCGCGCTGGTCGGCGACGCCGCGCACACGGTGCACCCGCTCGCGGGGCAGGGCATCAACCTGGCGTTCATGGATGCCGCCGCGCTCACCGACGTCCTAGGCGCGGCGCTGGAGGCCGGCGACGACCCGGGGGAGCTCCGCGTGCTGCGCCGCTACGAGCGCTGGCGCAAGGCCGAGGCGCTGCCGGCGATCCTGCTGCTGGACGGCCTGCAGCGCCTGTTCAGCGGCGGCGACGCGCTGAAGTCGCGGCTGCGCCGCGGCGGGCTCGGCCTGGTGCAGTCGGCGCGGCCGGTCAAGCGCCTGCTGATGCAGCGTGCGCTCGGCATCGCCGGCGACGTGCCGGCTTCCGTGCGCCGGCCGCCTTCATGACCTGAGATCGGCGTCCTGCGTCTCGCGCAGGAACAGGAGCCCGATGACGCCGGTCATCGCCGCGATCGCGATCGGGTACCAGAGCCCGTAGTAGATGTTCCCGGACAGGACCACGAGCGCGGCCGCCAGGAAGGGCAGGAAGCCGCCGAACCAGCCGTTGCCGATGTGGTACGGGAGGCTCATGGACGAGTAGCGGATCCGCGTCGGGAAGAGCTCCACGAGGAACGCGGCGATGGGGCCGTACACCATGGTCACGTAGATCATGAGCAGCGTCAGCAGCGCGATCGTCGCCGCGTAGTTGACGCGCGAGGTGTCCGCCGCCGACGGGTAACCCGCGGCGTCCAGCGCCGCGCCATAGGCGGCGGCGTCGAAACCCACCAGCCGCTGCCCGGCGATCGTCGTCACGACGTCGGCGCCGGGCTCCGCCGGCCGTTGCTCGTAGCTGACGCCCGCCTTGGTCAGGAAGTCGCGCGCCTGGTCGCAGGCCGTCGCCGGCTTCGCGAAGATGTGGAACCGGCAGTCGCGCGCCGCCACCACGACTGCGGCGCGCTCCTCGAACTCGGCGAGGGCGGGATTCACGGCGTGCGTGAGGCCGTGGAAGATCGGGATGAAGGTGACGGCCGCCAGCAGGCAGCCCGCGACCATGATCTTCTTGCGGCCGATGCGGTCGGAGAGCCTGCCGAAGAACACGAAGAACGGGGTGCCGATCACGAGTGCCGCCGCGATCAGCAGGTAGGAAGTCTGGAAATCGAGCTTCAACGTGTTCTGCAGGAAGAACAGGGCGTAGAACTGCCCCGTGTACCAGACCACGCCCTGGCCCGCGGTCGCGCCGAGGAGCGCGAGCAGCACGATGCGCGCGTTCTGCCACTGGCCGAAGCTCTCGGTGAGCGGCGCGCGCGAAAGCCGGCCCTCGGCCTTGATCTCCGCGAACACCGGCGATTCCTCGAGCTTCAGGCGGATGTAGACCGAGACGCCCAGCAGGATGACCGAGATCAGGAACGGCACGCGCCAGCCCCAGGACTTGAATGCCTCCTCGCCGAGTCCGAGGCGGCAGCCGAGGATCACGGCCAGCGACAGGAAGAAGCCGAGCGTGGCCGTCGTCTGGATCCAGCTCGTGTAGTAGCCGCGCCTGCCGTGCGGCGCATGCTCGGCGACGTAGGTCGCGGCGCCGCCGTACTCGCCGCCGAGCGCGAGGCCCTGCGCGAGCCGCAGCGTCACCAGCAGGACGGGCGCCCATAGGCCGATCTGCGCGTAGGTCGGCAGCACGCCGACCAGGGCGGTCGCCGCGCCCATGACGACGATCGTGATCAGGAAGGTGTACTTGCGCCCGATGCGGTCGCCGATGCGCCCGAACAGGAGCGCGCCCAGCGGCCGGACGGCGAAGCCCGCGCCGAAGGTGGCGAGGCTCGCGAGGAAGGCCGCGGTCTCGTTGCCCGGCGGGAAGAAGAGCGCCGAGAAGAACACCGCGAGCGTGCCGTAGAGGTAGAAGTCGTACCACTCGAACACGGTGCCGAGCGACGAGGCGAAGATCACACGCCGATGCGCTGCATCGATGCCATTCACAGCAGGGCGTCCACCTTGGCCGCGCAGATGAAGTCGTTGTCGGACAGGCCGCGGATCGCGTGGGTGGACCAGCGGATCCGGCAGTAGTCGTAGCCGACCTCGAGGTCCGGGTGGTGGTCCTCGGCGTTCGCGACGTGCGCGAGCGCGTTCACGAAGCTCATCGTGCGCCAGAAGTCCGGGAACTTCAGTTCGCGCCGGATCGCGCGCCCGTCCTCGACCAGCTCCCAGTCCGCGTGCAGCAGCTTCATCAGGCCCGCGGCCTGGGCGGCATCCAGCGGGCGCACGCCGCCCTCGCAGGGCACGCACTTGCGTTCCTTGAGCGATTCCATCAGGCCTCCCGGCGCGGGTAATGCCGCGCGACGTAGCGTTCCACCAGGTCCTGGAACTCCTCGGCGATGCGCTCGCCCTTGAGCGTCACGGTCTTCTCGCCGTCCTCGTACACGGGTGCGACCGGCCGCTCGCCGGTGCCCGGCAGGCTGATGCCGATGTTGGCGTGCTTGCTCTCGCCGGGGCCGTTCACGACGCAGCCCATGACCGCGACCGTCATGTTCTCGGCGCCCACGTGGTGACGGCGCCATTCGGGCATGCGCACGCGTACGTGCTCCTGGATGCGCTGCGCGAGCTCCTGGAAATAGCTGCTGGTGGTGCGCCCGCAACCGGGGCAGGCCACGACCCGCGGCGCGAAGGCGCGCAGGCCGAGGCTCTGCAGGATCTCCTGCGCGACGCGCACCTCCTGCCGGCGGTCGCCGCCGGGCTCCGGCGTGAGCGACACGCGGATCGTGTCACCGATGCCCTCCTGCAGCAGCACCGCGATCGCCGCGGTGGAGGACACGATGCCCTTCGCGCCCATGCCGGCCTCGGTCAGCCCCAGGTGCAGCGGGTAGTCGCAGCGCGAGGCGAGCTGCCGGTAGATCGCGATGAGGTCCTGCACGCCGCTCACCTTGGCGCTGATCACGATCGCGTCGTGCGGCAGGCCGAGCTGTTCCGCGCGTGCGGCGCTGCCGAGCGCGGACTGCACGGTGGCCTCGCGCAGCACCTCGAGCGCATCCAGGGGCTCCGCGCGCTTCGAGTTCTCGTCCATCAGGCGCGTCAGCAGGTCCTGGTCGAGGCTGCCCCAGTTGACGCCGATGCGCACGGGCTTGCGATGGCGGCAGGCGGTCTCGACCATGGCCGCGAACTGCGGATCGCGCCTGCTGCCGCGTCCGACGTTGCCCGGGTTGATGCGGTACTTGTCGAGCGCCTCCGCGCAGGCCGGGTGCGCGGCGAGCAGCTTGTGGCCGTTGAAGTGGAAATCGCCGACCAGCGGCACGCCGCAGCCGGCGGCGGCCAGGCGGTCGCGGATGTGCGGCACGGCCGCCGCGGCCTCGTCGGTGTTGACGGTGATGCGCACGATCTCCGAGCCCGCCTCCGCGAGCTCGCGCACCTGGCCGGCGGTTGCCTCCGCGTCCGCGGTGTCGGTGTTCGTCATCGACTGCACGACGACCGGGGCGGCGCCGCCCACCGCGACGGCGCCGATGCGGACCGTGACCGTCCGGCGGCGGGGCGCGGTCACGGCTGCGAGGCGCTTAGGATCCATTCGTCCACCGTGCGCCCGAGGATGTCGAGCGGTACGGCGCCGGTCGCGAGGATCGTGTCGTGGAAGGCGCGGATGTTGAAGCGATCGCCGAGCGCCTTCGTCGCCCGCTCGCGCAGCTCGAGGATTTTCAGCTGCCCGATCTTGTAGGCCAGCGCCTGCCCGGGCCAGGCGATGTAGCGGTCGATCTCGTTGACGATGTCGGCCTCGGTCTTCGCCGCGTTCGCCATGAAGTAGTCGATCGCCTGCTGGCGCGTCCAGCCCATGTGGTGGATGCCGGTGTCCACGACGAGGCGTACCGCGCGCCACTGGTCGTAGGTGAGCTGGCCGAAGCGCGAGTAGGGGTCCTGGTACAGCCCGAGGTCGTAGCCGAGCCGCTCGGAGTAGAGCGCCCAGCCCTCGACATAGGCGGTGACGCTGCTCGTGCGCCGGAACTTCGGCAGGTCGCCCATCTCCTGTGCGAGCGCGATCTGCAGGTGATGCCCGGGCGCCGCCTCGTGCACCGTCAGGACCTCCATCTCGTACTTTGGCCGCACCTCGGGGCGGTAGAGGTTGACGTAGTAGTAGCCGGGCCGCGTGCCGTCGATGGACGGGCCGCTGTAGTAGGCGGTGGTCGTGTTCGGCGCGCTCGTCTCGGGAATCGGCCGCAACCCGAAGGGCGTGCGGTAGAGCCTGCCGAACAGCCGCGGCAGCTCCGGGTCGATCACCTTGGTGATATAGGCGTAGGCGCGGAACAACTCGTCGCCGGTCCTGTAATAGAACTGCGGATCGGTGCGCAGGAACTCGAAGAACCCGGCGAGGCTGCCCTGGAACCCGACCTCGTCCATGACCTTCTGCATCTCGGCGCGGTTGCGCACGACCTCCGCCAGCCCGATCTCGTGGATCTGCTCGGGCGTGAGCGAGGTGGTCGTGTGGAAGCGCGCGCGGTTCGCGTAGAAGGCGCGTCCGTCCGGTGTGTCCCAGATGCCGACACTCTCGCGGCAGGCCGGCAGGTAGGCGTGACCGAACACGGACGTGAAGCGGCGGTAGGCGGGAATCACCGATTCCGCGATCACCCGGCGCGCGGCGGCGGCGAGGCGTTCACGCTCGGCGGGCGGAACCGCATCCGGCCAGGACTGGAAGCGCTGGAAGAAGGGGCTGTCCTCGGGCCGCTCGACCACCTGCAGCGCGAGCTGCGGCACCACGCGGTCCATGATCACGCGCGGCTGGGTGCGGCCCTCCGCCGCCGCGCGCCGCAGCAAATCTGCGTATTGCTCCAGGAATGCGGGCAGACGCTCGAGACGGCGCAGCCAGGTCTCGTAGTCGGCCACGGTCTCGAAGCGCATCTGCTCGGCGACCTCGTTCAGCGACTGGGGTCCCTCGCGCGCGCGGATCTCGTAGTACTCGGGATGGAACGGCGCGGCCGCGACGCGCTCCTCGTAGCGGCGGCGGAACAGGTCGTAGTTCAGCCGGTCGGCCGGCGACAGCGCCTCCCGCGGGATGGCATCGAGCGTCCGCAGCACGCCCGCATCGGCGGCAGTGCGTGCCTGCCCCGCGGCGGGGGAGATGTCCGGCCAGCGGTCGTCGTAACGACGGTCGCCGCGGTACGTCGCCAGCAGCGGGTCGTCCGCCAGGTCCCGTTCCCATTCGCGCTCGAAGAGTGCGTACAGGTCGGCCGTCGCGTCCGCCATGGCCGACACGGGTGCCGCCAGGGCGGCGGCCAGCAGGGCGAGGGATCGGAGGGTAGAACGGGTCATCGTTGGGACTTCCGCGGGTCGGACGGACGGCGACTATACCCTGTGCTTCGGGGCGCTTTCCGCTAGAATCTGGGGGTCGCAAAGAGGTCCTGCCGGAGAGTCCGCGCACGCGCGGCGCCGAAGGCGCAACCCGCCCGGAAACGCTCAGGCACCCGAACGGCAGGACCTGGCGAACTCTGGAGAGCGGCCCTCGCGGGCCCACCGAAGGGGAGCGGCCCCGGGGACGGACCCGGTACCCAATCTCTCAGGTTTCAGGACAGAGGGGCGGCGGGCCGGATGGCCCGCCGCCCTTCTTGCCGATTGACGCAGCGCGAGCTGCCGGGGCCGGGCATGGGACGACGGACACCGCTGTACGACCTGCACATCGCCGCCGGCGCGCGGACCGTCGACTTCGGCGGCTGGGACATGCCGGTCGACTACGGCTCGCAGATCGAGGAGCACCACGCGGTGCGCCGCGATGCCGGCATGTTCGACGTCTCCCACATGTGCACCGTGGACCTGCGTGGCAACGGCGCGCGGTCGCTGCTGCTGCGCCTGCTCGCCAACGACGTGTCGCGCCTCACCACACCCGGCAAGGCGCTGTACTCCTGCATGCTGCGCCCGGATGGCGGCGTCATCGACGACCTGATCGCCTACTACCTGGACGAGAAGTGGTTCTGCCTGGTCGTCAACGCGGGCACCGCGGACAAGGACCTCGCCTGGATCAAGGAGCACGCGAGGCAGATCGGCGTCGCGGTGGTCGCGCGGCGCGACCTCGCGATGATCGCCGTGCAGGGCCCGAACGCGCGGCAGAAGGCGGCTGCGACGCTGCCCGCGGGCTGCCGCGCGCCCGCGGCCGCGCTCGGGACCTTCTTCGGCGCGCCCTGCGACGAGTGGTTCGTCGCGCGCACCGGCTACACGGGCGAGGACGGCTACGAGATCGTGCTGCCGTCGGAGGAGGCGCCCGCGTTCTGGCAGGCGCTGCAGTCAGCGGGTGTGCGCCCCTGCGGTCTCGGCGCGCGCGACACGCTCCGGCTCGAGGCCGGCATGAACCTCTACGGCAACGAGATGGACGAGACCGTCTCGCCGCTCGAGTCCGGCCTCGCCTGGACCGTGGTGCTCGAGGGCAACCGCGACTTCGTCGGCAAGGAGGCGCTCGTCGCGCAGAAGGCTGCCGGCGTCGCCCGCAAGCAGACCGGACTGCTGCTGCTCGATCGCGGCGTGCTGCGCTCGCACCAGAAAGTCATCGCCGGCGCCGCCGGCGAGGGCGAAGTCACGAGCGGCACCTTCTCCCCGACGCTCGAGCGCTCGATCGGCCTCGCGCGCGTGCCGGTGGCCGCGGCCGGCGAGGTCGAGGTGGACATCCGCGGCAAGCGACTTCGCGCACGCATCGTCAAGCCGCCGTTCGTGAGGAACGGCCGCGCCCTGATCGAACTCTGAAACGGAGACTGGCATGAGCGAGATTCCCGCCGACCTGCGCTACACGAAGAGCCATGAGTGGGTGCGCACGCTGCGCGACGGCAGCGTCGAGATCGGCATCACCGACCACGCGCAGCATTCGCTCGGCGACCTCGTGTTCGTCGAGGTGCCGCAGGCCGGCAAGCAGCTGGCCGCGGGTGACGCCTGCGCGGTGGTCGAGTCGGTGAAGGCGGCCTCCGACGTCTACAGCCCGGTGGCGGGGGCGGTGATCGCGGGCAACGAGGAGCTCGCCACCCAGCCGGAGCTGATCAACCAGGACCCGTACGGCAAGGGCTGGATCCTGCGCCTGAAGCCCGCCGCGGCCGGCGCGGCGGCGGGCCTGCTCGACGCCGCGGCCTACGCGGCGGAAGTCGCGGCGGCGGGCTGACATGCCCTACATCCCGCACACCGCCGCCGACGTGCGCGCGATGCTCGATCGCATCGGCGTGGCGGGCATCGACGACCTGTTCGACGAGATCCCTCCCGCGCTGCGGGTGGACGCGCTGCCGGGCGTGCCCGAGGGGCTCCCCGAGATGGACTTGAGCCGGCTCGCCGCGGAGCGCGCCGCCGCCGACGGCGCGCGCCTCAATTTCATCGGCGCCGGCGCCTACGAGCACCACATCCCGGCGCCGGTCTGGCAGCTCGTCACGCGCGGCGAGATCTACAGCGCCTATACGCCGTACCAGGCCGAGGCCAGCCAGGGCACGCTGCAGATCATGTACGAGTTCCAGTCCATGATCACGGCGCTCACCGGCATGGACGTCTCGAATGCCTCGCTCTACGACGGCGCATCCGCGCTCGCGGAGGCCTGCCTGATGGCGGTACGCGCGCACCGGCACTCGCAGTCGGCGCGCATCCTGATGCCGGCGACGGTCAACCCCGTGTGGCGGCGGGTCGCGCGCGCGATCACGGAGGGGCAGGGACTCGTGGTCGAGGAACTGCCCTACGACCCGGCCCGCGGCACCACCGACCTCCAGTCGCTCGAACGCCACGCCGGCACCGACCTCACCGCGCTCGTGGTCCCGCAGCCGAACTTCTTCGGCCAGCTCGAGGACGCGGACGCGTTGACGCGCTGGGCGCACGGCAATGGCGCGCTCGTGATCGGCGCGGTGAACCCGCTCGCACTCGCGCTCGTCGCGCCGCCCGGCGAATGGGGCGAGGGCGGCGCCGACGTCGCCGTGGGCGACGGCCAGCCATTCGGTGTGCCGCTGTCCTCCGGCGGTCCCTATGTCGGCTTCATGACGAGCCGCCTGGAGCACGTGCGCCAGATGCCGGGCCGCATCTCCGGGCGCACCGTGGACGCCGACGGCCGGACCGGCTACACGCTGACGCTGCAGGCGCGCGAGCAGCACATCCGCCGCGGCAAGGCGACCTCGAACATCTGCACCAACCAGGGGCTGCTGATGACGGCGGCGACCATCCACCTGGCGCTGCTCGGCCCGGTCGGCCTCGAACGCGTCGCCTCGGCCTGCGCCCGACGGACGCGGGAGCTGGTCGCGGCGCTCACGGCGATCCCGGGCGTGCGCGAGGCGTTCGCCGGGCCGCGGTTCCACGAGGCGGCGCTCCTGCTCGACCGGCCGGTCGCGCCGGTTCTCGAGGCGCTCGCGGCCGCCGGCATCGTGGGTGGCTACGACCTGTCGCGCGACTACCCGGAACTCGGCCACGCGCTCCTCGTCTGCGCCACCGAGACGCGCACGTCCGCCGACATCGAGCGTTACGCGCGCGCATTGCGCGGCCTGCTGGGCCGGCGCAGCGCGGCCTGAGGTCCCCGGCGATGAAGAAAACCGAACCGCTGATCTTCGAGCTCTCGCGCCCCGGGCGCGGCGCCACCGCGCAGCATCCGCCGATCGCGGAGGCCGGCCTGCCGCCGGCGCTGCGGCGTCGCGGCCGCCTGCCCTTGCCGGAGGTCTCCGAGCTGCAGGCGGTGCGCCATTACACGCGCCTGTCACAGCTCAACTTCGGCATCGACACGCAGTGCTACCCGCTCGGTTCCTGCACGATGAAATACAACCCGCGCGCCTGCAACGCGATCGCGATGCTGCCCGGGTTCCTCGGCCGGCACCCGCTGGCGCCCGCCGCGACCGGACAGGGCTTCATGGCCTGCCTGTTCGAGCTGCAGGAGATGCTGCGCCACGTGACCGGCATGCAGGCGGTCTCGCTGACGCCGATGGCGGGCGCACAGGGCGAATTCGCCGGGGTCGCGATGATCCGCGCCTACCACCGCGCGCGCGGCGACGGCGCGCGGAACGAGATCATCGTGCCCGACGCCGCGCACGGCACCAATCCGGCGACCGCGTCCATGTGCGGCATGAAGGTGCGCGAGATCGCCTCGCGGCCGGACGGCGACGTGGACCTGGCGGCGCTTGAGCAGGCGCTCTCGCCCGCGACCGCCGGGATCATGCTCACCAACCCGAGCACCCTCGGCGTGTTCGAGCGCAACATCGTGGAGATCGAGCGGCGCGTGCACGCCGCCGGCGGCCTGCTCTACTACGACGGCGCCAACCTCAACGCGATCCTCGGCAAGGTGCGCCCGGGCGACATGGGCTTCGACGTGATCCACATGAACCTGCACAAGACCTTCTCGACGCCGCATGGCGGCGGCGGGCCGGGCTCCGGCGCGGTCGGCGTGGGCCCGCGCCTCGCGCCCTTCCTGCCCGTACCGGTGGTCGCGCAGGAGGGCGGGCGCTACCGCTGGCTCGACGAGCGCGACCTGCCGCAGTCCATCGGCCGCCTGTCGGGTTTCATGGGCAACGCCGGCGTGCTGCTGCGCGCCTGGGCCTACATGCGCATCCTGGGCGCGGCGGGCATGCGCCGCGTCGCGGAATACTCGACGCTGAACGCCAACTACCTGCTCGCGCGGCTGGTCGAGGCCGGCTTCGACGCCGCCTATCCGGGCCGGCGGGCGAGCCACGAGTTCATCGTGACGCTGAAGCGGCAGGCGCGCGAGACCGGCGCGAACGCCATGGACTTCGCCAAGCGCCTGCTCGACCATGGCTACCATGCGCCGACCACCTATTTCCCGCTGCTGGTGCCGGAATGCCTGCTGATCGAGCCGACCGAGACGGAGACCCGCGAGGAACTGGACGGCTTCGCCGAAGCGCTCGCGGCCATCCTGCGCGAAGCGGCGACCGACGTCGCGACGCTCAAGTCCGCCCCGCACACGATGCCGGTGCGCAGGCTGGACGACGTGCGCGCCGCGCGCCAGCTCGACGTCGCCTGGAAGCCCGCGGCGGCATGAACCAACGCCCCGACAAACGGACCGGGCCCGCGCGCCTGGCGCGGGCGTTCGGCAGCACCTGGCGCGGCTTCCGCGCCGCCTGGCGCGAGGAGGCGGCTTTCCGCCAGGAATGCGCGCTCGCGCTCCTGGTCGTGCCGCTCGGGCTGTGGCTGGGCGCGGACGGCGTCGAGCGGGCGCTGCTGGTCGGCCCCATGTTCTTCGTGCTCGCGGTCGAGCTCGTCAACAGCGCCCTCGAGGCGACCGTGGACCGCATCGGCACCGAGCGCCATCCGCTCTCGGGCATCGCCAAGGAACTCGGCTCCGCCGCCGTGTTCGTCTCCTTCGTGCTGCTCGGCGTCAACTGGCTGCTGGTGCTCGCGTGGCGGCACTGATCTGCGGCTCGCTCGCCTTCGATACGGTGATGGTCTATCCGGGCCGCTTCCGCGACCACATCCTGCCCGACCAGATCCACCTGCTGAACGTCTCATTCATGGTGCCGACGCTCCGGCGCTACTTTGGCGGCTGCGCCGGCAACATCGCCTACAACCTGCGGCTGCTCGAGACGCCGGGCCACGCGATGGGCGCGGTCGGCCACGACTTCGGGCCGTACCGCCAGTGGATGAACGAGAACGGGATGTCGCTCGCGTACGTGCGCGAGATCGAGGGCGAGTACACGGCCCAGGCCTACATCACGACCGATCTCGACGCCAACCAGCTGACGGCGTTCCACCCGGGGGCGATGAACCATTCCTGGCGGCTCGAGGTCCCCGCGGACGGCGGCATCACGATCGGCGTGCTGGCTCCGGACGGGCGCGACGGCATGATTGCGCATGCTCAGCAGTTCGCGGCGGCCGGCATCCCGTTCGTCTTCGATCCGGGGCAGGCGATGACGCTATTCGACGGCGGCGAGCTCGAGACGTTCGTCGGGCAGGCGTCGTGGGTCACGGTCAACGACTACGAGGCGCAGTTGCTGCAGGAGCGCACGGGCCTGTCGGCCGCGGAGATCGCCGCGCGCGTCAAGGCCTACGTCATCACGCACGGCGGCCAGGGCTCGGTCGTGCACGCGGGCGGGCGCAGCATCGAGATCCCGGCGGTGCCGGTGGGGGAGGTCGTGGACCCGACCGGCTGCGGCGACGCCTACCGTGCCGGCCTGCTCTACGGCCTCATGCGCCACATCGACTGGGAAACGACCGGCCGCGTCGCCTCGCTCATGGGCGCGCTCAAGATCGCGGTCGTCGGCACGCAGCACCACCGCTTCACGATGGACGAATTCCGGGAGCGCTTTCATGACGCATTCGGCTACCGCCTGGGCTGACGCCGCGCGGCGGCGCCTCGCGGCGGCGGCGCTGCTCGCGCTCGCGCCCGCGTGGATGGCGGCGGCGCAGGAGCCGGAGGAGTCCACGCGCTGGACCCGCACGCTCGAGCGCATCTCGACCGGCGTGGTCGCGATCCAGATCGACGCGACGCGCGCCTTCGACACCGACTGGAACACCTCCTCGCAGGCGACCGGCTTCGTCGTGGATGCGAAGCGCGGCCTGATCCTGACCAACCGCCACGTGGTGACGCCAGGCCCGGTGACCGCGATGGCGACCTTCATCAACCGGGAGGAGGTCGAGCTCGTGCCGGTCTACCGCGACCCGGTGCACGATTTCGGCTTCTATCGCTACGATCCTTCCAGGCTGCGCTTCATCCAGCCGGCGGAGCTGCCGCTCCATCCGCAGGGCGCGCAGGTCGGCGTCGAGATCCGCGTGGTGGGCAACGATGCGGGCGAACAGCTCTCGATCCTCGCGGGCACGCTCGCGCGCCTGGACCGGCAGGCGCCCGAGTACGGCGCCGGCAAGTACAACGACTTCAACACGTTCTATTACCAGGCGGCTTCCAGCACGTCCGGCGGGTCGTCCGGTTCCCCGGTCATCGACATCCAGGGGCGGGTGCTCGCGCTGAATGCGGGCGGCTCGACCGGCGCGGCCTCCAGCTTCTACCTGCCGCTGACGCGCATCGTGCGCGCGCTTGCGCTGATCCAGGCGGGTCAGCCCGTGGGCCGCGGCACGCTGCAGACGGTGTTCCGCTACACGCCCTACGACGAGCTGCGCCGGCTGGGGCTGCCGGCCGCCGTCGAGGCCGAGGCGCGCCGCACGTCGCCCGCCCGCACCGGCATGCTGGTCGTCACCGAGGTGCAGCCCGGCGCCCCCGCCTACGGCAAGCTGCAGGTGGGCGACATCCTGGTGTCCGTGGACGGGCGCCTGGTGCCGGAGTTCGACGCGCTCAATGCGATCCTCGACGGAGCCGTCGGCGGCAGCGTCGATCTCACCCTCGTGCGCGGCGGGACTCGCCTCGCGGTGACGCTGCCGGTGCAGGACCTGCACGGGGTCACGCCGGACGACTACCTCGAGATCGGCGACGGCGTGATCCACACGCTGTCCTGGCAGATGGCGCGCCACATCAATGTCCCGGTCGCGGGCGTGTACGTGGCCAATCCCGGCTACATGTTCGGCTCCGCCGGCATCCCGCGCGGCGCCGTGCTGACCGAGCTCGCGGGCCGGCCGCTCGCTTCGCTCGCCGACGCCCTGGCCGTGTTCCGGACGCTCGGGCACGGCGAGCGGGTGACGCTGCGCTACTTCACGATGGAGGAATCGCGCGCGCCGCAGCTGACGACGCTGCGCGTGGACCGCGCCTGGTTCCCCGCGCGGCACTGCGTGCGCGACGACGCCAGCGGGCTCTGGCCCTGCGAGGGCATCGCGGCGGGCCCGGATGCGGCGCCCCCGGGCCCCCGCACGACGCAGTTCGCCCGCTCCGGCGACCGCCTGGTGGACGCGATCACGCCGTCCCTCGTGCTGGTCGAGTTCAGCATGCCCTACTCGGTCTCGGGCGTGACCGAACGCAACTACCACGGCACCGGCGTCGTGCTGGACGCTGCGCGCGGCCTCGTCGGCGTGGACCGCAACACGGTGCCGGTCGCGATCGGCGACGTGCGCCTCACCTTTGCCGGCACCATCGAGGTGGAAGGCACCGTCGAATACGTGCACCCGCTGCACAACCTGGCGGTGATCCGCTACGACCCCGCGCAACTCGGGCAGACGCCGGTCCGCGCCGTGAAATTCACGGGGCGCGCGCCCGTGACGGGTGAGCGTGTGCACGTCGTCGGCCTGTCCCGCGACAACCGTGTCGTGTCGCAGCAGGCGACGGTCGCCTCGATCGGGCCGGTGTCGTTCCCGCTCTCGCGCACGCTGCAGTTCCGCGACGCGAATCTCGAGATCGTGACGCTGGTCAACGGCCCGCAGGACTACGACGGGCTGATCGTGGACCGCCAGGGCGAGGTGCTCGCGCAATGGGCCAGCTTCGCCTACGAGAACGGGCGCGAGCTCGAGCAGCAGAACATGGGCATCCCGGCGGGCGTCGTGCAGGAACTGCTGGAGTATGCGCGCGACGGCCGCACGCTCTACTCGGCGCAGGTCGAGTACGGCCTGCTGTCGCTCGCCGAGGCGCGCAGGCTCGGGCTGGACGAGGCCTGGATCGAGCGCATCGCGGAGCACAATCCGGGGCGCCGGCAGGTGCTGACGATCGAGCGACGGGTGGCGGGTTCCCCCGCGGCGCGGCTGCTCGCGCCCGGCGACCTCGTGCTGGCCGTCGATGGTCGCGTGGTCAACACCTTTGCCGAGGCGAGCGCCGCGGTGCGCGCGCCTCAGGTGACGCTGACGGTCTGGAGCTCGGGCACCGAACGCGCCGTGGAACTGCCGACCGTGGCCCTGTCCGGCCGCGACATCGATCGCGTGCTGGTCTGGGCGGGTGCGACGCTTCAGGCCCCGCACCGCGCGATGTCCGCGCAGCGCGGCATCGAGCCGTCGGGGGTCTTCATCGCCTTCTTCATGTACGGCTCACCGGCCTCGCGCTACAAGCTGTGGGCGGGACGGCGCATCACCGAGGTCGACGGGGTCCCGGTGCCGGATCTCGATGCGTTCATCCGGGCCGTCGCCGGGCGGCCCGACCGTTCGTCGCTGCGACTGAAGACCGTCAGCTGGAACGACGCCATCGAGGTCATCACGCTCAAGCTCGACCGGCACTACTGGCCGGCCTACGAACTCCGGCGCACCGACTCCGGCTGGCGGCGCATACCGCTCGAGTGATGCTGCCGGATCCCGCCCGGATCGAGGAAGCCGCCCGGCTGCTGCGGACGGGGCGTCTGGTCGCCTTCCCCACGGAGACGGTCTACGGGCTCGGCGGCGACGCCGCGAACCCGGCCGCGATCGCGCGCATCTTCGACGCCAAGGGCCGGCCCGCGAGCCATCCGCTGATCGTGCACGTGAGCGGTCTGGCCGCGGCGCGCGAATGGGTGCGCGCGATGCCGGAAGCGGCCACCCGGCTCGCCGAGGCGTTCTGGCCCGGCCCGCTCACGATCGTGCTGCCGAAGGCGGGACACGTGCTCCCGGCGGTCACCGGCGGTCAGGACACGGTGGCGCTGCGCGCGCCTGCGCACCCGGTCGCCCGCGCGCTGCTCGCGGCTTTTGGCGGCGGCATCGCGGCGCCCTCAGCCAACCGCTATGGCCGCATCAGCCCGACGCGCGCGGCGGACGTGCGTGAGGAGCTCGGGGACTCGGTGGCGCTCGTGCTCGACGGCGGCGACTGCGAGGTCGGGCTCGAGTCCACGATCGTCGCCTGCCTCGGCGGGAAGGTGACGCTGCTGCGCCCTGGGGCGGTGTCGCGTTCGCAGCTCGCGGACGTGGTCGGGACCGTGTCCGATGCGGACGCGGCGGCGCCGCGCACGCCCGGGCGCCTGCGCGCCCACTACGCGCCGCGCACGCCGCTCGCGGTGCTGCAGGGGCCCGCGCTGCGCGCAGAGGCGCAGCGCGCGGTCGCGGCCGGGGAGAGGATCGCCGTGATGGCGCGACACCCGGCGCCCGCGGCATCGCCGCTGCTCGACTGGCGGCGCATGCCGGAGCGGCCGGCGGACTACGGGCGCGTGCTGTATGCGACGCTGCGCGCGCTCGACGCCGCGGGTGCGGCGCGCATCCTGGCCGAAGCGGTGCCGGCCGGCGAGCCCTGGGCGGCGATCGCGGACCGGCTCGCGCGCGCCTCCGCCGCCGGAGACGGGCCCGCCGCGGAAGGCGTGCCCGAAGCGCCCTGATCAGCGGACGCGGACGTTCTCGGTCAGCAGCGCGTTGACCTCGTTGAGCCCCTGCGCGTCGAGCGTGCCCGCGGCGAGCCGCAGGCGCAGCACGTTCAGCAGGTAGTCGTAGCGGCTGCGCGCATAGTTGGTCTCCGACTCGAACAGCCTGCGGCGGGCGTCGAGCACGTCCACGGACGTGCGCGTGCCCACCTCGTAGCCGGCCTCGGTGGCCTGCAGCGCGGTGCGTGCCGATTCGACCGCCTGCTTGAGCGACTGCACCCGGGCCATCTCGGAGTTGACCCCGAGGTAGGCGTCGCGGGTCTCGCGCTCGGTCTCGCGCGCGGTGCGCTCGAGCCGCTCGCGTGCCGCGGTGTGGCGGTACTGCGCCTGGCGCACGCGCGAGGAGGTCGCGCCGCTCGAGAAGAGGGGAAACGTCACCTGCAGCGAGTACGTGGTGTCGTCCGAATTGCTGTCCACGTCGCCGGCGCTGGTGCCGGTGATCGTGGCCTCCGACTCGAAGTGCGAGCGCGACACGACCAGGTCGAGGCTCGGGAGGTGACCGCCGCGCTCGGAGCTGACGTCGTGGCGCGTGATGTCGGCCGCGAGGCGGCTCGAGATCAGGCGCGCGTTCTGGTCCATGGCGAGCCGCACCCAGTCCTCGGGATTCGCCGGACTCGGCGCCTGTAGCGGCATGTCGGAGCCCGGCTTCGACAGCTCGTCGTAGGCGTCGCCGGTCAGCTCGCGCAGGCGCTCGCCGGTGGTCGCGAGGTTGCGCTTGGCCTGGATCAGCGTCGCCGTCGCGGAATCGAAGGCCGCCTTGGCTTCCTGCACGTCGGTGACGGCGATCAGCCCGACCTCGAAGCGCTTCTCCGACTGCTCGAGCTGGCGCCCGATGGCGTCGTAGGCCGCCTGCGCCGCATCGAGCGTGTCCTGCGCGGCCAGCACGTTGAAGTACGCGTCGGAGGTGCGCAGGATCAGGTCCTGTTGCGCGGCGCGGTAGTCGGCCTCGGCCTGCGCGCCCTCGGCGTCCGCACGGCGGAACGCCGCCCAGTTCTGCCAGCGGAACACGCTCTGGCGCAGCGTAATGTCCCAGGCCGAGCTGTTGCCGTCGGAATCGCGGATCTCGGGCGTCGGCGGCAGGCCCGGCTGGACGAACGCGCCGGTGCTGTCCGAATCGCCTTCGTCGTAGCGGCCGCTGGCGCTGATCTGGGGCAGCAACGCCGCCAGCGCCTGTGGTTTCGATTCGCGCGCCGCCCGCCGGTTTGCCTCCGCTTCGCGGATCACCGGGTCGTTGGCGAGCGCGCGCTCATACACGTCGCCGAGATCCGCGGCAGACGCGCTCGTGGCAACCGCGGCGAGAAGAATGCTGTGGACCAGGAGTCGGGTGTTCATGCGAAGACGTTCCTTCACGCAGAAAGGGCAGAGAGGACAACTACTGTATTAGTAGTGTATATCACCAGTAGACCCACGACAAGCCCCGACGAGGATGCCACTGAAGTGGGCTTGGAACAGGTTCGGTGGCATCAATAGAGTCGAAAAGTGGTTCTGGCGCGCCGAGCCGTGAGGATCCTAGAACCTGAAGCGGGGTGCAGGCGCGGCGTGGATCAGCGGTTCGATGGACGTCTCGAACAGGCTCTCGGTGAGCCAGGCATCCGGACCCGTTCGCGTCACGAGCCGCGCCTCCATGACCGGGGAGCTGCCGACTACCACGAACAGGCGTCCGCCGATCGCGAGCGCGCGCTCGAAGCGCGGGTCGTAAACGGGCAGGGAACCGGTGACCGCAATCACCTGGTAACCCGGTTCCAGAGGATGCGCAAACGCATCGGCGGTCGCCACGCGGACGCTGCCGAAGCCCTCCGCGGCGAGGGTGCGCATCGCGCCCGCGGCCAGGTCGGCGTGGATTTCGATGGATTCGACGCCCCCGGCGAGCTCCGCGAGGCAGGCGGCAAAGAAGCCGGTGCCGGTGCCGATCTCGAGCGTGCGCTCGCCGCGTTCGGGAGCGAGCGCCTGCAGGATGCGTCCTTCGAGGGCGGGCGGGAGCATCGTCTGCCCGTGGCCGATCGGGATCGCAACGTCCGCGAACGCGACGCCGCGATACGCCTCGGGGACGAACCGCTCGCGGGGCACCGCGGACAGCGCCTCCAGCACGCGCGGATCGAGCACTTCCGAGGCGCGGACCTGCTGGTCGAGCATCTGCCGGCGCGCGGCTTCCAGTTTCGTATCCATGATCATTATGGTGAATCGCGGCGGGGCCCAGTACAAGCGTGGGATATGCTGATTGCGGCCGCGGAGCATAGCGAAAATGACGGTGCCGTGGCTGCCGCGCGGAACCGAAGGGGATGGCAGGCCGCATGACGGTCCCGGTGATCGCTGGCATCGCGTTCGCGGTCCTTGCCGCCATGCTGGCCGTCGTCGTCCTGGTACAGCGGCGCAGGCTGCGGCAGCTCGCGGACGAGGTGGAATCCGTGCGCCCGCCGGCGCGCGGGGGCGCCGCCGCGCCCGTCAACGGCACCCGCGCGATGCTCGCGGCCATGCGCGAGCCCGCCATGCTGCACGGCGAGCGCATCGAGGCCGTCAACGAGGCATTCGCCGCGCTGGTCGGCGTGCCGGTGCCGGAGCTGCTCGGCCGGAACCTGTCCGAACTGGTCGCGCGCGATTATGCGGATCTCGCCGCCAACGCGGTCGCGCGGGCGCTCGCAGGCGGCGAGCGACCGGCGCTCACCGAGGTCGAGATCGCCGACAGCCATGGCCAGGTGACGCGCCTCGAGCTCTCCGGACAGGCGCTGGAATCGGGCGGTCGCCGGTTCGCGCTCTTCACGGCGCTCGAGATGCTGCCGCGCAGCGAGCAGGCGCCGCGGGCCGCGCCGCCGCGCGCCGAGCTCGCGCTCGAGGCGCTGGGCGAGGGCCTCCTGACCACCGACGCCCACGGGCTCGTCGAGTACATCAATCGCGCCGCGGAGACCATGACCGGCCTGCGGCGCGGCGATGCGATCGGCCAGCCATTCGCCGCGCTGGTGGGCTTCGTGGACGAGCACGACCGCCGCGCGCTGCCGGACCCGGTGCAGCAGTGCCTCGCCGCCGGCGCCCGGGTCAACCTCGGCCGGCGCGCGCGCCTCGTCGCGCGCGGCAGCGGCAACGAGCTCGGCATCGAGGCCTCGGCCTCGCCCATCCGCGGCCGGGACGGCGAGATCTCGGGAGTGGCGGTCGTGCTGCAGGACGTGAGCGAGCTGCGCGGCATCACGCAACAGATGTCCTACCAGGCGAGCCACGATGCTCTGACCGGTCTCGTGAACCGGCGCGAGTTCGAGCGCCGCCTCGGTGAGGCGCTCGAGGTCGCGCGCGCGGGCCGGCAGAGCCACGTCATGTGTTACCTCGACCTCGACCGCTTCAAGGCGGTGAACGACACCAGCGGCCACCTGGCGGGCGACAACATGCTGCGGGAAATCGCGGCGCTGATCCGCGAGGCGGTGCGCGACTCGGACACCGTCGCGCGGCTCGGCGGCGACGAGTTCGGCGTGCTGCTGGTCGGCTGCCCGCTGGAGAAGGCGCGGCAGATCGCCGACGACATCTGGCGCGCGATCGGCGAGTACCGCTTCGTGTGGAAGGACCGCATCTTCAGCGTCGGCGTCAGCATCGGCCTCGTCGAGGTGACGCGCGAGAGCAACTCGCTGGAGGAGATCCTGAGCGCCGCGGACTCGGCCTGCTACGTCGCCAAGCGCCAGGCGGACAGCCACGTGCACGTCTATTCCTCGCGCGACGAGGCGGTGGCGCGCAGCCGCGGCGAGATCCACTGGCTGCAGCGCCTGCAGGCGGCGCTGCGCGACGGCTACTTCGAGCTGTACGTGCAGCCAATCGAGCCGACCCGCCCCGGCGCCACCGGCGGGCCCGCGATGGAGGTGTTCGTGCGGCTGCACGACGACGGCCAGCCGGTCGTGCCGTCGGAGTTCTTCCCCGCCGCCGAGCGCTACCGCCTGATGGCGCTGATCGACCGCTGGGTGCTCGGCTCGGCGCTGGCCGCGATCACGGCCGGCGCGATCCGCCTGCCGGCGGGCCGCAGCCTGTCCATCAACGTCGCGGGGCAGACGCTCGCGGACCCGACCTACCTGGAGTTCGTGGTGGACGAGCTCGACCGCAGCGGCGTGCCACCCCAGCAGATCTGCTTCGAGGTCGCCGAGACCTCGGTGATCGGGAACATCGAGCAGGCGAGGCGCTTCATCGACGTGCTGCATGGCATGGGTTGCCGCTTCGCGCTCGACGACTTCGGCACCGACCTCGGCGGATTCGCCAACCTCAGACAGCTGCCGATGGATTACCTGAAGATCGGCGGCGATTTCATGCGCGACCTCGGCCGAGATTCCGTCAACCAGGCGATGGTGAGCGCGGTCGTCGGCATGGCGCGCACGCTGAATTTCCGCCTGGTCGCGGAACAGATCGAGGACCTGGCCGCGCTCGAGGCGGCGCGCGCCATGGGCATCGACTTCGTGCAGGGCTACGCCATCGGGCGCCCGCGGCCGCTCGCGCCGGCGGCCTGAAGCAGCGGAGCCGTCAGCGCGCGGGGGTGATCCGCGGCGGATCCGCGAAGCGGCGCACGCCGAGCGCCTCGTAGATGCCGGCCGGCGAGTAGCCGGCACCGTCCTTGATCACGTACGCGACGCGGCGGATGTCGGAGATGTCGCGGGTCGGGTCGCCGTCCACGAGGATCAGGTCTGCGCGCAGGCCGGGCGCAATGCACCCGAGCTCGCCCTCGAGGCCGGCATAGCGCGCGCCATTCTGCGTCGCGATGCGGATCGCCTCGCCCGCGGGGATGCCGGCCTGCACGTAGAGCTCGAGCTCGCGGTGCAGCGCGAAACCCGCGGTGTTGTCGGTGCCGGCGACCAGCGGTACGCCGGCCCGGTACAGGCGCCCGACGAAGTCGACCATCTTCGCCCATGACGCCTTGTAGGTCGCGACGTTGCCTTCGTTGACGTCCATCGAGTTCGTGCGCCAGTCGCGCTGGGTGGCGTAAGGCACGCGATCCGCGGCGCCGGCCATCGCCGGGTCCATCTCCCCGGGCAGCTGGTTGTACATGGCCTCGAACGTATTGAGCGTGGCATCCACGACCGTGCCCTTCGACGCGAGCAGGGCGATGTAGTCGCGCACCGGCCCCGAGTCCAGGTCGAGGGCCGCCGTGCGCTCGCCGACCAGCGTGAAGCGCGTCAGGTTGCGCGAGTCCGTGTCGGGGTCCGAAACGAAGTTCAGCATGATCTGGTTGATGTGCTGCAGCTCGTCGTAGCCCTCGCGCACCACGCGCCCGGAGCGGCTGAAGGCCGGCACGTGGCCGCTGACCCGCAGCCCGCGCGAATGCGCATAGGCGGCGATCGGCGGCACCCACTCCGGGCGGATCGAGTTGTAGAGCTTGATCTGGCGGTAGCCGCGCTGGGCATACCAGTCGATGGCGGCCTGTGCCTGCTCGACGCCGCTGACGACGAAGCCGCCGCGCGAGGAGAACGGGCTCTCGCCCTCGATGTAGCCCGCCGGCACGATGCGCGGGCCGACGATCTCGCCGGACGCGGTCTGCGCCGTCAGCTCGTCGAGCAGCGCGTTGTCATTGCCCATGTCGCGCGAAGTCGTGACGCCGCCCGCGACCTGCAGCGCCGCGTTCCACCCGTCCTCGTGCGTGTGCATGTCGAACAGGCCGGGAAGCAGCGCCCGGCCGTCACCTTCGATGATGGTTGCCGGCTTCTCTGCAGGGGAGCCCGCGGGATAGATCGCCGCGATGCGCCCGTGGTGCAGGTAGACGTCGGCCGGCGGGCCGAGCGTCGCCGTCGCCGTGTCAAACGTCCGCACGTTCCGGATCAGCACCGGGTCCGGCAATGTCCGGCGGTTCTGCGCGGCGATGCGGCGCAACTGCTCAGCCTCGGCCTCGCCCTGGAGCCGCTCGAGCTCCGGTGCCCGGGCCTCGAAGCCGCGCGCAACGACGTGGGCGCCGCCGGGATAGATGCGCGCGAAGAGCCGCTGCGATCCGCCCGCCTCGAGCCACACCCAGGCCGGCTCGAGGCCGAGCCCGGTGACCATCACGAGCGAGACGTCGCGTGCGCCCTCGGCGGATTCCAGCGAAACCTGCCGCACGCGCTCGGCCTTCAGCTCGCCACCCGGCAGTGCCTTGATCACCCCGCCCGGGGAAGCCAGTGCCGCGCGCGCAAGCATCGCCCGCGCCTCGGCACTGCCGTTGATCGGCACGAAGATCGCCGGCGCGACGATGCGGGCCTCGCCGCGCTCGGACGCCGAGCGCCAGCGCGCGCGGCCGCGCTCGAGGCTGAAGCGCTCGTCGAGCGCGGCCCCGAATGTGGACTTGCCGCGGAGGTGATAGCGGCGGAAGGTGCCGTCGGAGGCAGGCGTAAAGGACTCATCGAGATCCGGGCCGCGGCCGTTGTCCCGGTGCGAGTAGCTGACGTGCACGCTGCCGTCGTCGCGCAGCACCGTGGTCTGTGCGCCCGACTGCCTGCCCGAATGGAGCACCGTATATTCGATCGTGGCGTCGGCCAGGGCGGCGGGGGCGAGCGCGAGCGCGCCCAGCAGGGCGATGAGTCTCATGGCAATCCTGTTCAGCGGGCGGCCGTGGAGCGCAGGGACTGGGTCTCGTCATCGTACCCCGTCAGCTGCCAGCGGATCAGCGAGACGGGGATCATGCCGGCGCCGTTCACCTCGTCGAAGAAACGGCGCATGGAGAATTCCGCGCCGAGCTGGTCCGCGCGCTCGCGGATCAGGTCGTCGAGCAGGTGCTTGCCGGTGACGTAGCTCGTGCCATAGCCGGGCTGGCGCAGGTAGAGCTGCTGCTCGAACCCGAGCAGGTCGAGGTCCGGCCGCATCCAGCCGCGCGGCGTCCACTTAACCTGGAAGGCCTTGGCCTCGGCCAGGTCGAACTGGTTGTCGTGCGCGTAGAGCGAGGCGAGGCCGCGCGCGGCACGCTGCGCCAGCATGATCCAGACGATCTCCCGCGCGCGCGGCTGCTCGTCGTAGAGCCCCGCGTGCAGCATGAACTCCTCCATGGCCGTCGCCATGCCCTCGGCGCGGCTGTCCCAGATGTTGTAGAGGAGCGCCTGGCTGCGGATGGGGCCCGGGTGCGGCTCGTCACGCATGCGCGCGAGGTCCCACCAGTGATAGAAATGGGTGTAGAGCGTGAGCGGCTCGTAGTGGGTCGCGATGGCGAAGAAATTGCGCGTTTCGAGTGGCGTGAAGCTGCCGACCCTGGCGCGCAGCGCCGGGTCCATGTTGTCGCGCATCGGGTAGAGGTCGCGATCCGCCAGGAACTTCAGGAGGCGCGTGACCGCCTCGTTGCCCCGGCGCTCGTATTCCGCGGGCGTCTGGATGACGGGCAGCTCCGGCAGGCCGCGGTTGCGCTCCTCCTCGAGCTTGAGGGCGGCGTGGCTGCGCGCAAGCTCGCGCTTCAGGAGGTCCACTTCCTCCTCCCAGGTCATGGGAACGAGGTGCACGTTCCGCAGGCTCCAGGTGTAGTTCTCGCGGCCGATGCCGGAGGGCCCCGTCTTCTTCGGCGCCTCGGCGTCCAGCCAGTCGGCGAACTGCTCGGTCGCCAACTGCGCGGCCTGGATCGCCTGTCGCAGCTTCGGGCCGGCGCCACTGGCGCGCGCGGCGAGCGCGTCCAGTGAGACCAGTTGCGCGCGGATGGTGCCGGCGCCCGTGAGCCAGAGGTCGCGCGCATTGCCGGTGAGGTTGCCGCGCGCCTGCTGGTAGAGCGGCGGGATGACGGCGAGCTCGCGCGTCATCTTCGCCTCGGCCTCGCGCGAGAGCGGGAACTCGTAGCTCCAGACCTCGAGCGCGCAGTGGATCGTCGGGCCTTCGTGCGCCGGAGTGTCGCTCTGGTCGTTCCAGACGACCATGTACCAGGCAGGGTCGCGTTCCCAGGGCTTCAGCACGCGCACGTGGAAATCGAAGCCGTTCATCTCCGCGCGCAGGATCTCGCGGTCCACCTGCTGCGCGACCGTCCAGCCGGAGGTGTCGATGGCCTCCAGCCGGTCGCGGTATTCCGGCAGCTCGGCGTAGCGGCGCAGCAAGGTGTCCACCGTGTAATCCGGGGCGCCGCCGGCGAGTGGCGGCTGCTCGAAGGCGCGCCAGTCCCGGTGCAGTTGCAGGAGTTGTTCGTAGCTGCTGGTCACCGCCGTCTCCGCGGAATGGGCCGCGCCGGCCGTCGCCAGGATTGCCGCGGCGACGAGCGCGGGGCCGAGGTGCATGAATGGTGCGCGCATAGGGGCCGGATTCTAGTGGGAATTGAAATTCGGGGCGAATTGGGGTATTCCGGTCGCCTTTCGCGCGGAACATCGGGGGGGGGTCATGAACCGCAACATCCTGCTGGCGCTGGTCGTCATCGTCGTGACAGCGTCCGGCTTCTACGCGTACGGGCGCTGGAAGGCCGGGCGGGCCGTCCCTGACCTCGCGCCGGTCGGCGCGACGCTCCTCGAGGGCCTCGGCGACTACAGCATGCCGGTGACGTCCGCCGGCCCCGCCGTGCAACGCTGGTTCGACCAGGGCCTCGCGCTCACCTACGGCTTCAATCATGACGCGGCCGAGCGCTCGTTCCTGAAGGCCGCCGAGCTCGACCCGGATTGCGCGATGTGCTGGTGGGGCGCGGCGCTCGTCCTCGGACCACACGTGAACGCGGCGATGGACCCGGCCAACAACGCGAAGGCCTGGGACCGCCTCCAGCGCGCGCGGGCGGCGGCCGAAGACACCAATGACAAGGAGCGAGCCTGGATCACGGCGCTCGCTGCGCGCTACGCCGAACAGCCGCCGGAGGATCGCCGGCCGCTGGACGAGGCCTACGCGTCGGCCATGGGCGAACTCGCGGCGAGGTACCCGGACGACCTCGATGTCGCGTCCATGCACGCCGAGTCCATGATGGACCTGCAGCCCTGGGACTACTGGGACGGCGCCGGCCAGCCCGAGGGCCATACGGCGCAGGTCGTGTCGACGCTCGAGTCGGTGATAGCGCGCAACCCCGACCACGCCGGGGCGCTGCACCTCTATATCCACGCGGTGGAGGCCTCGCCGGACCCGTCGAAGGGCGTCGCCGCCGCCGACCGCCTGCGCGAGCTGGTGCCGGGATCCGGCCATCTCGTGCACATGCCCGCGCACATCTACGCGCGCGTCGGGCGCTTCCATGATGCCGTGCTGGCGAACCAGAAGGCGATCGCCTCCGACGACGCCTACCTTGCGATCTGCAAGCCGGGACCGGGCGTCTATCCTCTCGGCTACGTGCCGCACAACCACCATTTCCTGTGGTTCGCGGCGACGATGGAAGGCGCGAGCGCGATCGCGCTCGAGGCGGCGCGCACGACCGGCGAAAAGACCTCGGACCCCGGGCTCATGCGCACGCCGGGATTCGAGGCCATGCAGAACTTCGCCTCGACGCCGCTGCTCGCGAACGTGCGCTTCGGCCGCTGGGACGCGGTCGCCGCCATGCCGAAGCCCGCGGACGACCTCAAGTACATGCAGGCGCTGTGGCACTACGGCCAGGGCATGGCGGCCGTCAGGCAGGGACGCATCGACGACGCGAAGGCGCACCACGAGGCGCTGGTGAAGGCCGCGATGGATACCGACATCGCGAAGATGATGTCCTGGGACCGTTACTCGCTCATCGACGGAGTGAAGATCGCCGAACGCTTCGTCGCCGCGGAGCTTGCGGGCGCCGCGAAGGACTACGCGGCCGGCATCACGGCGCTCGAACAGGCGGTCGCGATCGAGGACACGCTGCTCTACGACGAGCCGCCCGCCTGGCACTGGCCGGCGCGCCAGGCCCTCGGCGCGATGCTGCTGGCGGCGGGCAGGCCGAAAGACGCGGAGCAGGCCTATCGCGACGAGCTGAAGCGCAATCCGGAAAATGGCTGGTCGCTGCACGGCCTTGCGCAGGCGCTGCGCGCCCAGGGCCGCAAGGCGGAAGCCGCGGAGGTGGACGCGCGTTTCGCCGCGGCCTGGGCGAACGCCGACATCGAGCTCGGGAAGTCCTGAATGGCGGCGCGGCGCGGGCGCTCAGCCCGCGCCGCGCACGAGCCCGGCGAGGTCCGCGGCGAGCGCACGGGCGTCGTGCGGCGGCCTGAAGTATCCCGCGACGCGCGCCTCGGGATCGATCAGGACGAGCGCCGCGGAGTGATCCACGGTGTAGTCGCCCGACACCCCGGGATTTCGCACCTGGGCGAGCCCGAGTTGCCCGGTGAATGCTTCCACCTGGGCCGTCGTGCCGGTCGCGCCCCGGATCCCCGGCCCGAAGTGGGCGAGGTAGCCCGCGATCCGCTCGGGCGTGTCGCGCGCCGGGTCCACGCTCAGGAAAACGATCTGCAGCGCCCTGGCGGGCAGCTGCGCGCGCAGGGCGGCGAGTTCCGCGAGCGTCGTCGGGCAGAGATCCGGGCAATGCGTGAAGCCCGTGAACACGAGGCTCCAGCGGTCCTCGAAGTCGCGCCGGCCGAGCGGCCGGCCTCGCTCGTCGGCGAGCGCGAATTCCGCCAGCGGGCGCGGATCTTCGAGCGCGGTGCCGGCCTGCAGCGCAGGCGCCCCGCGCGGCCCGAGCAGGGCGGCCGCGCCGACGCCGGCCGCGGCCGCGGCCAGCGATGCGGCGAGCACCAGGAAGCGCGGATCCAGGCGGCGCGGCACGGTGGCCTCAGGCGCGCGAGCCGCCATTCCAGCCGAGCAGGTTCAGGAATTCGCGCCGCGTCTTCGGGCCGCGCGTGAGGAAATGAGGCTCCGGGCGCTCGCGATAATCCTGGCGTTCCGTGGCGATCGGATCGCGCCGCGCGCGCAATTTCATCTCGTCCGCCGAGATGCCGTAGGGCCTCATGGCATTCAGCCCGAAGATCTTCGCACGCAACTGCGGCGTGATTTCCGGATAGCCGTAGCGATCGCGGAATTCCGGCGCGATCTGGAAGACGCGAAAGGCCTGGATCTGGTCCTGCGGCGAGCCGTACCAGATCGAGTCCGTGCCCCACAGCACATTGTCGGGGCCGCAGTACTTCAGCAGCTTGCCAAGCCCGTGCGCCGATTGCTCGGGGTCGCGCATCAGGAAGCGCCAGGTGCTGCCGAGCTCGGCGTAGACGTTGGATCCGGGGCCGATCCCGGATTGCTGCAGGGAACGGATGAGCGTGTCGATGCCATCGCCGCCCGCGTTCTCGCCGTAGGCCTTTTCCTCGACGCCCGCGACGAAACCGGAGTGGTAGACCAGGAAGCTCACGTCCGGGAAACGCTTCGCGATCGGGCCGATGTCGCTGCACTGGCTGTGCTCGTACGAGCGCCGCCCGAAGGGCAGGCCCTTGTGCACGCAGATGACCTTGATGCCGAGCCGCCGCGCTTCCTCGACGAAGCGGATGCCCGGCTCGTCGGTCAGGAAGTAGCCTTTGCCGTCCGGACCCCACTGCGTATAGGTCTTCCAGGCAGAGACGCCGAACTGCTCCGCGAGCCGCGGCATGTCCTCGATGTCGCCCGGCTGGTTCGGGTTGACGCGGCCGTGGATCAGCAGGCGGTGATTGCCCTCCATGCGGTCCACGATCCGGCGCACGGCGTCAGCCGACTCGACCTCGAGCGGCGAGGCCTCGCGGCGCGATGGTACGAACGACAGCACCATCATGTCGGTGTCGCTGTCGAGGAACACGTCCTTCACGAACTCCTCGGACGTCAGGCAGGCGAGGTGGCTGCGCGGGCTCTTGCCGTCGTTCAGCGCGCAGCCCGCCTTGGGCGCGAAGCCGAATGAGTTCGGCGGTGCGGTCGAGAGCCAGGCGTCGGTGGGGTCGACGTAATGCCCCTGCACGTCGAAGATGAACTCATCGCCCTCGAGAAACGCCGCCGCAGCCGGTTCGACGGCGGCCGCCGCGTGCAGCTCGAAGAAGCCGCCGGTATGGCCGGACGTGGCGTTCGCAGCGTTGAAGGCGAGAAGCGTCGAGGCCGCGCCGCAGGCCGAAACCAGGAAATCGCGCCGGCCGAGGCCGAGGCGCTTCGAGTTCATGTCGGCCGCCGCCTGCGCCAGGTGGTTCGCGTATTCGTTGGTGGGCGAGAGCGGCACCGGCTCGAACTCGCCGTTGCTGGTCGAGTCGAGCTTGATCGGCAGGCGCCTGCCTTCCGGGTCGATCATGTGCATGCCCTGTGCCTCCGCTCACCGCTCGCCGGCAGCCGGGTGCCAGTATAGGCCCGGAATCGCCACGACTTGCCGCGGCGGGTCAACGGGCCGACGCAGTCGCGTTGCAGGGCGGCGGGGGCGCCCCCGGCGTCCGGGCAGCCGGTTTGACTGGAGGGACTCCCGCGTCGCGGCGGGCCATCCCGGTCTTCCTGGCGCCGCAGAGCGGTTCGTGCCAGTCGCCGCCGAAATCCTCGCGCGCGAGCGTGGCATTGAGGGCGACGGCTGCCTGGGCCCCGCTTGCGGCGGCCACCGCGACGAACCGAGTGCCAACCGCCAGGTCGCCGGCGGCGTAGACGCCCGCCACGCTGGTCTGCCAGTCATCGCCGACGGCAAGCCGCGCCTCGCCGTCGAACCGGCAGCCGAGCAGCTGCGGCAGGGGGCAGGCGGTGACGAGCGTCGTCCTGACGTAAAGCGCCTGCGCAGCCGCCGTCGAGCCGTCGGCGAAGTGGATCTCGGGCCGGCCGCGCCCGCCACGGACCCTGCGGATGCGCTGTTCGACGATGCGGACGCCGAACGACTCCATGCGTCGGCGGTCCTCGGGCGCGAGCGGGCCCGAACCGTCCGTGCACAGCAGGATATCGCGGCTGAGCGGCAGCAGCGTTGCCACGCTGTTCCGTGCATCCGCCGCACGCACGATCACGCCGAGCGTGCTGCCGCAATGCTCGTGGCCGTGGCAGTACAGGCAGTCGTGTACATCCGTGCCCCAGCGCTCCAGCAGGCCGTCCACCGGCGGCAACTCGTCGCGCACGCCGCAGGTGAGCAGCAGCTTGCGGGCGGTGACGGCATCCCCGCCCGCGAGCTCGACGATGAACCCGTCGGCCGCACGCGCGACGTCGATGACGTCGCCGTGCCGGCATACCGCCGACGGGTACTGCCCGAGCTGGCGCCGCGCGATCGAGAGCAGCTCGCCCGGCGCAGCGCCGTCGCGCGTGAACACGCCGTGGGCCGCGTCCGCGGGCGCGTTGCGGGGCTTGCCGGAGTCGATGACCACGGCACGGCGTCCGCCACGGGCCAGGTACAGTGCGCCGGTGAGGCCCGCCGGCCCGCCGCCGATCACGGCGGCGTCGAATTCCGGGGAAACGGCCGGGGCGGCTTTCATGGCGTCGTGCGGGGCTGCGACACGACGCGCAGGTAGGGACGCAGCGTCTTCCACCCCTGCGGATAGCGCTCCCGCGCGGTCTCGTCCGTGACGCTCGGCGGGATGATGACATCCTCGCCGGCGCGCCAGTTCACGGGCGTCGCGACGTTGTGGCGTGCGGTCAGCTGCAGCGAGTCGAGCAGGCGCAGGACCTCGTCGAAGTTGCGCCCGCTCGTCATCGGGTAGGCGAGCATTGCCTTGATGCGCCTGTCGGGCCCGATCAGGAGGACGGTGCGCACGGTCTGGTTTTCCGCGGCGGTGCGTGCGCCGGGCTGCGCCTCGGCCGGCAGCATGCCGTAAAGCTTGGCGACCACGAGGTCCTCGTCGCTGATCAGCGGGTAGCTGACCACGCATCCCTGCGTCTCCTCGATGTCCGCTTTCCAGCGCTCGTGGCTCGCGAGCGAATCCACGCTGAGGCCGATGATCCGGCAGCGACGCGCCGCGAACTCCGGCTCGAGCCGCGCCAGGTAGCCGAGTTCGGTCGTGCAGACCGGCGTGAAGTCCTTCGGATGCGAAAACAGGATCGCCCAGTGGTCGCCGATCCAGTCGTGGAAACGGATCGGGCCGTGGGTGGTCCGCGCCGGGAAGTCGGGCGCGAGGTCGCCGATGCGAAGTGTCATGTTGCGGTGCTCCTGGTGGATGTGGCGGCACGGCGCGCGCGGGGGCCGCGCTCGACCGGCAATCCGGCCTCGCGCCAGTCGACGACGCCTTCGTGAATGCTGGTCGCCCGGTAGCCCCGCCGGCGCAGGAGGGCGGCTGCTTTCTCGGACAGGCCGCAGTACGGCCCGCGGCAATAGGCGACGATCTCCTTGGACTTCGGGATCGTGCGCAGAGCGTGCTCGAGCTCGGCGAGCGGGACGCTGCGCGAACCCGGAATGTGGCCGGCCTCGAACTCGGCGGGTGGACGCACGTCGAGGACGACGACGTCGCCGTCGCGCATGCGCTTCAACAGCCGGCGCCGGTCGACGGCGGTCAGTCGCTCGCGGCCGGTGTAGAACTCCGCGGCGAACTCCCGCAGCTCCGCCAGGCGGTTCTCGGCGAGGCTGCGCAACCCCACCATGAACGAACCGACCGCCGCGTCCGCCAGCCGGTAGACGCTGAACTGGGCGTCGCGGCGCGACTCGACCAGTCGGGCACCGCGCAGGACCCGCAGGTGGCCGCTCGTGTTCTTGACCGAGATGCCCGCTTCCGCGGCGAGCGATTCGACGGTCTTCTCGCCCTGCGCGAGCAGGTCGAGCAGGTGGATCCGGTGCGGGCTCGCGACGGCCTTGCCGATGCGTGCGAGCTGCTCATAGACGGGTGCGGGAGTGTCCATGCGGGCCGGGTCCGGGCTCGGTGGCGAGTATTCTAGCGATTAATAGAATATCGGGCAAGTGCCGGCATCGTGACGGCCGGGTGGTGGCATTCAGGGGCCCGCGGCGGCCAGCCTGGCAGCGAGCCGGCCAAGCAGCGCCGCGTGCGCGACGACGCGGCGCTCGAGCGGCAAGGCCGCCGCCGGCGTCTCGAATACGAGCACGGTGCGGGCACCGGGCCCCGGGTGCGACTGTCCGTCCGCGATCACGGTTGCCGCGCCCATCAGCTCGTCGATCGAGCTGTCGGTGACCGGACCGATGATGCCGCCCTCGACCGGTTCGTCGAAGCGCGTCGTGCCGCCGGCCTTGATCGGCACGCCGTGCTCCCGGAGTACCGCGACCGCCTCGACCGCAAGGGGATCCTCCGCGCCGCGCACGCCCTGGGAATAGACATAGCCCTCGTGGATCAGGTTGTCCTCGTGCAGGTCGATGCTGACCTCCGGGGGGTAGTCGGCAATGCGCGCGAGAATGTAGCGCGTGATGGCGTCGGCCTCCGGGCTCGAGGCGGCCGGCGCGCGCGCCCGGCCGGGCGAGGCCCCGTCCGGCAACAGGTGCGAGGAATCGCCGACACTCTGGCCGTCGCTGGCTTCGTCGTAGACGGGCACGTTGAGATAGCGCCAGTTCCGCACGTAGCCCTGCGGGTTCAGGAGCGGCAACAGCACGACCGGGCGCTGCCTGCCGAGTCGCGCGATGTCGTCGATCGCTGCCGCGATCGCATTCGGCCCAGCCGGCTCCTCGCCGTGGACGCCGGACAGAATCCACACCGCGGGTCCACTCCCGGGCGAGCGTAACGCGACGATCGGCAGCGGTCGGACCGCTCCTTCGGGCCGCGACTCGGCGACGACCTCCTGCGACCAGCCGCGCGCCACGAGCGTCGCGTAGGCCGCATGAAGGGCTTCGATGGGCGCGCGGCCGTCCGCGTGGGTCGCAGCCTGCGGGGCTGTCAGCCTGGCCGGGCCGGCCGGGCTGCAAGCTGCCGCCAGCACGGCAGCGACGAGGGTGAGGGCGCGCATGCCGGGAGGATTGTACAGGCGCGCGCCGCCGCGCCGGGCAGCGCGCATCCGCCCGTCAGCGGCCACCCCGGGGGCGCTTCGACGGCGAAGGTCCGCAGCAGCACGCAGAGGATCGCGAGATCGCGCAAGGCCGTTCACCATCCGGCGCGGAAGACCGGCACGCGCCGCCACTCGTGCGGAATGCTCTCGAGCAGCGATCGCACCTCGGGGATGAACAGCCAGGCGAGCCAGAAGAGCAGGGCGGCGAATCCGATCCACAGCACGCCGCCGGCGGCGGCGATCCAGCCGTGCCGCGGCCCGGCGCTCGCCTCGTAGGACGCGCGGCTCGCGGCCTTGAGCGGCGCGTACAGCGCCTGGTAGGCGATCGCGAGCACGAGGACCGCCGCCCAGACCGGGATGTCCGCCGGCAGCGACCAGTCGAAGATGCCGCCTGTCAGCAGCAGCGACAGCAGCGCGAGCACGAGCGTCACGAACAGGGCCGCGGAGAGCGCCGCGAAGACCGGCACCATGAAGCCCGCCAGCACGCGCGTCGCGTAGCCGGCGTCCTCGTGCATCCTGCCGCCCTGCCAGAACGCACGCTCGGCAGCTGCGGCGCGCCGCTCGCGACGGGCCTGGCGGCGCCGGCGCCAGTCGTCC
>Ga0114938_1000134_pt1 | contig 58969 bp, 70 predicted proteins | sample AshMeaBigSpring_FD_88675 | JGI IMG/M metagenome (GOLD analysis project Ga0114938, IMG submission 88675) | Groundwater microbial communities from Big Spring, Nevada to study Microbial Dark Matter (Phase II) - Ash Meadows Big Spring | ecosystem: Environmental > Aquatic > Deep subsurface >...
TCAAACGGATCGCCTTCGGGTTCCGCCGGTTCGCCCACTACCGGATCCGGGCCCTCCTCTACACCGGCAAGCCCAACTGGGATCTCCTCGCCACCATCACACCCCGCTGAAATCCGATGAGCCGCTTTACCGACGGTGAGGGCGAGTGACTCGAGGGTGAACCAGGCGACCCGCATCCCGGCGTCGATGACGGCGTGGCCGAGGGCTTCGACGAAGTGACTCTTGCCGGTGCCCGAGGGTCCGGCCATGGCCAGGTTCTCGGCCCGCCCGACCCATTCCAGAGTTTGGAGCGCCGCCTGGGTCGGAGCGGGGATCGAGGACTCGTCCGGGTTCCAGGTCTCGAAGGTCTTGCCGGTGGGGAACCCGGCGGCTTTGCGGCGTTGACGTCTGGTAGCGGCGTCGCGGCCCTTGATCTCTTCTTCGAGGAGGACTCGGAGCACCTCGGCGGGGTCCCAGCGTTGGGTCCGGGCGGTGGCGAGCACCTCGGGGGCGACGCCACGCACGTAGGGGAGGCGCATGCGGCGAAGCAGGGCCCCGAGTTCGTCGGGGAGGGATGGCGGCTCTGGGGGCCTCATCGGCGCTCCATCGTTGCCGAGCCGTGGCTGGCGGCCAGGGCGATCAGCTCGGCTCGCAGCTCGACGAGCGGGTAGGGCGCACAGAAGGCCGCAAAGTCCTCCGTGACGCTGTTGCTCGCCTGGGCGAGCCAGGACTCGATGAAGGTGAGCATCTCGGCGGCCTCGATGGCGTCGGCGGCGTCGATGGTGACCACGTGGGTGCTCATCGCCCGAACCTCTCCCACGCGGTAGTGCCGGGCTGGGTGGAGTGGGTCTCGTCGGCGGCCGCGGCGGCGAACGCTTCCATCACCGTGTCCGCGACCCGGCGATGTTCAAGGATCGAGACCAGGTCACCATCGGCGAAACGTCCGGCCATCGCAGCCACACCGAGAGCGTCATCGACAGCGGCAGCGCCGAAGAGGGCGGCCAACTCGACCGTCTCACGCATCTTGGTCCGCACCCGCTGGGCGCCCACCGCGGCGGCCTCGACCAGCCAACGGTGCGCCCCCTCACCCAGGCCCAGGAACGCCACCTCCTCGGTGGTGCGGGGTTTCACCTTCGGCGGCTTGGGCCCGTTACCGGAATCGTGGAACGGGTAATGGGCGTCGACGATGCGGGGCCGCCCCGGTGTGGAGAGCTGATGGCGGGCGATCTCGCCCACACCCACCTCGGTGGCCCCCACGATCACGAGCTCGTCGCCCTCGACCCGGCGCCACACCTGTTCGCCTTGATGACCGTCGGGGGTCGAGTACCGCACCGAACCCCACCGGATCGTCTGGTCATCCTCGACACGACGGGTCAACCCCAACGCCGCCGTATACGGCTCCGGCGGAAGCGCATGAAGATGGTGGCGTTCCTCGACGAGCATGTCGACGGGTGCCCGGCCGGTCTCGCGGTGAGAGCGCCGGTTCACCTTCTCCTCGAACACCCGGCACGCCGCGACCAGCTCCCCGAAGGAGGCGTAGCCGCCACGCAGGTTGGCGTCGGTGGGTACCAGGTCCCACTTGGCGATCTTCACCGTCGCTTCCGAACCGCCCTTGGTCTCGGGGTCATACGGCACGCAGGTGTGGATGACGCAGCCGTAATGGCGTCCCGCCGTCACCATCTCCGGGTGCCGGATCGGGACCCCGGCCACATGCTCGATCGTCACCGTCTTCTCGTTGTCGGTCAACAGATACGCAGGTACCCCACCCACCGTCCGCAAGGCAGTGTCGACGCCGGCCAGCAGCGTCCCCATCGTCCGGTCCCAGGTGGGGATCACCACCCGGAACCGGGACCACGCCAACCAGGCGCAGAACAACACCGTGGGTCGGCCGCCAACGACCGGGCCCTTGCCCCAGTCGAACTGGAGCCACATCCCCGGCTCCGGCACCCACGGCCGGTAACGGCGCCGGTGCCCCGCCTTCCACGCCGCTTTGGCCTCCGCCACCGCCCGGCGGGTAGTCCGCTTATCGCCGACAAAGCCCATGGCAACGACACGTTCATGCACCTTGTCGGCCCGGATCCTGGCCCGGGAACGGTCGACCTCCTCCACCCTCTCCAAGTAGGGGTCGATCAACCGTCCACGACGGGCAGGTGTCAGCGGGTCGTGCCCAGCGTCGCGCCGCTCGACGTTGGCCAAGGCCCTCATCGAATACGGCAAGCTGCAACGCACCAACCATGCGCTCCGCTGGTTCACCGACGAGGCCTTCCGGCGCCGTATCGGCCGTCAGCTCAACCGAGGGGAATCGCTCAACGCCCTGCGCCGCTACCTCTTCTTCGCCCACCGCAGCGAAATCGCCCACCGGCGCCTCGACGACCAGGCCACCCAAGCGCACTGCCACACCCTCGTCACCAACGCCTGCGTCCTCTGGACCACCCACTACCTCGACCACGCCATCGCCGCCCACCGCGTCGAACGACGTCCCCTCGACCACCGGACCGTCGCCCACCTCAGCCCGGCGCGCTACCACCACATAAACCCCTACGGCACCTACAACTTCGACGTCCTCCGCATCTTCGACCAGAAACAACCCAGGCCACTCAGACCCGTTGCGCCGAGTTAGACGAAGTACAACCTTCGCATTTGGCGCGGATAGTCAGCAGACCCCACAACAGAGCCTCGGCCAAGATCAGCCTCCAGCTGCGGTAGGTTGGCTTCGATGAGAGAAGCCAGATCGTGGACACGGCGGCCGGCTCCCCGCCGGATCAGGATCACCGACGGTGCGGCGGCACGGCTCGCCGCCAGCAAGGTACCGAAGTCGGTGTCGGCCGAGAGCACGACACGAGCCTGCTGGCGGGCCGCTTCGAGGATCTCTCCATCGGGGGCCGAGGCGAGCCCCAACTCTGAGACATGCACGACGTCGTGACCGTGCTCGCCGAGTTCCATCGAGAGCCTCATCGTGAGGTTCTCGTCGACGAGGAACCTCACGCCGGCTGACGAATCGGGAGTTCAGACTCCCGCACGGTCTCGGCCGCGTATCGGAGAGCCTCGGCGATGTCCTCGGCCTCGAGGGCGGGTAGATCCTCGAGGATCTCGTCCACGGTCATCCCGTCGGCGACCATCGCAACGACGGTGGCGACCGGGATCCTCAAACCCCGGATGCAGGGCTGGCCGCCCATCTTGTCGGCTGCAACGGTGATGCGTGGGAACGTCATGTCACGCGTGCAACCAATGGCCCGACGTCCGAGCCCACCCCGCAGCGCCGCCGTCGGGAGTCAGCTACCCGGCGTTGCGGGCACGAGCAGGGACACCGCTGCGGCGAGGTGGTTTCGCGCTTGATCGGTGGTGAGGATGCCGGTGAGCCACCTGGCGCTGAATCCTTCGACGATGGCGGAGAGGCACATGCCCATCTCGTGGGGCATGATCGAGGGGTCTATCGACCCGTCATCCTGGCCGGTTCGGATGAGTTCGGCGATGTCGTCGACCCACCGGGCAGTCAGCGACTCGATGGTGGGCCGGAGGGTGACATCGAAGATGGAGCTGTCGCGCAGCTCGCCCCATGCGGTCGAATTCGTCCGTACAGCATCGTCGTCCTGTATCTCGTCGACGAGTACGGCGAGCAAGACCTCGCGACCGGTTCCCTCGTTGTGTGACGTGTACGCATCGGCTTGGTCGCCGACGTGTTCGAGCGCAGACTGGAGCAGCGTCGAACGGTCGCCGAAGTGATGGTAGATCAGCGCAGGCGACACGTTCGCCCGTTTGGCGACTTCCTCGACGCGCAGCCCGCGGGTGCCGGTGCGGGCGATCTCCTGGACGGCTGCGGTGAGGAGTGCGGTTCGGCGGTCACTCATCTGCTCCCTCCCCGTGCTGGCGCACCCGATGAGGATCGGCTCGGAGCGACAGGGTAGTAGGAGCGTTGTCGACGACAGGGATGGGGGGTCGAGTCGAGGTCCTGGCGGGACCGGGTCACTTCGTCGGGATCTCGACGCCTGCAGGGATCTGCTGGGTGATGCAGTGCGGGCCGCCGCCGCCGAAAGCGATCACCCTCCCTGGCACACCAACGACCTCTCGGCCGGGATACAGCCCACGCAGGTTCTGCAGCGCCATCGCATCGACCTGGTCCCCGCCGAGGGGCACCACGACGGCGCCATTCGCGAGGTAGTGGTTGGCGTACGACACAGCCGCATCGGGCCCAGGGTCGAGGATGGCGATCTCGAACGTGCGGCCTGCAGCATCGCGGGCGGCGCGGAGGCGTTCGAGATTGGCCTGCCCGCGCACGCACTCCGGCGAGTCAGGGTCGGAGACGGCCTCGAGCATGACACGTCCTGGCGACATGTACTGCAGCACGCCGTCGACATGGCCATCGGTGCCGCTGGGACCGGTGTCGAGGCTGTGACCGTAGGGGAGCCAGATCACCGTGCTCGCACCCAGGTAGTCACACAGCAACTGCTCGATCGCCTCACGGCCGAGGTTCGGGTTGCGATTCGGGTTGAGCAGGCACTGCTCTGTCGTGATCACCGTGCCCTCGCCGTCGACGAAGAACGAACCGCCTTCGAGCACGAGCGGCGCCAGGAAGAACGGCAAACCGAACGACTCGGCGATCCGCTGCGACAGACGGGCGTCGTCGTCGTGGGGATGCCACCGGTTGCCCCACGCATTGAACCCGAAGCCGACGACGGCCATGTCACCGCCTGCGTTGCGGACGAACGTCGGTCCGCTGTCGCGGCTCCACGAGTCGTTGATGGGGATCTCGACGGGCGTCACGCCCGATCCACACAGGTCGCGCACCTGCTGCGACAAACCGGGGTTGCAGACCATGACAACCGGCTCGAATGCGGCGACGGTCGAGGCCACCGTCGCATAGTCGGCCACAGCCTCGGCGAGCCGGCCGCCCCACAGGTCCTCGCGCGACGGCCATGCCATCAGGCAGGCGGCGTGCGGCTCCCACTCGGCCGGCATCGAGAACCCGGTGGCGATGGGAGTGCCGGTGAGGGTCGGCGACCTGCGTTGTGTCATGGTCCCGATCATGACAGTGACTAAATATTCAGTCAAGAAACACATTGACTGAAAATTCAGTCTGCGCGAGAGTTCGCTGATGCACAGCTTCGAGGTCCTTGTCTGCGACACCCCGCCCCCGTCGCCGTTCCGGGTCGACGAACCAGCGACACCAATGCTGCGAGTGGGCGCCGTCCAGTGCGCCTGGCACGCAGACGCATCCGAACACGCCGATGTGCTGCGAGCCGGCGTGGCCCTGGCAGCCGGTGAGGGCGCCGAGGTCGTCCTGATGCAGGAGCTCACGCTCTCCCGCTATTTCTGCGTCGAGCCAGACGTGACAGACGCCCTCGCCCGGTTCGGCGAGGACATCGAGAGCGGGCCGACGGCAACCCTGGCGAGAGAGCTGGCGAGCGAGCACGGCATCTCCGTCCACGCGTCGCTGTACGAGCGCACCGATGACGGCCGGGGATTCAACACCGCCATCTGCATCGACAGCAACGGGCAACTCCTGACCCGCACTCGCAAGACCCACATCCCCGAGTTCCCGTACTACCACGAGATCCAGTACTTCGAACCCGCAGGCGCCGATGCGCCTGTCGTCTCGGTGGCAGGGACACAGTTTGCGTTCCCGACCTGTTGGGATCAGTGGTTTCCCGAGCTGGCTCGCTCGCTGTCGCTCGACGGCGCCCAAGTGATCGTCTACCCGACGGCGATCGGCAACGAACCCCACATGCCAGGGGCCGACACCAAGCCGATGTGGCAGCAGATGATCGCCGCCAACGGGCTGGCGAACTCGACCTTCATGATCGCGATCAACCGCATCGGCACCGAAGGGCTGCTGACCTTCTACGGGTCGTCGTTCATCTCCGACCCGTACGGGCGCATCCTCGTCGAGGCCCCCCGCGACCGCCAGACCGTGCTCGTCGCCAACCTCGATCTCGCCCAACGCACCGAAGCACTGACATTCGGGCTCCTCTACACGCGGCGTCCCGACCGTTATCTCCGGCTGCAGACCTCCTCAGACCTCGGACGCCCCGCCACCGCCCAACCCACCGCCTCGACCCACCCCTGACGACTAAAAGGACCCATCCATGCGCACACGAACCTTGGCTGCGACCCTCGCTTTGGTGCTGGTCGCCGTCGCATGCGGCGGCGACACCGCTGCCACGACGACCGCCGCCCCCGCTGCCACCGGCACGGCGTCAGCGGGCGGCGGCACCCTGACCGTCGGTCGCGTCGAGTCGTTCGACGGGTGGAATCTCGACTCGGCCGCCGCATACGCGACGTACCAGACGCACCCGGCAGTGCTCGAGCCGCTGCTGCGGTTCGCCGCAGACGGCCAGACCGTCGAGGCCGGTCTCGCCGACGTCTGGACGTACGACGAAGCAACGACGACGTGGACGTTCACGTTGCGTGACGGTGCGGCGTTCAGCAACGGTGACCCCGTCACCAGCGCCGACGTCGTGTTCTCACACGGCATCTGGTCGACAGGGTTCAACTTCGGTGGCTCGTTCGCCCAGATCGCCGAGGTCCGCGCCGTCGACGACCGAACCATCGAGTTCGTCATGGCCGCACCCGACTCGATCCTCCCTGCGCTGCTGAGCGGTTCCGTTGCCGGGGTGATGCCCGCCGACTTTGCCGGGATGACCGAAGAGGAGTACTACGCCGACCCGATTGGCGCCGGCCCGTATGCCGTTGCGGAGTGGTCGAGCGGTGGGCGCATCGTCCTGGAGCGCAACCCTCACTACTACGACCCGGATCGGCCCTACTACGACCAGGTGGTCATCGAGATCGTCCCGGACGACAACGAGCTCGCCCGTCTGTTCGAAGGGGGAGAGGTCGACATCGTCAACTATGTCTCGATCGCCACAGCCGGTCAGTACGACGATGGCGACCTCCTCGTGACCCCCCCGAGCCAGGTGAGCCATCTGTCGCTCAACGCCACCCGCCCACCGTTCGACGCCCTGGCCGCAAGGCGTGCCGTGGCGGCAGCGATCAACTACGACTCGATCGTGGATGGCCCGCTCGCCGGTTACGGCTCTTCCCCGACAGGGATCCTGGCGCCGAACCTGGGCGGTTGGGCGGCGCCGACCGTGCCGTACTACGCCACCGACCTCGAAGCTGCCGCCTCGGAACTGGCCGCCTCCTCGCAGCCGGACGGCTTCACGGTCGAGCTCATCTACGACGCAGCCGCCGGCACCGATGCGCTGCTCGCCCAGATCGTCAAGGCCAACCTTGCCGAGATCGGAATCGAGGTCACCCTCACCGGTCTCGAGACCCTCGCCTTCCTCGATCGCGCCTTCACCGTCGACGCAGACATGGTGCTGTGGTCGTATGGTGCGATCTCGCCTGACATCTCCGACCCGCTCGGTTGGATCGGCGGCACCGGCTACCTGTTCACCGGTTACGACCAGACCGCCTTCGGCGAACAGCGCACGAACTACCTCACTGCGGTGTCCGCAGACGAGAAGCTGGCGGCGATCCAGTTGATCCAAAACGAGGCGGTCGAACAGGCCGTTGTGATCGCGCTTGCCGTCACCCCGACTGTGCACGCCGTCTCGCCGGAGCTCACCGGGTTCGCACCCGCTCCGTGGGGTCTGTACTACTTCGACACGATCCGCCCAGGCTGAACCGAACCGATGGCCGGCCACCAGCTGAGCATCGGACCCGGCGGCTGACATGGGACGTTTCGGGTTCGTCCTGCGACGTCTCTCGCACACGCTTCCGATGCTGCTCGGCATCGTGCTCGTGGTGTTCTTGCTGCTGCACGTGACTCCGGGCGACCCCGCTCGCAACGTCGCAGGGCTGCGCGCTTCGGAGCAGGAGCTCGATCAGGTTCGAGCCGACCTCGGTATCGACGAGCCCGTGTACGTGCAGTACGCCTCCTACGTGGCAGGCGTGCTCCATGGCGACCTCGGTTACTCGTACAAGTCGAAGGAACCTGTGGCTGGGATGATCGGCAAGCGCATCGAAGTGACCGTCTGGCTGCTCGGCGCTGCATTGCTGATGACCGCCGTCATCGGTCTGCCGCTTGCCATCGTTGCGGCCCGCAGGAACGACCGCCTCGCCGACCACATCATTCGTGTCGCCTGCCTTTTTGGTCTCAGCATGCCTGCATTCTGGGTCGGGGCGATGCTGCTGCTGCTCGTCGCACTGCCCACCGGTTGGTTTCCCGCAGGTGGGTTCGGAGACGACACGGCCGCACACATTCGATCGGTGATCCTCCCTGGTCTCACCCTTGCGATCGGCATGGCGCCGGTGCTGATCCGCAGCCTTCGCACCAACATCTCGAACACGCTTGACCAGGACTATGTGGCGACCGCCCGATCGATCGGGCTCGCCGAGCGGCACATCATGCGCCGCTTCGTCCTGCGCAATGCGGCGAGCTCTTCGATCACCCTCGTGGCGTTCGAGATCGGGTTCCTGCTGTTCGGCGCCGTCGTGGTCGAGTCGACGTTTGCGCTGCCTGGCGTCGGGCAGGGTCTTGTGCTGAGCGCCAGGGGTCGCGATCTGCCTGCGATCCAGGGTTACACGCTGCTGTTCGCAGTCGCCGTGGTCGTCGTGAACCTGATCGCAGACGTGATCACTGCGATCGTCGACCCCAGAGTGGAGATCACCACATGACGGCGGGTGCGATCACGATGGGCGAAGACGTCACCAACCGGGTGCGACGCCTGCCCGGTGGGTCGGCGAAGATGAGGGTCGGGATGGGGATCGTGGCGGCGTTCGTGCTGATCGCCGTATTCGCTCCGTTGCTCGCACCGTTCGACCCCTTGGCCCAGGACCCTGTCAACCGGCTCGCCGCACCGTCGGGAGCCCATTGGCTCGGCACCGACGAACTCGGTCGCGACACGTTCTCCCGGCTCATCTACGCCGCACGTGTCGACATCCCTATCGGTCTGCTCGGCACCCTGCTGCCTGCGTTGATCGGCACCCTGCTCGGTCTCATGGCCGGCTACTTCGGCCGATGGGTCGATGCGATCATCATGCGCACGGCCGATGTCGTCCAGGCGTTCCCGAGCTACATCCTCGTGATCGCTCTCGTCGTTGCGTTCGGCCAGGGCGCCATTTCGATCGTGGTGGCGTTCACCGTGCTCGCATGGGTGGCATACGCCAGGCTCGTTCGCACCGAGGTCATCGGTGTCCGGAACCTGGCGTATGTGCACGCCGCCGAGACCGCAGGTATGTCAACCCCCCGAATCCTGCGGCGTCACGTGTTCCCTAATGTGATCGGACAGACGCTCGTGTTCCTGCCGTCAGACGTCGTGTTCGCCACACTGGGGCTGGCCGCCTTCTCGTTCCTCGGTCTCGGTATTCCGGCCCCGACGGCGGAGTGGGGCGCCATGATCGCCGCCGGCCAACCTCACCTCGGCGAGCAGTGGTGGTTGTCCACCGTGCCGGGGCTCGCCATCCTTGGCTACGGCCTCGGACTCTCGCTCATCGGCGATGCGCTCGAAGAGGCGCAACGATGACCCTGCTGTCGGTCCGCAAGCTGCGGGTTGAGATTGCCCACCCATCCCACCCCATCGTCCCGATCGACGACGTGTCGTTCGAGGTCGCCCGCGGCGAGATCGTCGGCATCGCCGGCGAGTCCGGCTCCGGCAAGTCGCTCACCCTGAAGGCGCTCATCGGGCTCACCCCGCCCGGCGCTTCGCAGACAGGCGAACTGCTGATCGACCTCGACGGGAGGGGTCTCGCCCCATACGAACCGGTGGACGTGCGGGGTCGCGGCATGTCGTTCGTGTTCCAGGAACCGCTGACAGCGCTCAACCCGACGATGCGGGTCGGCGACCTGATCGCCCAAGGGCCGAGAACGCATCACGGGCTCAGCAAGCGTGCCGGGCGGGCGAAAGCCATCGAGCTGATGGAGGACGTCGGCATCCCCGACCCGGCCAGACGGGCCCGCATGTGGCCACACCAACTGTCTGGTGGGCTCCGCCAGCGGGTGATGATCGCGGTTGCGCTGTCGACCGAGCCGACCCTGCTGCTGTGCGACGAACCCACCACGGCGCTCGACGTCTCGGTCCAAGACCAGATCCTCGCCCTGCTCCATCGCATTCGCGACGAGCGAGGTTTGGCGATCGTGTTTGTCTCGCACGACCTCGCCGTACTCGGCGAGCTGTGCGACAGCCTCGTCGTCATGTACGCGGGCCGCGTGATGGAGACCGGCATCACCGCAGCCCTTCTCGATGCCCCCCACCACCCGTACACCGCTGCGCTCACCCGAGCGATGCCATCGCTCGACCACGACGCCGGCAGGCTGTCCACGATCCCCGGGCAGCCCCCCGACCCGTCCTCGCTCATGACAGGGTGCCGGTTCGCTCCCCGATGCTCGTTCGCAGACGACGCGTGCTCGCACGCCGCACACGAACTCGTCACCATCGCCCCGAACCGGCTGACGGCATGCATCCATCCCGATCGGCTGCTGCCGCTATGACCGTGCTGATCGACATCGACGACCTGTCACGAGAGTTTCCGATGGGGTCGGCGCTTGCGGCTCGCCTGCGCGGTCGCACACCCGTCACCCTCCGGGCGCTCGATCACGTCTCGCTCCAGGTCGAGGCGGGAACATCGGTTGGTGTCGTCGGTGAGTCGGGATGCGGCAAGAGCACCCTCGCCAAGATCATCCTCGGCCTGCTGCAGCCAACCAGCGGAACGGTCCGGCTCGACGGTATCGAACTGGGCCGCCGCCGCGACCGCTCGGTGCGCCGGCGGATCCAGATCGTCTTCCAGGACCCGGGCTCTTCACTCAACCCGAAGATGACGGTCGGCGGTGCGATCAGCGAGGTGCTCCACGTGCACGGTCTGTTCTCGGGTGCGGCGATCGAGCGGCGGTGTCGCGAGCTGCTCGACATGGTCGAGCTGCCAACCACCGTGGGACGCCAGCGCCCGCATGCCCTGTCAGGAGGCCAGCGGCAACGGGTCGCCATTGCCCGCGCCCTCGCTCTCGAGCCCGACCTCTTGATCGCAGACGAGGCGGTCGCCGCTCTCGACGTGTCGGTGCAGGCCGCCGTGCTCAACCTGTTCAACGACCTTCGCCAGCGGCTCGGCTTGACGATGCTGTTTATCTCCCACGACCTCGGTGTCGTCCGGCAGGTCACCGACCGGGTGGTCGTTCTGTACCTTGGCCGCATCGTCGAAGACCAGCCTACGAGCGATCTCTTCACCGATCCCCGCCACCCGTACACCCAGGCGCTGCTCGTCGCCGCACCCCGCCTCGGATCCACCAAGCGGCCAGGCGAGTCAGCACTTACCGGAGGAGTTCCCAGCGCCATCGACCGCCACGAGGGATGTGCGTTCCGACCACGATGCAAGTTCGCCCAGGCTCGCTGCGAGTTAGAAGCCCCGGCCATCACCGGCCCAGACGCTTCGCATGGCGCCGCCTGCCACTTCGCCTGGACTGGCTTCGACCGGTAGTCATGCAGGGCGGTACCCGTCGTGTCGTTGCGCAGCGAGCGCTTGCCCCACCATCGAGGAGAGCTTCCATGTCCGTTCATCCGACGTCACTGCCCGTCGCGACGTGGCTGGTTGCGATGTGGCTGGTCTCGGCATGCTCGCCGACCGCGGTTCCGCAAGAGCCGGCGCCAGTGACCACAACGGTCGATGTGACGTCTCATCAAGACAACATGCCAAGCGGCGTCGTGGTGGTGACGAACGCCAGCGTGCACACGGTCAACCCCGATCAGCCCGCCGCGGAGGCCTTCGCCTACGACGAGGACGGCGTGATCATCGCCGTCGGAAGCGAAGCAGACGTGCTCGCCGCAGCAGGCCCGGACCCCACCTTGATCGACGGCGGGGGCAACATGGTGCTGCCAGGCTTCCACGACACACACGTCCACGCCCTCGAAGCCGGCATCAACAACGAGCTGTGTCTGCTCGACCCCTGGCTGACGCTCACCGAGTACGAGGAACAGCTCGCAGACTGCGCTGAGGACCAGACCGGCTCCGACTGGGTGCGCGCCGCCGGCGCATCGCTGTTCGACCTGCGCGACAGCGACGAGCTGCCGATCGACGTGCTCGACAGCGTGATCCCCGATCAACCGGCACTGGTGCTCGACGACCTCGGCCACGCGGTGTGGACCAACACCCTTGGTCTCGAGGCCGCAGGGATCGGCGCCGATGACCCAGACCCGCAAGGTGGCGTGCTCCACCGTGACCCGGACACCGGTCGGCTCAGTGGACTGCTGCTGGAAGACGCACAGCAACAGGTCCGCAACGCGGCCGCTGTCGACGACGAGACCGCATACGCAGGGCTGCTCGTAGCGCTCGACGAGCTTGCGCGAAACGGGGTGACCTCGATAAGCGATGCGGGTGGTTACTGGCAGCAGAACCATCCGGCAGCGTTCCAGCGCGCCCTCGCCGATGACACGCTCACCGTCCGTGCCATGAACGCGATGTACCTCTATCCGAGTCTCGACATCGACCGTCAGCTTGCCGAGATGGAGCAGCGTTTCGAAGACGACCCGAACAGCTTGCTCCGCTTCAACACCGTCAAGATCTACATCGACGGCATCCTCGACCTCGGCACCGCCGCGATGATCGAACCCTACGACGTCGCACCGGACGACGGCTACCCGAACGGCTTCTTCTACTTCCAGACCGACCAACTGCAGACCTACGTCTCCGAGCTCCACGCCATCGGCTACAAGCTGCACTTCCACGTCATCGGTGATGCAGCAACACGGGTAGCGCTCGACGCCATCGAAGCTATCGACGCCGACCCGACGGAGATCGCCGAACGTCGCCACCGGCTGACCCACACGTATCTCGTCGACCCCGCGGACGTGTCACGCTTCGCCGAGCTCGGGGTCGTCGCCGACTTCCAGGTGGGGCCCGAGTCGAGCGCCACCGACTACCACGAGTACTTGTCCGAGTTCATCGGTGAGCGCGCCTTCGACCTGATCCCGGTCAGGACGCTGCTCGATTCCGGCGCAGACGTGTCGCTGTCGAGCGACTGGGATGCCGATCCGATCTCACCGTTCGGCACGATCCAACGTGCGGTGACGAGGGACGAGAACGCCGTCGACACCGTCGAGCAGGCAATCGAACTGGTCACGATCGGTGCTGCGTACGCCCTCAGCTCGGACGACATGACAGGCTCGATCGAAGTGGGCAAGTACGCCGACTTCGTCATCATCGATCAGAACCTGCTCGAGGTCGACATTCGGCAGATCGAAGACACCTCCGTGCTGCTCACGGTCGTGGGTGGTAGAGAGACCTACCGGTCGCAGGCGTTCGCCCCCTGACGGGAGTTGTGGCGGCGAGCAGGCCCCGGGATCACCGGGGGCCCACTCGCGGCCGCGATGTCGACCCGTGTCAGTCGCCTACGTCGTTGGTGTTCGATCGGCAACACCGCCCACCTGAAGATCAGGGTTGGGGTTGGGATTACGGGCTCTGCGCGGTGAAGTGGGGAGTGGGGTTGGTGGGTTGTGGCGTGGGGATCCTTCGGTGAGGTCAGGGGTCTCGCCATCGTTCGGGCTGTTGAACGGCTCCGAGGGATGGGAGGCCCCTGATGGCGGTCCACGGTATCGGGATGGCGGATGCGCTGCTCGGCCTCGACGGGTTCCGGATGCTTGAGGTGACCGAAGGCGAGGGTGAGTTGATCGTGCGGGTTGAGACCGTCGACGACGTGGTGGCCTGTAGCGGCTGTGGCCAGTGCGCCGAGTCCCAGGTCCGGGTGGATCGGCATCTGAGGGATGTGCCGTGTTTCGGCAGGCCGGTTCGGTTGGTGTGGCGGAAGCGGCGGTGGCGGTGCCGGGGACGCGGTTGTCCGGCCCGGACGTGGACCGAGACCTCCGCTGCGGTGTCAGCGCGGGCGGTGTTGACCCGCCGCTGCGGGTGGGAGATGTGCCGCCAGGTGGGTGCCCACGCCCGTCCCGTGGCGCAGCTGGCTTGCGAGTTCGGGGTGGAGTGGTGGACAGTGATGAACGCCGTGGTCGAGCACGGCACACCGCTGGTCGAGGACCCAGATCGGGTCGGGGCCCGTCACCACGTTGGGGTTGGACGAGACCTCGCTTCTCAGGGCCAACCGGCGCCCCACCCACCCCCGTACGTCACCTGATTCGTCGACCTGGACCGGAAACGCATGATCGATCTGGTGGAAGGCAACGACGCCAAGGGAATCAGGGACTGGCTGGCCGACCGGTCGTCGTCTTGCCTCACCCTCACGTGGCCCGTTCAGGGCTCCTGTGTGTACTCGGAGGGGTCGATCTCGCCCGGTTCGGAGTACCGAGGTCCGGCTGAGCGGTTGTCTGTGGTCAAGCGCGCGATAAGCGCTCTCACCGCGGTCTCATCGGCGAGCGCCTGCGTCGGGGCGTCGGCGGGAAGCGGAAGCCCGCTCACGGCGGCTTCGAGGAGCGCCTTCTCTGCGGTGAGGGGTACCAAGACCAAGGGCTCGTGTTCTGCCGCCCCGACGGGGCCATGCTGTTACCCACCCGGGTGTCACGCCGATTCGAGAGACTGCGGGCGGAGGCGGGCCTGCGACGTATCACCCTGAGGGATCTCCGCCACGTGTGGGCGACTCTGGCGCTCGAGTCCGGTATTCATCCCAAGGTCGTGCAGGAGCGGTTGGGGCACTCCTCGATCAACATGACCATCGACCAGTACTCGCACGTCATCGACGGGCTCGATCGGGACGCTGCGGACACGGTGGCCGCCGTGGTGCTCGGTTCTTCTACCCAAACTTCTACCCAACCCCCCGTCACCGAGCGTGATGAAACATGACAAGGGGTCACGGCGAGGGCCAGAAAGCCTTACGTGGCAGGGTTTTCCGGCAACAGCCGATACCACCCGTCATGGCGTGATTGAGGTTGAGGGCCTAGTGGGCGAAAGCCCGTGGAGGTTCGAGTCCTCTCTCCGACACTCGACTCAACTACACGCGGCCGGGATTCGACGACGACCCGGCCGTCTTGGTGGTAGGTGATGTCGATCCCCATCTCGGCGTAGACCTTGGCCTTGTCCGCCGGGTCGGCGCTGGCGAGGGTGGCGGTGATGTCCTGGAGGCTGGCGACGAGGGCCTTGACGTCTTCGGCGGTGAGCCTGGTGGTGGGGGTTCTGCCGAGGAGGGCTTCGAGGCGCCGGCGCTCCTGGTTGGTCTCTGCGATCCACTTGCCGACCGTCGCCGCCGCTTCGGGTTCGATTCGGACGATGGTGCGGTAGCTGTCGAGCTCCTGGTCGAGTTTGCGGATCCGCTCCCGGATCTGGCGCTGTTGTGCCTCTCCATCGGTATCGGGTTGGGCGGCGTCGGCGAGCTTGGCGCAGGTGTCGTCGAGGTGCTCGTCGGTGAACAGCTCGGCGACCCAGGAGTCGAGGCGGGGCACGATGCTGTCCTCACGGACGTAGATCGTCGGCGGATGGTCGGGATGGTTGGCGGGGTCGTCGCGGTGGATCTGGCAGAGGTAGTAGTTGCGGTCGTGGTTCCAGGTTCCCTCCATGTGCCGGCCGCATTGACCGCAGGAGAGTCCTCGCCTGGGGTTAGAACGGATCGTGAGGTTTCCCCCATCGAAGGCGCGTGGCCCCGCGCTCTCGTCCACGTCCGGGCGGGCAGCTCAGTTGGCTTGCGGTGACATTCAGGGTATGTGCAACCGATCCGGAACCTGTTACGGTTTGGCAGATGTTGGCCCGACTCCGACGAGTGCTTGCGTCGCGGTCGATGCTCTTGGCCACCCTCTTGGCGGCGGCAGTCGTTCCGCTCCTGCCCACAGAGGGCGTTGAAGCCACACATGGCGGGATAATCAATGGCGAGTGGACATGCTACGGCGGTGGTCTTGAGATCGGAGGCGCCGTACTCGACGAGGGCGACTGCTACTTCCACTGGTCCTATGCCGACAACGCGTGGCATCACCTGAGCGAAGTCCCGACAGCGCAACGAAACGCCATCAGCCCGGGTGTCACGCCATGGGAAAGTGGCCACGCCCTCAACTTCGTCTACGACTCTGGATCGCCGAGTCACGTCCACTGGACGTCGTCGGCGCCCTGTTCGATCGCGTGCACCTCGGGCGTGACGATCGTCGACGTCGGTGGAACGCCGAACGATCACATCGAGACCTTCCAGGTCTACTTCAACAGCAGCCAGACCTGGAATACGAATGGCTCGGCATCACACGGCTCGTTCTCTGGTTGGGATCTCAAGAGTGTGGCCACACACGAGTGGGGACGCACGGCGGGATTCGGTCACTCGATCACCGGTGACGACGGCCACTCCGGTTACAACAACTCCGCAGTGGCGACGATGTGCACACCGGGTTCGACATGTCTTCCGCAGGGACACACGGAGTACCGCGACCTGCACGCAGACGACATCGAGGGGCGTTGTCAGGTCTACTACCACGCACACGGATACAGCTGCTAGGAGTCACGCCATGACGAGCCTGCGATCCGCAATACCAGTGCGGTCGAGCGAACGCCGTCGAGCCGAGATCTCCATCGTGGTGGCCTTGTTAGTTCTGGCTACCTCGGTTTGGCGCCTTGTGGGATTCGCAGACGATTCGACCGCCATCCTTGGAATCGCAAGAGGGGAGTCCAGCTTCGGTTCCGCGATTGATTCACCCTCCAGCGCAGCGCTCGGAGCTGATGTTGCGGTCGCTGCGACCGTGGCCGCCATCCACGAGCCCACACTGAACACACCCGACGGCGGATGGGACGGTGCTGCCCGAGGAGCGGTCGATCTCCACGCCCTCTACTCGACCTTGGTTCCGTGGACAGAAATCGAACTCACGGTGGATTCCGTACTCGGGGCCACATCCTACGCAGAACGATCTGGCATGGCTTCGGCGCCGAAGCTCGTGTTGGCGCTTTCAGGCGGCAAGGTCGTGTTTACGGTGACGCAAGACCAAGCGGCGGAGATCGGGCTCCGACTGCAGCCGCCCGAACCGAGCGGCAGCCTGGATGGACTCCCCTCACCGCCGGGAGCCCAACCGACCGAACCGCTCGAACTGAAGCTCGCGATGTCCTACGCCGTCGGGATCAATGTTGGCGATCAGATCGTGGTGTTCATCCGGCGTCACCAGATGCGGCTTGCCGACGGCACTCAGACGGAAGGTCTCGTGGCAAGTACGCCCGAAGGTGGCGGCGTTTACATAGGCGACATTGAGGGTGACGGCACCTTCACCAACGCAGTCAGTCTGCACACCTTCACGCGCAACGAGATCCTGGAAGCAGCCCAGAGCCTCTCGGCGAACCCGTGAGGCGCGGTCAGCCACATCGCGCGATTGCGGGTGCGTCTGGCGAGCATGCGTGATAGGTTCGGGTTCGCGGGTCCTGCTTATCGGCTTTTCGCCGTGTCTGTCTGGATAGTCGCTCTCGGCGCCGCGTCCTGTTCTGTAGCCGGCACATCGGCCACCCCACCTCCGACAACCGCCAAGGGCTCGGTCTCCATGACAAGTGCGGCGACCACCAGCCTGACATCGACCGAACCGTCTACGACCGGCCCCGCAGACGAGGTCAGGGTTCTCCAACTGGACGTCGTGCCCGCGTTCGGTGACATCGTGCACGTCGCTGCCGGGAACCCGGTGTTGGTGTTGTATCGGGACGGTTTGCTGATGATCCGCATCGACCGGGCGGCTGCTCGCCTCGCGCCAGCACCGTCGAGCCTGTCTTCTCCTAGTATGTACGAGGCGTTCCAAATCGGCCGTAATGGGATGTCGACGGTGATGGAGGCCTTAGAGGTGACCAGCACTGCCATGACTGCTCCTGATGTTGGAGATGCTCCGGCTGCCGCTGACCTGGACGTCACCCGCATAGCGCTGGGGGAGGGATCCTCGTCGCAAGAGGTGCTGATCGAGGGCGCCGGTGTCGCATCCGAGGCGACGGGCAACGACTCTGAGTCCCGCGCGCAGCTGGAGGGTTTCCTTTCTCACATTCTCGATCCGGTGGCATGGCTCGGACCGGACATGGTGACGGCGGTCTCGGTCTCGCCTCGTTACGTCGGGTTGATGTCGCCCCGCGAGGAAGCCCCACCGAACAATGTGATCGACTGGCCACTTCTGCACCCGGTGGACGTGGTCGAATTCTCCGTCGACCTTGTGGTGACGACGGCGAGCCTTTCGTGTCTCGAGCTCAGTGGCAACGACGTCGAGCGGCTCGGTGAGGCTGCTGCCGCCATTAGGACCCCCACGTGGGTGAGCAACGGCCAGCTGTTCGTGCTCGCTTTACGGCCTCTCCTGCCCGATGAGAGCGACTGTCACCGCCTGCGGCCATCAGCTGGTCAGTGAGGACTCGCCTGCGGGTCCGAATGTAGGATCGGGAACGTCGCCACCAGGGCTGGCGTCCGTGTAGTCCGCGACCTGAACGCTTCTCCGACACTCGAAGGGACCCGTGCGGCGCACCGGCCCCCAGGCGCCTTCTGGGGCGTCTACCAGTGGTGAGGTCTCGCCTTGCCACGGAGTTCGAGCCAGGTGAGCCCGGCTCGAACGACGTCCTGAGGAAGCCCCGGCTGTCGATGCTTGGCACGATCCGGATCGCCGTCGGCTTGACGGGCGGGACCGCAGCCTCGACCCTTGCCGCCATGACGCTGCGCACACCGCCGGCTTCGGCCGGCATCCTCCTCTACCGGCGGTCCGGCACCAGCGTCGAGGTACTGATCGCCCATCCTGGTGGGCCGTTCTGGGCGCATCGCAACGAGGGGGCGTGGAGCATCCCCAAAGGCGGGGTGGCCGACGGCGAGGACCTGGAGGAGGCGGCGCGGCGGGAGTTCGCCGAGGAGACCGGTATGACGGTGGCCGGCACCCTGATCCCGCTCGGGGTCGTCCACCTGCGGTCGCACAAGCCGGTGCATGGATTCGCCGTCGAGGGCGATCTCGACCCGAACGCCATCGTGTCCAACACGTTCCCCATGCAGTGGCCGCCTGGTAGCGGGAGGATGATCGAGGTGGTCGAGATCGACAGGGTCGCCTGGCATTCGCCTGACGAGGCCAAGCGGTTGCTCAACCCGGCCCAAGGGGCGCTGGTGGATCGGCTCGTGGCCCACCTGGCCGCCACAAGCGGCGAGCCGGCTTGAGCCACGTATCCGGTACCATCGCAGGTTCCGGGGAGGATCGGCGTGGCGAGACGGGGAAATCGACGGCTGGCCGAGTTCGCCAAGGAGGCGCATGGCGAGCGCGTCCCCCGCTACATCCCTGGCGAGGAGGAGGGCCCCATCCTGTCTCGTCTGGGGTTTGTCATCGCCTCGATTGCGCTGTTCCTCGTCGTGTCCGCCACCGCCGTCTGGTTTGGTAGCCAGCGGATCGAGGAGAGCCTCGAGAACCAGGCGCTCCGGGCGTTGCGCGCCTCCGGGTACACCGGTGTCAGGGTGGAGGCCGAGGGCCGTGTCCTCACCGCCCTTGGCGTCGTCCCCGAAGCGGGGGCCGGTGCGTTGGTCGGTGAGCTGCTGCGGGAGGAGGTTCCCGGCGCCCGCAGCGTCGAGGTCACGGTCGAGGTCGCCGATGCCGGCGACGAGACGGCGGTGATCCCGGCCGACCCGCTCGAGATTCGTTGGGGTGATGGCCAGGTGTCCGTCATCGGGACGGTATCGACCGAGGAGGTGCGCAACCTCGTCATCTCCCGGCTCGCGGTCGAGTTCCCCGATGCGGTCGATGCCGAGGCGCTGCTGGTCGTTCCAGGGGTGCCGGACGAGGACGCCTGGATGAGCCGGGTGTTGCAGTCTCTGCTTGTCGTGGCGGCCGAGGTCGACAGCGGGTCGGTGGTGGTCAACAGCGAGGCCGACGTGGTGACCGTCTCTGCGGTGATGCCAGACCGCCAGACCCGGGCCGACGCTCGGCGCAAGGTCGAGGAGACGCTGGCCGCCGCCCCGCTCGACTTTGTCAACGGTCTCACCCTCGAGGACGCTCCGCCACCGCCCCCTCGCACGGAGGTCGTCGAGCTCCAGGAGGATCTCGACACGTTGTTGTTCGGCAAGGTCGTCGAGTTCGAGCTCGCCAGCGACACGCTCACCTCGGCCGGCGAGGCGCTGCTCGACGATGTCCTTGCCGCGCTGCGCACCGTCCCAGACGTCGCCGTCGAGATAGCCGGGCACGCAGACGCCTCTGGAACGCCGGAGTTCAACCTCGACCTCTCGATGCGACGCGCCGAAGCGGTGCTGGCCTACCTCGTCGCCAACGGCGAGGAGTCCAGCCGCTTCCAGATCGTCGGCTACGGTGAGACCCAACCGGTTGCAGACAACAACACGGAAGAGGGAAGGGCCCGCAACCGCAGGATCGAGTTCATCGCACTGGAAGACTGACATGCTCTTCGTCGCAGGCGAGATCTTTGTGTGGATGGCAATCGCCTTTGTCATCGGGATCGGGGTCGGATATGCGGCCCACGCCAGACGAGGGGCGCGAGCCGCGCGCACCACGAGGCGCGGGTTCCGCTGACCGGCAACGACGAGGAGGTACGACGTGGAGCACGTCGCCGCCGAGGGCATCAGTTGGGAGCGCGCCCCTGAGCAGAACTTCACGGGTGAGGTGTGGTTCGGGTCGCTGGCCCCCCCCGAGACCCCCGAGGCGCTCAACACGCTTGCGGTGATGTTCACACCGGGGTCGCGCACCGCCTGGCACCGCCACATCGCAGGTCAGGTCCTGTACGTCACCGGAGGCGCCGGCATCGTGGCCAACGATCGCGGTGAACGGGTCGAGATGACGGCGGGCGACACCGTCGTCGTCCCCGCAGGCGAGCTCCACTGGCACGGCGCCACCCCGGCGAGCTTCATGATGCATCTGTCGCTCACCACCGGTGGGCCTACCGAGTGGGTCGGTGGCAAGGTCGATGGCGGCGACTACGGCGGATGACCCCGGCTACGATCGGCCCATGGGTCGCCGCCGCAGCCTGACATGACGCACGTGCCGGCGCTCGGGCTGCGCAGGGTGCTGCTGCCTGGAGGAAGCGTCGACGTCCGCCTCGACGCTGCCGTATGGCGAGGCCCGCTTGCTGCGGCCGCCGGCGGTGCCGTGGCTGCCTTCTTCACCGCCGAGAGCGAGGGCCCGTGGCCGTCGGTTGGCACGTTGGCGGCGTCGATCGGCAGACGCACCGACGGGGACCTCATCCACGTCCGGCTGCGAGGGCTGCGCCGCCTGGTGGCAACCGCCCCGCCCGTCGCGCCGGGAGCCACCGTTGAGGTCGTGCTCGATCCGCCGCAGTCTCACGCCGGCGCCGTCGTCCCAGGAGAGCTGCAGGTGCTGCTCCGCCGCTACCACGCCATGCTCGCTGAGCACGGGGAGAGGGCAGACATCGGCGTCGAGCTCCCCGCCGAGCCGGAGGCGGCGGCATATCGGGTAGCCTCTCTGCTGCGCATCTCGGCGCCGGAGAGGCAGTATCTCCTCGAGGCCGAGACCACACAGGACCGGTTGGAGCGGGTGGTTGCGGTGTTGCGCCGGGAGACCGAGCTGCTCAGACGGACGATGGGACCGAAGGGAGCCTGATGGCCGACGTGAGAGAGCTGCCCCAGCTGGTTCGCGAGTTCGTCGATCTGTCGAAGGACTACATGCGGCAGGAGACCCTGGAACCCGCCAAGCAACTCGGCAGGTTCGCCGGTGTCGGGTTGATCGCCGCCGCCGCCTTCACCCTTGGCGCCCTGTTTCTCTCCGTTGCGGGTGTGCGGCTTGTGCGCGACCTGCTGCCGGACGGGCCGAACTGGTCGGCCCTCGGCTACCTCGTCACCGCGATCGTGCTCGGGCTGGTCGCCGCGGTGCTGATCTCCGTCACCAGCCGCCGCACATCGGGGAGGCATTGACCATGGCCGTGCAACGAGCGGACCTCGAGGCAAAGCTGCGTCAGATCGAAGCGATCGTCGACGAGACGAAGGAACAGGCCCGGACCACAGGGAGTGTGATCGCTGTTGTCGTTGTGGTCATCGTCATCGTCGCGTTCCTGCTGGGGCGGAAACGTGGGAAGAAGGCGGGCGGGGCCAGGGTCGAGGTGTTCCGTCTCAGATGATCCAGCGTGTCCTCGGCTTCGGCGTCACCCACCTGTTCAAGGGCCTGCGCCAGGGCCGGCCCGGGCTTGCCGGGTTGAGCGTGGCGATGGCCGTCTTCGGGTGGCTGCGCAAACGGCGCCGGCCGCAGCAGGAGCGGATCTACGGCGCCAACCTCCGCCCGGGTGAGACCGTGAGGATCCGCTTTCTCAAGGGCGATACCGTGGTCGACGAGACAGAGGTGGCTGGCTGATGCTGCGCAATCGGGAGCGGATCGTCAAGATCGTGGTGTGGGTGATGCTGGTCGGCCTGATCGTCACCGTGGTCGCCTCGATCCTCCCCCTCGTCAACTGACCCAAGCGTGGCGCAGTTCTCCGCCGGCGACCCGTGCCTGCTGTACGACGACAAGGGCAGGCGCTACCTCATCGAGCTGATACCGGGCCGGGAGTTCCACTACCACCGCGGGTTGCTGGCCCACGACGCCATCATCGGAACCGGGGATGGCGGGGTGCACCGGTCGTCGCGAGGGGCGCGCCTCGTGGCGCTGCGCCCCCGACTCGCCGACTACACGCTGAAGATGCCGAGAGCCGCCACCGTGGTCTACCCAAAGGACATCGGGGCCATCTTGGTGTGGGCCGACATCGGGCCGGGCATGACTGTGCTCGAGGCGGGCACCGGCTCGGGGGCACTGGCCATGGCGCTCGCCCGGGCGGTTGGCACCGGCGGTCGGGTCGTCAGCTACGAGCGGCGGGCCGACCACGCCGCCAAGGCCCACAAGCTCATCGCAGGGTTCTTTGGCGAGGTACCGACCCAGCTCGAGCTCCGCGAGGGCGATGTCGAGGCGGGGATCGGCGAGGTGGCCCCCGACCGCATCGTGCTCGACCTCGCTGAGCCGTGGCACAGCGTGGAGCCGGCGGCCGCCCACCTGGCCGGCGGTGGCGTGTTCTGCTGCTACCTGCCGACGGTGCCGCAGGTGCAGCATGTGCGTCAGGCGCTCGATGATGCAGGAGTGTTCTTCGACACCTCCACCTTCGAGGTGCTGCACAGGGAGTGGGAGGTGGACGGACGATCGGTGCGACCCTCGCACCGGATGGTGGGTCACACCGGGTTCATCACCGTTGCCCGCACGATCAGGGCTCGATGAAGATGCACTCGCCAGGGCACTCCTCGGCGGCCTCCACCACGATGTCCATCTGACCATCAGGGATTCCGGCGAGACCCTCGGCACCCTGCGGGTTGCCCTCGGCGGCCGCAAAGATCTTGGCGCCCTCGCGCACATACGCCAGACCATCGTCGAGCAGAACGAAGACATCCGGGGCGATCTCCTCGCAGAGACCATCACCGGTGCACAGATCCTGGTCGATCCAAACCCTCACCGCGCTGTTCCTTTCGGCGTGCGACCCGCAGTCTACCGGAGCGTGACGTACTTCTCCGACGGCCGGGAAGCGATCCGAATTGATCCGGTCCTCGGCCTACACTGACCACTGGTCCGCCGCAGCGGCGGCCGGGAGGCGCGGCCACAGGAGGCGGGTCGAGGTGGAACACGGCGAGAGCGAAGCCCATCAGCTCCATGCCACGGTGCGGATGTTGGAGGAGGAGGTGGCGGTGCTGCGGCGCCGTCTCCAGGACGCACCCCGCCGCGTCCGTGTGCTCGAGGAGCGTCTCCTCGAGGGCAAGAACAAGCTGGCTCAGGCTGCAGCCCAGAACCAGAAGCTCGCCGCCGTGCTCGAGGAGACGAGGGAGCAGCTCGCCCTGCTGCGCCAGGAGGTCGAGAAGCTCACCTCTCCCCCCAACCCGTTCGGCACGTTGCTGCGGATCAACGAGGACGGCACGGCAGACGTCCACACCTCCGGCCGCAAGCTCAGGGTCAACGTCGAGCCGAACATCGAGATCAAGGCGCTCGAGGTGGGCCAGGAGGTCTTGCTCAACGAGGCCTACAACGTGATCGACGTGCGCGAGTTCGAGCAGGTCGGCGAGGTGGTGGCGGTGAAGGAGCGGCTCGGCGAGAAGCGGCTCGTCGTGCTGGGTCGCGCCGACGAGGAGCGGGTGGTCGAGCTGGCGGCCCCGATGCGCAACGAGCACATCCGCGCCGGCGACCACGTCCGCATGGACCCCCGCACCGGTCTCGTGTTCGAGCGGCTGATCAGGCCGGAGGTCGAGGAGCTGGTGCTCGAGGAGGTGCCGGACGTTACCTACGCCGACATCGGCGGGCTCACCGAGCAGATCGTCGCCATCCAGGATGCCGTCGAGCTGCCGTACCTCCACAGGGAGCGGTTTGAGGACTACCGCCTTTCCCCACCAAAGGGGGTGCTGCTGTACGGCCCCCCGGGATGCGGCAAGACGCTGATCGCCAAGGCTGTCGCCAACAGCCTCGCCACCGCGGTCGCTGCCAAGGAGGGCAACGCCGACACCCGCAGCTACTTCCTCAACATCAAGGGTCCCGAGTTGCTCAACAAGTACGTTGGCGAGACGGAGCGGCAGATCCGCCTCATCTTCCAGCGGGCCAAGGAGAAATCGGACGAGGGCGTCCCTGTCATCGTCTTCTTCGACGAGATGGACTCGCTGTTCCGCACCAGGGGCACCGGGGTGTCGTCGGACGTCGAGTCGACGATCGTCCCGCAGCTGCTGTCAGAGCTGGACGGTGTCGAGACGCTGAAGAACGTCATCGTCATCGGCGCCTCGAACCGGGAGGACCTCATCGACCCGGCGATCCTGCGTCCGGGCCGGCTCGACGTCAAGGTGAAGATCGAGCGGCCAAACGAACAGGCGGCCCGTCAGATCTTCCGGATCTACCTGAGCGAGGAACTGCCATACAACGCCGCCGAGCTTGCCCGCCACGGCGGCGACGTGCGGGCCCTGGCTGACGAGCTCATCGAAATGGTCGTCGCCAGGATGTATGACACGTCGGAGCACAACCGGTTCCTCGAGGTGACGTATGCCAACGGGGATCGCGAGGTGCTCTTCTTCAAGGACTTCTCCAGCGGGGCCATGATCGAGAACATCGTGAGCCGGGCCAAGAAGGACGCCATCAAGCGGGAGATCGCCGGCGACGCTCCTGGACTGAAGGGCGACGACCTTGTCAGCGCCATAGCCCAGGAGTTCAAGGAGCACGAGGACCTGCCAAACACCACCAACCCAGACGATTGGGCGCGCATCTCGGGGAAGAAGGGCGAGCGGATCGTCTACGTGCGCACGCTCATCGCCGGAGACGGGGATAGCCGAGCGATCGAAGCCGTGACCCCGGGCCAGTACCTGTGACGGGGACCTAGTGGCGCTCGCCAAGGTGCTCGGCACCGAGACCGAGTACGGGATCACCGTACGCAACCAGGCGGAGTTCAACCCCGTGCGCGCCTCGAGCACGCTCATCAACTCGTACCGGGGCGGGCGGGCCCGGATCCAGTGGTCGTTCGACGAGGAGTCGCCTGGGCGCGATGCCCGCGGGTTCGGGTACGAGGATGCCCTACCCCTCGAGCTCGAGACGGGTCTCGTCAATGTCGTGCTCACCAACGGGGCCAGGCTCTACGTCGATCACGCCCACCCCGAGTACTCCACCCCTGAGTGCGCCGACCCGCTCGAGGCCGCCCTCTACGACAAGGCCGGCGAGCTCATCATGGCCCAGGCGGTGACGGCGGCGCGGGCGACGATGCCCGAGACCGAGCGCATGTTCGTCCACAAGAACAACAGCGACGGCAAGGGCAACTCGTACGGGGCACACGAGAACTACCTGGTGGCGAGAAGCGTGCCGTTTGGCGACATTGTCCGCCACCTCACTACGTTTCTCGTCACCCGCCAGATCTACACCGGGGCCGGGAAGCTCGGCGCCGAGAACGGCCGGCCGCACGCCACCTTCCAACTGACCCAGCGAGCCGACTTCTTCGAGGAGCAGGTGGGGTTGGAGACCACCCTCAAGCGGCCGATCGTCAACACCCGCGACGAGCCGCACGCCGATGCGGCGAAGTACCGCAGGCTCCACGTCATCATCGGCGACGCCACGCGATCGGAAGTCCAGACGTTCCTCAAGCTCGGTGCGGCGACGCTTGTGCTCAACGCCCTCGAGGACGGAGCGTTGCCTGAGCCGCTGCTGCTCGTCGACCCTGTGCGCAGCGTGTGGACGGTCAGCCACGACCTGTCGCTTGCGACGTCGCTCGACATGGACGGCGGGCGGACGATGAGTGCGCTCGAAGCGCAGTGGCAGTACCTCGAGTGGGCGAAGAAGTACCTCAACGCCTCCGATCTCGACGCCGTCTACGGCCGGGTCGTCCAGGTGTGGGAAGAGGTGCTCACCGATTTGGAGCGCGACCCGCTGCTGCTCGCCGACCGGCTCGACTGGGTGGCGAAGTACCGGCTGCTGCTCGGCTACAGGGAGCGTGACGACCTCGAGTGGCGCGACCCCAAGCTGCGGCTGCTCGACCTCCAGTACCACGACGTCGACCCTGAGCGCGGCCTCTACGACCGTCTGGTCCAGGCAGGACGGATACAAAGGCTCTTCACGGCGGACGAGGTGGAGCAGGCAGCGGTGCGTCCGCCGCAACGCACCCGTGCCTACTTCCGCGGCGAGTGCGTTGCCCGGTTTGGGGATGCGCTAGTGGCGGCCAACTGGGACTCCCTCGTGTTCGACATCGGGGAAGATGCGCTGAGGCGGGTGCCTATGATGGAACCCCTGCGGGGAACCAAGGCGATGGTCGGGGCGCTGCTCGACGCCTGCGACACCCCGGCGGCACTGATGCAGGCCCTGGGAGGTAGAGATGGCTGAGCAAGAACGCAGGCACGCCACCGGGCGCGAGGTCGAGGCGGACGCCGTCGAGACGGAGTCCGCCGCCGCCGAGCTGGCCGAGGACATCACCGAGCGTATCGACGACCTACTCGACGAGATCGACTCGGTCCTCGAGGAGAATGCCGAGGAGTTCGTGAAGAACTACGTACAGAAGGGCGGCGAGTGACCCGGAGCCTCGACCCGTCGCTGCTCCCGCTGGACACGACGACCCCCGACCCGAGCTTTGCCGCGTTGCTCGAGCGCCACGGGCTCACCCCGGCCTGGTCGGTGGCAGCAGGTGACCTCCCGGACGTGCCGGAAGGCACAACGATCCTCGCCATGCGCTACGCAGAAGGGGTGGTGATGGCGGGCGACCGCAGGGCCACTGCGGGCAACATCATCGCCCATAAGCGGGTGCAGAAGGTGTTCGCCGCTGACGACTTCTCGGCCGTGGCCGTCTCGGGAACGGCCGGGATGGCGGTCGAGCTGATCAAGCTCTTCCAGACCGAGCTCGAGCACTACGAGAAGATCGAGGGGTTGCGGCTCAGCCTGGAAGGAAAGGCGAACTTCCTCGCCCGCCTTGTCCGCAACCAGCTGCCGCTGGCATTCCAAGGACTTGTGGTCGTGCCGTTGTTCTGCGGCTACGACGAGGCGACCGGACATGGTCGGCTCTACACCTTCGACGTTGTCGGCGGTCGCTACGAGGAGCAGGACTATGCCGCCACCGGTTCCGGCGGCCAGGAGGCGAGGGCGTTCCTCAAGGCCACCTACACCCCTGACCGCAACGAGGAGCAGGCCCTGCATCTGGCCACCGAGGCGCTTGTGGCCGCCGCCGAGGAGGACACCGCCACCGGTGGTCCCGACCTACGCCGCAACATCTTCCCCAACGTCGTCACCGTCACCTCGGCCGGGCTCACCGAGGTCGGCGACGATCGGCTGGCGGCCATCGCCGCTGCGGTGTTGGAGGGGCGGCCGTGACCGTACCGTTCTACGTTCCCCCCGAACAGCTCATCAAGGACAGGGCTGAGTTCGCCAGGAAGGGCATCGCCAGGGGCCGCCCCATCGTCGTCGTCGAGTACGCAGACGGCGTGTTGTTCATCGGGGAGAACCCCACCGTCTCGCTGCACAAGCTCGGCGAGATCTACGACAGGATCGCCTTCGCCGGCGTCGGTCGGTTCAACGAGTTCGAGACGCTACGGGTCGGTGGCATCCGGTACGCCGACATCAAGGGCTACTCGTACGGGCGCACCGACGTCACGGCCAGGGGTCTGGCCAATGCCTACGCCCAGACCCTGGGCCAGATCTTCACCCACGAGGTGAAGCCGTACGAGATCGAGGTGATGGTCGCGGAGGTCGGCGAGGACGCCGCCGCCACTCAGATCTACCGCATCCAGTACGACGGCACCCTCAGCGCTGTAGAGGGCTTCGGTGCGATGGGTGGCGGGGAGGACCGGCTCACCGCGTTGCTGGAGCAGCGGTACGAGCCAGGCGAAGACCTGGCGGCGGCGGTGCGCACCGCCACGTCTGTCATCGAGACCGCAGAGGATCGCACGGTGGCCGCCACCGGTTGGGAGGCGGGGGTGCTCGACCGCACCGGCCCGCGCCGCAAGTTCCAGCGGCTCACCGCAGACGAGATTGGCGCCGCCAGGGGCTAGCTGCCGCTCACGAGGCGACGACGAGCCGCATCACCCACAGTGCGGTGAGCACCACCCCCACCACCAGGGCGACACGTCGCAGCTGGAGCGGGCGGCGATGGGGAGCGGGATCGTCCTCAACGGAGTCGGCGGGGAGGATGGCGTTGATCTCGGCGTCGAGCAGCAGGTGGCTGGCCTCGTTGACCCTGTCGCTCAGCACCCACAGCTGGGTCTCGGCGAAGCTCCCGACCGTCATCGGGTACGGCCCGAGGGCGTCGCCATGGACCCGCACCTCGATGCCCTCCGACTCGAGACGGGCGGCGAGGATGCGGGCGGTGCTGATGTCGCCGACGGTCGTGAGTCGCACGAACCTCGCTGCGTGCGACTGCTGATCGAGCATGCCCTCATTCTTGTCGCCGTATCACGACAACACGAGAGCAAGACGAGACCGGCGTGTGCACCATTCGCATGGCCGGGTACGCTGACGCCGTGCAACGACGCATCTTCGGTATTGAGACCGAATACGGCGTGACGTGCACCCTGAGGGGGCAGCGCCGTCTGTCGCCTGACGAGGTGGCCCGCTACCTGTTCAGGCGAGTGGTCAGCTGGGGTCGTTCCTCGAACGTGTTCCTCGAGAACGGAGCGCGTCTCTACCTCGACGTCGGGAGCCATCCCGAGTACGCCACACCCGAGTGCGACAGCCTCTACGACGTCGTCGCCCACGACAAGGCGGGGGAGCGCATCCTCGAATCGCTGCTGCGCTCGGCGGAGCAGCGGCTCGACGAAGAGGGGATCCGCGGCCAGATCTACCTGTTCAAGAACAACACGGACTCGGCGGGCAACTCGTACGGGTGCCACGAGAACTTCCTCGTCGGCCGCCACGGCGACTTCCAACGGATCATCGACACCCTCATCCCGTTCTTTGTCACCCGCCAGATCTTCGCCGGGGCCGGGAAGCTGCTGCAGACGGCACGGGGGACGGTGTTCTGCCTGGCCCAGCGCGCCGAGCACATCTGGGAGGGCATCTCCTCGGCCACCACCCGGAGCCGGCCGATCATCAACACCCGCGACGAGCCCCACGCCGACGCCGAGCGTTACCGCAGGCTCCACGTCATCGCCGGCGACTCCAACATGTCCGAGTACGTCACATTCGTAAAGGTCGGCGCAAGCGCCGCCCTCCTCCAAATGCTCGAGGACGACGTTGTGTTCCGCGACCTGAGCCTGGAGAACCCGATCAGGGCCATCCGCGAGATCTCGCACGACATCACCTGCCGTCGCCGGGTGCGGCTCGCCAACGGGCGCGAGCTGTCGGCGCTCGACGTACAGTGGGAGTACCTGGAGCGGGCGATGCGCTACGCCAGGACAGTTGGTTTCCCGGCACAGGTGGAGCGGGCGGTGGAGATGTGGGAATACCTGCTCACCGGGCTCGAGAAGGATCCGTTGTCGCTGCACCGCGAGGTCGACTGGGTGTCCAAGTACCGGCTCATGGACCAGTACCGCGAGCAGCGGGGGCTGGCGATGTCGTCGCCGCAGATGGCGCTCGTCGATCTCAGCTACCACGACGTGAACCGCGACCGTGGCCTCTACTACGTGCTGCAGCGCCGCGGTCTTGTCGAGCGAGTCGTCACAGACGACGCCATCAGCAGGGCCGTCACCCACCCGCCGGCCACCACACGCGCCCGGTTGCGGGGGGCCTTCATCAAGGCGGCCAAGGCCCGCAAGCGGGACTTCACCGTCGACTGGGTGCATCTCAAGCTCAACGATCAGGCGCAGCGCACGGTGCTGTGCAAGGACCCGTTCCGGGCAAGCGACGAGCGGGTCGACAAGCTCATCGCCAGCCTCTGATCCGGGGCGGTCGCCCCGGGAGATTCGCCGCACGGTGCTTCCCCTGGGGTGGCGGGGTCGATACTCTGCGCGCCGATGCAGAGAGTTATCGAGCGGATCCTCAACCTGCTCGCCTTCCTCCTCACCGCCGAGCGCCCGGTGACCGCAGACGAGATCCGGATGACCGTCGCCGGGTACGACCAGGGTTCAGACGAGGCGTGGCGGCGCATGTTCGAACGCGACAAGGACCTGTTGCGCCACCTCGGTATCCCGCTCGAGCTGCGCCCAACCGACGCCTGGGAGGTGGAGCACGGATATGTCGTGCCTGCCGATGAGTATGCGCTTCCCGACCCGGGGCTCACCGACGAGGAGCGCACCGCCTTGTGGCTCGCCGCCCAGGTGGTGCGGATCGGCGGGCAACCCCAGGGGCCCGATGCGCTGTTCAAGCTTGGTGGGGCGCCGGTGACGGCGTCAGGCGAACCGCTCGCCGCCGACCTCGGCACCCAGGTCGACGACCTGGCCACCGCCTTCGACGCCCTCTCGGTGCGGATGGCGCTGCGTTTTGGCTACAGGGGATCGAGCCGGCTCATCTACCCCTACGGGCTGGTGCACCGCCGCGGCCACTGGTACGTGGTCGGTCCCGAGGCGGGCGGTGGCGACGCGGTCAAGGCGTTCCGGCTGGATCGCACAACGGGGATGACTGCGCAGGGACCGGCCGGGGTCTTCGCCCGCCCGGCCGGGTTCAGGGCATCGGATGCCCTCCCAGATGCGCCGTGGGAGGCGGGGGGAGACGACCTCATGGCCACCGTGCGCTTCGACCCCGCAGTGGCGTGGTGGGCACGCCGCCAGCTCACCGCACGTACCACCGTGGTCACCCACGACGACGGCGGGCTCGAGGCCACCATCCCCGTGGCCAACCCGGAGGCGTTCATCGGGTGGCTCCTTGCGTTTGATGACCATGCGGTCATCGTTGCCCCGCCGGAGCTGCGCAGCCGGCTGCTCGCCAGAGTCGGTGCCGAGTGAGCAGCCACCGCACCGCACGCCGGCTCAACCGCATCCTCGGCATGCTGCCGTGGGTGATCGCCAACCCCGGCGCAACGGTCGATGAGGTGTGCCACCGCTTTGGCTACACCCGCGGCCAGCTGATGGCCGACCTCGACCTCGTATTCGTGTGCGGTCTTCCCGGCTATGGACCGGGGGATCTGATGGTCGCATACGTCGATGACGACGAGGTGGTGGTGGAGATGGCTGACTACTTTGCCGCGCCCCTCCGGCTCACCCCACCCGAGGCGCTCAGCCTGCTGGCCTCAGGCATGGCGCTCGTCTCGAGCGGGCAGGCGCCACCTGCGCTGGCCCGCGCCGTCGAGAAGCTGGCCGCCGTTGTGCTCCCCGATGGGGGCGACGCCTTGTCGGTCGAGCTCGCCGAGCCCGGCTTTGTCGGCGAACTGCGCCACGCCGCCACCACCGGGACCGTCGTCCGCGTCGTCCACACCGCAATGGCACGGGCGCAGACGACCACCCGCGACATCGAGCCGTGGGCGGTGTTCTCCACGATGGGCAACTGGTACGTGACGGCGCACTGCCGGCTGGCTGGCGCCGAGCGGGTGTTCAGGGTCGACCGGATCCGCTCCCTTGCACCAACCGAGGACCGCTTCACCCCACCGGCCAACCCACCGCCGCCGATCGTGTCATACAACCCGAGCGACTCTGACGTGAGGGCCGTCATCGCCCTCGGGCGGCGAGCCCGCTGGGTGGTCGACTACTACCCGGTCGAGATCGTTTCGGACGACGCCGCAAACGGTGTGCTCACCGTGCGCTTCTCGACGGCCGACGCCACCGTCGCCGCCCGTCTCCTTCTCCGGCTCGGTGAGGATGCGACCCTCGTCGAAGGTGACGAGGTTGGGGCGAAGCTCGCCGAGCTGCGACGCCGCATTCGGGTCCGCTACGCCGGCTGAGCCGGGCAGACGCCACCGGTGATGCCCCTCAGCCTCCTACCATCGCTCCGTGAACTCCAACCTGACGCTTTCCGAGATCCTCACCATCGCGGTGGTGATCCTCATCGTCTTCGGTCCGGAGCGTCTCCCCGAGATCGCCCGGCGCGCCGGTCAGCTGGCCGCCAAGGTGCGTGACGCCGCAGGGTCGCTGCGTCGCGAGCTCACCGCCGGCTACGAGGACGTCGCCAGACCGCTCAAGGACATCGAACGCGATCTGCGCGCCGCCAAGGACGACATCAAGGCGTCGATCCCCCCGATCGATGCCGGGTCACCTCGTGGCCGTATCACGCCGCCGCCACCGGCCCCCAAGCCGAAGACGGATGGCGATGCGGGAGCGGAGGAGACGGCGGCGTCGTGACCGAGGCGGCCATGACCTTGATGGAGCATCTCGGCGAGCTGCGTACCCGGCTGGTCAAGGCGCTTGTCGCTGTCGGCGTGACGACGGTGTTCTCCTTCTTCTTCTACCAGGCGATCCTGGACGTGCTCGCCCAGCCGTACCTGAATGCGGTGGAGGGCGACCGGCTTGTCTTCTTTCAACCGACGGAGGCCTTCTCCCTGGCGTTGCGGGTGTCGCTGTGGAGCGGTCTGGTGCTGGCGAGCCCGGTCGTGATCTACCAGGTGTGGCGGTTTGTCGGCCCGGCGCTCACCCCACGGGAACGCCGTTACGTGGCGCCGCTCTCCGGTGTGCTCGCCGTGCTCTTCGTCGGTGGGATCGTCGCCGGCTACCTTGCGCTTCCCCTCACCCTGCGGCTGCTCATCGGTTTCGGGGGTGACGTGCTCGAGCCGACGATCGGCGCCGACTTCTACCTGCGGTTTGCGATGCGGTTCCTGCTCGCCTTCGGTATCGCTTTCGAGTTCCCCGTGTTCTTGTTCACCTCGGCGGTGCTCGGGTTGACCACCAGCGCCAAGCTGCGCACGTGGCGACGCTATGCGCTCACCGCCATCATCGTCGGGTCGGCGCTGCTCACCCCAGGCGGAGACCCGCTCACCCTGCTGCTGCTCTCCGTCCCGCTCTACGTTCTGTACGAGGTGACCATCCTCGCCGTCCGTTTCGTGCTGAAGAAGTGAGCGCCATTCCACCCCAGGCGCTCGACGACTTCCTGGCGGCGCTGCCGTTTGCTCCGGACCCGTTCCAACTGGAGGCCATCGGCCATCTCCTTGCCGGCGCCTCCGTTGTGGTGACGGCCCCGACAGGGGCGGGTAAGACGCTGATCGCCGAGGCGGCGATCGAGTTGGCGCGTCTGCGGGGGGCGCGCGCCTTCTACACCACTCCCATCAAGGCGCTCTCCAACCAGAAGTTCGGCGACCTGCGCACCGTCTACGGCGAGGACGGGGTCGGGCTGCTCACCGGCGACAACGTCGTCAACGGCGACGCCGGAGTCGTCGTGATGACGACAGAGGTGCTGCGCAACATGATCTACGCCGACGCACGGCGGCTCGGCACGCTCGGCATCGTCATCCTCGACGAGGTCCACTACCTCCAGGACCGCTACCGGGGCCCGGTGTGGGAGGAGGTCATCATCCACCTCCCCGCCCACGTCCAGCTGGTCAGCCTCTCGGCCACCATCGCCAACCCCGAGGAGTTCGCCGCATGGGTGCGAGTGCGGCGTGGTCGCACCGAGCTGGTTGTGGAGACCCATCGCCCCGTGCCGCTCGACAGCACCTACATGGTCAAGGACCGCCACCGCGACCGCGTCGAGCTGTACCCCATCTTCGACAGGAGCGGGCGGCGACCAAACCCCGTCGTTGACAAGCTGCTGGCCAAGGGAAGGGGCCGCTTCCGACGGTTCCTCGCCCCCCGCCGCCTCGACGTCGTCGAGCACCTGCTCGGGCTGGGGATGCTCCCGGCGATCTACTTCGTGTTCTCCCGCACCGGATGCGACCAGGCGGCGGGGCAGGTGGTGAGCGCCGGTCTCGGGCTCACCACCCCCGAGGAGCGGGCCCAGATTCGGGCCATCGTCGAGGAGCGCACCGCCCACCTCGGCGAGGACGACCTCACCGTGCTCGGGTTCGCCGGTTGGCTCGGCGGGCTCGAGGCCGGGGTCGCCGCCCATCACGCCGGCATGGTGCCTGCGTTCAAGGAGACGGTCGAGGCGGTGTTCGCCGCAGGACTTGTCAAGGTGGTGTTCGCCACCGAGACGCTGGCCCTCGGCATCAACATGCCGGCGCGGACGGTTGTGCTCGAGCGGCTGTCCAAGTTCACCGGAGAGACGCACGAGCTGCTGCAGCCTGGGGACTACACCCAGCTCACGGGGCGAGCCGGCCGGCGCGGTATCGACATCGCAGGGACCGCCGTCGTTCTCCACCAGCGCGATCTACCGTTCGACAAGGTGACGGCGATCGCCGCCCAGGGCAGCCACCCTTTGGTGTCGAGCTTCGCTCCCACCTACAACATGGCGGTCAACCTGGTTGCCAACTACCCACAGGAGCGGGCCGAGGAGCTGCTGATGGCGTCGTTCGCCCAACATCGGCTCGACGAGCGCCGCCACCAACTGGCCGGGCGGATCGCCGAGCGGCGGCGCGAGGCGGAGGCGTTCCGCACCAAGGCGGTGTGTGACCGTGGCAACATCGCCGCCTACGCCGCAGCGGCGGCGAGCCACGACGTGCGGCGACAGATGCGGGACTTCGCCCAGGGGCGCGTGCCGGGCGACATCCTCGAACTGCCTGGCCACGGTGGCACGCACCGCATGGTGCTTGTGGCCAGGGGCTACGGACCGAGCCCCCGGTTGTTGCTCGTCGACGAGGGCGGGGAGATGCTCCGCATCGCCGCCGACGACCTGTCGCCGGCGACGGCGATGGTGGCCACGATCGACCTCCCCACACCCTTGCGACCCCGCGACCGCAGCTACCGGCGCACCGTTGCCGCGGCCATCACGACGGCGCCGCGGCTGGGTCGGCGGGTGACCGCTTCCTCCGGCGAGACTGGCCCCGTGGCCACCTGCCCCGATCTCGTCGAGCACCTTGGCTGGCTCGACCGGGCGGCCAAGGCCGAGCGGGACGCCGAGCGGCTCGCGAGGCGGCTCGACGAGGGCGGCGGCGGTCTCGTCACGCAGTTCCGATCCATCCTCGCTTTGCTTGCGGCGTGGGGCTACACCGACGGGTGGTCGCTCACCGCCAAGGGGCGCCAGCTGCGCTTTGTCTACAACGAGCTCGATCTCGTCGTCGCCGAGGCGATCCACCGCCGCCTGCTCTCGGGGCTCGATCCGGCTGAGCTTGCCGGGGTGATGACCCTGTTCGTGTACGAGCCGCGCCGCGACGACACCCCCGGGTCTCTCCCAGGCGACGAGGTGCCGGACGTCGTCGACGCCGTCCTCGCCCTTGGCGACGAGCTCGCCGCCGCCGAGCACTCGAGACGGCTCGAGCTCACCAGACCGCCAAACGACGGCTACGTGCGCCGCATCCACGACTGGGCGGCCGGGGCGACGCTCGACGACCTGTTCGATGACGAGGCGGCGGCGGGCGACTTCGTCAGGATCGCCCGCCAGACGCTCGACCTGCTCCGCCAAGTGCGCGATGCCTTTCCCGAGCTGCGGGCCACCGCCGCCGAAGCGCTCGACCTCGTCGATCGAGGCGTGGTGGCTGCGGAGGGGCGCTGGTGACCTGGCTCATCGTCCACAACCCGGCTGCGGGGAGACGCGGTGACGTGTCGGCCCGGCTGGAGCGGGCCCTGGCCGATACCGGTATCGACCACACGATGGCGGTATCCGAACACGTGGGACATGTCGCCGAGCTTGTCGCGGCCGCCGTGGCCAACGGCATCACCCGCTTCGCCTCGGTCGGTGGCGACGGCACGGCCCACCTGGTGCTCAACGCCATGCTCGCCGACGAGTGGGCCGCGCCACCGACGCTCGCCATCATCCCCGCAGGGTCTGGCTCCGACTTCATCCGCACGTTTGCCCTTCCGCGGACACTGGAGGGAGGTGTCGGGGTGCTGGCGGGCGACGACCGCTACCGCTGCGATGTCGGGCTCATCAGCGGCGGATTCGGGCGGCGCTACTTCCTGAATGCGGTCAACTTCGGAGTGGTGGCGGCGGCGGCGGCCCGAGCCGAGCGGCTACCCCGACCGCTCGGTGGGTTGCGCTACACGACTGCGTTCTGGCTGTCGCTTGCCGGGTTCCGTCCTGCGCCCGTCGAGGTGGTGGTGGGCAAGCGCACGTTGGCGGGCCCGGGGCTCAACGTTGTGGTCGCCAACGGCCAGTTCTTCGGGGGTGGGCTGAACATCGCCCCCCAAGCCTCGGTGATGGACGGCGTGTTCGATGTCGAGGTGTTCGCCGGTCCCCGCCGCAACGCTTTTGCGGTGATGCCCCGGGTGATTCGCGGTCTCCATCTCCGCCACCGTGCCGTCTCGATCGGGCGAGGCGCCGCAATCACGGTCCAGGTTCCCCACCACTGGCCCGTCGAGGCAGACGGCGAGTCGATCGGGACCGGCCCGGCGCAGGTGCAGGTCGTTCCCGGCGCCATCGACTTCAAGATCTGAGGGTGGCAACGCCAGCCGGCGGAATTTCGGGTGAGCCGGGGTCGTTGGGCGCACCGATGCCTCATATATACTCCCGCCCGCGTCAAAGGATGGAAGCGTGAGCGACGAACTCGACAGACTGCAGGACTCCGATCCCGACGCCCTCGAAGACGTGTGGGCCGAGGACTTCGATACCGAACCAGACCTCGAGTCCGAGTTCGAGCCGGATCTGGAAGAGGCTCTGGAGGACGAGCTCGAAGACGACGAGCTGCTCGTCGACGACGAGCTCGGCGTCGAGGAGGACGACGAAGCGGACCAGGAGGACGAGGACCTCGATGAGCATGAAGAGGCGCTCGACGAGCTCGAGGCGGAGGAGCTCGACATGCTCACCGACGACGAGGAGTCCGAAACCCTCATCGTCGACGAGGCCACTGAGTTGCGGGCGATCCGGCGCGCTGAGCTCGCTATGGAGGGTGAGCTGGTCGGCGGCCGCGGCGAGGACGAGTTTGTCTGCCAGAGCTGCTTCCTCGTGCTGAGGACCAGTCAGCTGGCGAACCGGCGCAAGATGGTGTGCCGCGACTGTGCCGCCTGAGGTCCTTGTCGTCCTTCCCACGTACGAAGAGGCCCCCAACATCGATCGGGTGGTGCGTCGGGTCAGGGCCACAGGCGCCGACGTCCTCGTCGTAGATGACGCCTCCCCGGATGGCACCGGGCGGTGCGCAGACGAGCTGGCCAGCCTCGATCCCGGTGTCCGTGTCGTCCACCGACCTCGTCGCGAGGGTCTTGGCCGCGCCTACGCCACCGGCTTTGCGGTGGCGCTCGGGACGGGGGCGACCTTCGTGTGCGAGATGGACGCCGACCTGTCCCACGATCCCGCCGCCCTCGCCGGGCTCGTGGCCGAGGTGAGCGCAGGGGCGGACGTCGCCATCGGGAGCCGCTATGTGCCTGGCGGCGCCACCCCAGGGTGGTCCGCGGTGCGTCGTCTCATGTCGCGCTCCGCCAACCGTTACGCCCGCTGGGCCTTGGGGCTGCCGGTGCGCGATGCGACCAGCGGGTTCCGCGCCTACCGGGCGGAGGCGCTGCGGTTACTCGACCCGGCGACGTGCCAGGCGGCCGGCTACGCCTTCCAGGTCGAGATGACCTACCGGGCGGCCCGGTCCGGGTTGCGGATCGTCGAGGTCCCCATCAGCTTCGTCGAGCGAGAGGCGGGCGTGTCGAAGATGGGCCCTGCGATCGCCTTGGAGGCGGCGCTGCTCATCACCCGGTGGGGTCTGGCCCGTCTGGGGAGACGGCTACGCTCCCGGACCTGATGGCCGTCACCGCCCGTTGCGCCACCGACAACGACATCCCTGCCCTTCTCGCTCTGTATCGCGAGCTCGAGGAGGAGCAGACAGCGATCAAGCCGATGTGGCGGCTTGCCGACGGACTCGCCGAGCCGGCGGAGGGCTCGCTGCGGGAGATCATCGCCGACACCGAGTCGTTTGTCGTCATTGGCGAGATCGACGGGGTGCCGCTCGGGTTCGCCTGGGGGCGCAGCGAGCCGCTGTTGCCGCAGGCGGGCGAGGCCAGGGTGGCGGTGGTCCGGCTCATCTACACGACGGTCGAGGCGCGAGGGATCGGGGTGGGCGACGCCATGATCCGCGACGTGCTCGGCGAGTTCCGCCGCCGCGGCCACCACCTCTTCGACGCCAGGGTCAGCCCTGGGCACCGGCTGGCCAAGAACTTCTTCGAGTCGAACGGCTTCTCCGCCAGGCTCATCGTCATGCACCACGCCGACGATGTCTGACGCCCTCCCTTCGTACGAGCGCCCCTCCGTCGACGACGTGGTACACACCGCCGATCTCCCGGACACACCGCAACGCCTTCATCGCATCCCCGCCAGGGCTTGGGTCGAAGCCCCCGAGGTGTTGCTGCGGCATGGGGACGATCTCGCGGTGCCCGTCGAGTACAAACGGCGCAGCGGTCAATGGCTGCTGTGGCGGGCCGGCCCCCCGGTGGGGGAGGCGCGCTACTTGGCGGTCGCCCCGGACCTGTCGCACCATCACCGCTTCGATCTCCACGGCAAGCTTGGTGAAGGCGCCGGCCCCGACGGGGCGCACCACACCCGTTTCCGCAGTTGGAAGGAGGCGCTGCGAGACCACCCGCCAGGTGGTGGCACGTGATCGCGGTAGAGGAGGTCGTCGAGCTGCTCCAAGCGCTCATCCGCAACGGCTGCGTCAACGACGGCTCACCAGACTCGGGGCACGAGGTGCGGTCGGTCGACACGCTGGCGGCGTACTTCGGGGTCGGCGGTGAGGTTGTCGAGCCGCACCCGGGTCGGCAGAGCGTCGTGTACCGGGTCCCCGGACACATGCCGGGGGCGCCGACCCTGATCATGCTGCCCCATCTCGACGTGGTGCCGGTGAGCCCCGACGGGTGGTCTTGCGACCCGTTTGGCGGTGTCGTCTCGGACGGGTACGTGTGGGGGAGAGGCGCCATCGACATGCTCAACCTCACCGCAGCGATGGCGGCTGTCTTTGCCCGCTACCTGACGGGCGAGCTGCCCCCGCTCCCCGGGGACCTCGTGTTCGCCGCCGTGGCGGACGAGGAGGCGGGTGGGCTTCTCGGCGCCGGCTGGCTGGTCGACCACCGTCCCGATCTGGTTGCTGGCGACTCTCTCCTCACCGAGATCGCCACCCCCATGGTCACCTCGGGAGGGGGGGTTGCGGTGACGGTCGCCGAGAAGGGCCCGTGGTGGACGATTCTCCGCACCCGGGGCACCCCCGGCCACGCCAGCCAGCCATACGCCACCAGCAACGCCCTGACTCCGCTGGCCGACGCCGTCGCTCGCGTGGCCGCGGCCCCCACCCCTGTGGCGATCTCACCGGAGTGGGCCAGGTTTGTTGCCGGGAGTGGGCTGGCCGGCGACATGATCTCCCGTCTGCTCGACCCAGACGAGGTGGATGGCGCCATCGAGGACCTGGCAGGCGACGACATCGCCATGGCTCGATGGGCGCACGCCTGCACCCACCTCACCATCGCCCCGACCGTGCTGCGGGCCGGTGTCAAGCACAACGTCATCCCGGATGCCGGGGAGGGCCATCTCGACATCAGGCTCGTACCCGGTCAGGACGGCGCCACGGTCGCCGACCACCTGCGCAAGGTGCTCGGACCCGACCTGCTCGACCAGATCGCATTCACTCCCGGTCTCGAGGGTCTCCCCAACGCCTCACCGATGGAAGGCCCGCTGTGGGAGGCGATCGGGGACGCCGCCCTCGCCCACACCGGCTCGTCCCAGCGGCTCCCCATGCTGATCCCGGTTACCACCGATGCCAGGTTCTTCAGACAGCGCGGGGTGACCGCATATGGCGTCGGGCTGTTCGACGACCGGATGAGCTTTGGCGACATGCTCTCGCTCTTCCACGGCCACGACGAGCGGGTCAGCGTCGGCAGCGTTGAGCGCACCACCGAGCTGCTGGCGACGACGGTGGAGCGCTTCGGGGTGCGCACGGCCACGGCGTGAAGCCCGTTGGCGGCCCCACCCGGTGTCACACACCGCCGGGCATGCGGTCCGCCGCCTCGATGTCCTCACGGCGTATCCCGAGCAGGAACAAGATGGCGTCGAGGTAAGGCACCTTGAGGGTGGTGTCGGCTGCGGCGTCGACCACCGGCTTTGCGTTGAAGGCGATACCCAGTCCGGCCTGGGACAGCATGTCGAGATCGTTGCTGCCGTCGCCGACCGCCACCGTCTGCTCGATCGGGATACCCTCCTCTGCGGCGATCCGGTGCAGCAGGTGCGCCTTGGCCGGCCCGTCGATGATGTCGCCCGCCACCTCGCCTGTCACCCGCCCGTTCTCGATGACGAGGTGGTTGGCGTGTGCGGCGTCGATACCGAGCCTGTCCTTCACCTGGTTGGCGAAGACGTCGAACCCGCCGCTCACGATGGCGGTTCTGTAGCCGAGCCGGCGCAGGGTGCGGGCAAAGGTGCGCGCCCCGGGGGTGAGGGTGATGCGCTCCGCAACGGCCGTGAGCGTGGCGGCGTCGAGCCCTGCCAGCAGCGCCACCCGGCGGCGAAGCGATTCTGCGAAGTCGAGCCCACCGGTCATAGCCTCATGGGTGAGCCGGCGTACCTCGTCGCCCACACCCGCCTCATCGGCAAGCAGGTCGATCACCTCGTCGCGGATCAACGTCGAGTCCATGTCGATGACGACGAGCCGCTTGGCCCGGCGGGCCAACCCCTCGGGCTGGATGGCCACATCCACCCTGTGAGCGCTCGAGGCGAGCAGCAGCTTCTCCCGCAGCTCGCGCATCTCGCCGCCTTCGACGATCAACTCGTAGCTGAGCACCGGGTACCGGGCCAGCCGCAGGATGCGATCGATGTTGCCGCCACCGGCGACGATGGCGTCTGCCACCCCGGCGAGCGAGGCCGGGGTGACATCCTGGGCGATCACGGTGACGGCGAAGCGGGGCGGTGGGGGCGCCTCCTCGTCTTCGACCACTTGGAAGTCGATGTGGAGCCCGCGCTCCCACCCGAAATAGAGCAGATCCTTGAGCGGTGGCCGGCCGGCATCCAACCCCACCAGGATGCCGAGGTTGAGCCGGTTGCGCACCACCACCTGCTCCATGTCGAGCACGGCGGCGTCGGTGGCCGCCAGGATGTGGAGGATGCCGGCGGTGATACCCGGCTTGTCGAGACCGGTTACGGTCACCAACACCGTTTGGCTCAAGAGTTCCCCTCGGTGGTACGTTGCGCCACGTTGTAGTGGCCGGGAGGAGCATGGGCAATTTGGGGACGATCGTCTGCGACCTCGACGGTGTCCTGTATCGGGGCAGCGAGCCGGTGGCGGGTGCAGGCGACGCACTCGACCGGGTTTCCACCGCCGGGTTCAGGCTGCTGTTCGCCACCAACAACGCAACCCGCACCGCCGACGAGGTGGCGGCGGCGATCCGGGTCCGCACCGGCCACGCCGTTGCGCCAGAACAGGTGGTGACATCGGCGATGGCGACGGCGCACCACCTGGCCGGGACCGTGGGCGGTGTCTTCGTCGTTGGCGGGCGCGGTCTTGGCGCCACCCTGGTCGCCGCCGGTGTGCCGGTCGTCGTTGACTGGCGCGGCACCGACTGCGTCGTCGTCGGGCTCGATGTCGAACTCACCTACGCCAAGCTTGCAGATGCCACGCTGGCGGTGCGGGCCGGAGCACGTCTCGTCGCCAGCAACGACGACGCCACGTACCCGGCGCCGCACGGTCTCGTGCCGGGCGCAGGGGCCATCGTTGCCGCTGTTGAGCGCGCCACCGGTGCGACCGCCGAGGTATGCGGCAAGCCGCATCTCCCGATGCGGTGGCTGATCAGCGAGCTTGCGGGAGACGGGCCGGTTGTCGTCGTCGGTGACCGCATCGAGACCGATGTCGCACTTGGTCAAGCCGAGGGTTGGGTGACGGTGCTCACCCTGACCGGGGTCACCACGCCGGAGGAGGCGGCGTCGGCTGGCGCCGACCATGTGGTGGCTTCGATCGCAGACCTGCCCGCAATCCTCGGTTTCAGTGGTCCCAGCGGTCTCAGCGCATGAGGAAGCTCGTGCGCGGCTCGTGGAGCCGGGCGATCCTGGCGAGCATGATCGTTCGGAAGGGGAACGTCAGCGCGACACCGGCGAGGAAGCCGCCAACGTGCGCCTCCCAAGCCACGCCGGCGCCCTGAACCAGGAACTGGCTGACGAGCCACACCCCGAGGAAGATTATGGCGGGTATGGGAACGAACACGAATCCGAACAACGACAGGACGCGGTGGGTGGGGAAGAGCACCAGATAGGATCCGAGCACCCCGGCGATCGCCCCGGAGGCCCCGACGAGCGGGATGGTCGCATCGGGGTTGATCGCCACGAAGACACCGGTGGCCGCCACACCGGTCACGAGGTAGAGGGCGACGTAGCCGAGCGTGCCAAACGCCTCCTCCACGTTGTTGCCAAAGATCCACAGGAACCACATGTTGCCCAGGACGTGGAACAGCCCTGCGTGCAGGAACATGCTGACGAGCCCGGCAAGCCAGATGTTCTTGCCGGGGAACACGGCGGTGGCGTTGTCGTCCTGGCAGGCGCCCCCGGCGATCTCGTCGCCGGACAGCGGCTGCGCCGTGGTGATCTCGCATGCGATGGCGGCGTTCTCGTAGACGAACGCCTCCGCCGGCCCACCTGGCTCCTTCGGCTGGAACAGGAAGACGAGCAGGTTGGCGGCGATGATGACAATGGTGACGATGGGGGTGATCCGGGTGGGGTTGAGGTCGCGGATCGGGAACATGGCGCGTTCCTGTCGGTCGATGTGGGGATAATGCGTCGCATGGATCATACGCAGCACCCTGTGACACGACCGGGCGGCTGGTCCGGTGCGGACGAACCTGCCGTCGACGAACCCGCCATGAATCAGGACGAGCCCGAGACTCGGCTTGCCGAGCTGGCGGCAATCGATGCGGCCGAGGCGCCCGAGCCCGCCGAACGGCTCGCCGCCGATCTGTCCGCCGAGCTCGACCGCAGCGACGCCGGCGGCTCGGCGGGGCACGGCTGAGGTGCGCCGCCTCGACCAGGAGTTGGTGCGGCGCCGGCTGGTGGCAAGTCGTTCTGCGGCGAGACGCGCCATCCTCGAGGGTCGGGTGAGGGTGGGCGAGACACCGATCACCCAGCCGGCGGCGCCTGTGGACGAGACCACCCCGGTGGCGGTCGATGCCGCCGCCACCCGCTATGTGGGCCGAGCTGGCCACAAGCTCGCAGCTGCGCTCGACGGTTTCGGGATCGACGTTGTCGGAAAGCGGGCACTCGATGTCGGTGCCTCCACCGGTGGCTTCACCGACTGCCTGCTCGAGCGCGGCGCCATCGAAGTGGTTGCGGTCGATGTCGGTCGCAACCAGCTCCACCCCGAGTTGCGGGCCGATCGAAGGGTGGTGTCTCACGAGGCAACCGACATCCGCAGCCTCGACCCAACCGCCGCCGGAGGCCCGTTCCCCGTTGTCGTCGTCGATGTCTCCTTCATCTCTCTCCAGCTGCTGGCGCCCCACCTCGCCCGGTTCGTGGCGCCTGGCGGCGACATGGTGGTGTTGGTCAAACCCCAGTTCGAGGCGGGTCCGGGACACCACACCAAGCGGGGAGTCGTCGGCGATCAGGCGGTGCGTGCCGCGTCCGTCGGGGCGGTGATGGCGGCGTTCGCCACCGCCGGGATGGTGGCGGCGGGAGCGGCGGACTCGCCGCTGACGGGGGCGGCAGGCAATCGCGAGCTGCTGCTGTGGCTCCAACCGGCCAATGGCGCAGGCGACCGCGGCGACATGGCAAGCGGGTCGCCGGCGTGAACGCCCATGGGTCGACCCGGCTGGGGCTCGTGCTCAACCCGCTGCGGACCGAGGCGGCGCAGGTCGCCGCCCGGTTGGATGTGGCGGCGACGGCACGGGGACACACCACGATACGCACCGGGCTCGGTCTCCCCGCCCCGGTCGACGTGGTTGTCGGCATCGGCGGTGATGGCACCCTGCTCGAGGCGGCGCAGGTCGCCCACGCCGCCGACATCCCCGTCGTCGGTGTGAACCTCGGCACCGTCGGCTACCTCACCGAGTTCGAGCCAGGCGAGTTGGAGGTGCTGCTCGATGTGCTCGACCAGCGTCCCCGGCCAGAACTGGGTCGGATGACGGTGCGAGCGGAGACGGCGGACGGCAGCGTGTGGCACGGCATCAACGATGTCGTCGTCGAGAAGGTGCTCAGCCAGCGGGTGGTCCGCATCGCCGTAGCCATCAACGGCGAGCACTTCACCACCTACCGCGCCGATGGCATCATCGTGGCCAGCCCGCTCGGTTCCACCGCATACTCATTGTCCGTTGGCGGGCCGGTGCTGGCGCCGGAGCTCGAGGCGTTGGTGCTGACCCCGGTGGCGCCGCACAGCCTCCTCAGCCGATCGCTCGTCCTCGCCCCGGACAGCGTCGTCGAGTTCCGCAACGCCAGCGACCGGGCCGTCCGGGTCAACCTCGACGGTCGGGAGGCCCGTGTGCTTGGGGAGGGCGAGGTGCTGGTGGTCCGCAGAGGAGATCGCCCGGTGCGCTTCGTCTCGCTCGGCAGGCACCCGTTCCCGCAGGGGGTCCGCAAGCAGTTCGGGCTCGACCATGCTTGACGAGTTGCTGGTCAGCAACCTCGGGATCATCGAGCATGCCCACCTCGAGCCGGAGGCTGGGCTTGTGGTGATCACCGGCGAGACCGGGGCCGGCAAGACCCTGCTGCTCGGGGCGATCCGGCTGTTGCTCGGAGCGCAGGCACGACGCGACATCGTCGGTCCGTTCGGCGCCGAGGCTACCGTCCAGGCCCGCTTCACCCTTGCAGAGGGCGAGGCCCTGCTGGCCCGCCGGGTGGGTAGACAGGGGCGCTCGAAGACCTACCTCGACGGACTGATGGTCCCGCTGCACCACCTCGAGCAGCGCACCGCAGGCGTCGTCGAGCTGGTCGCCCAACATGACCATCTGCGTCTCACGCAGACGGCGGAGGTCCGGGCCATGCTCGACGCCGCCCTCGACATCGATGGTCGCTCCGCGGCAGACGACTACACCTCCGCCTGGAACCATCTCGCCGTGTTGCGGGAACAACAGACCCGGATCGGCGGCGACCGCCGCGCCCTGGAACGAGAGCTGGAGATGACCCGCCACCAGGCCGAGGAGATTGCGGCGGCCGGGTTCGTCGCCGGTGAGGACACCGATCTCGAGTCGGCGGCGGCCAGGCTGCGCAACGCTAGGGGGATCATCGAGGCGCTCGACATCGCCGCCTCCGCCCTCGGGGAGGACGGCGCAGAGCCAGCCGTCGACCGCGCCCTCCTCTCCTTGAGACGGGCGGCGGCGCTCGACCCCGGTCTGCAGGGTCTGTCGGACCAAGCCGTAGACGTCGGGTCGCTGGTTGCCGAGCTGCGCAGCGCCGTGGCGTCTTCGGTTGCAGACATCACCGCCGCTCCCGAGGAGCTTGCCGCTGTCGAGGAACGTCTGGCGCTGCTGGGGGATCTGCGCCGCAGGTACGGGGCCACGCTCCCAGACGTGCTCGTGTTTGGCGCCGCTGCGGCGAACCGGGCAGCAGATCTCGACAGACTCCTCGCAGACGCAGACGGATTGGAGGCGGCGATCGCCGCCGCCGCCGACGCCGTCGCCGAGGCGGGTGACCGACTCGCCGCCGCCCGGCGCCGTACCGGCCAGGAGGTGGCGGCGGCAGCGGTCGCCCACCTCGTCGACCTCGGCTTCCGCACCCCGGTTGTGCTGTTCCGCTCGGAGCCAACCACTCCAGGGCCGAACGGGTCCGAGCGCATGGAGCTGCTCTTCTCGTCCGACCAGACGCTGCCACCGGCCCCGGTGTCCCGCATCGCCTCCGGTGGAGAGTTGAGCCGTCTGGTGCTGGCGCTGCGGCTCGCCGCCGGAACCGGCGATGCGACGGTGGCCGTGTTCGACGAGATCGACGCCGGGATCGGTGGGGCAGTGGCGCTCGAGCTCGGTCGGAAGCTGGCTGGGCTGGCGGTGACGCGGCAGGTGCTGTGCGTGACCCACCTCCCACAGATCGCCGCCTTCGCCAGTGTGCACTACGTGGTGGAGCGCGACGGCGTCAAGGCCACGGTGCGGAGGGTCGACGGTGAGGCCAGGGTGGCCGAGCTCACCAGGATGCTTGCCGGGATGCCGGGGAGCGAGGGGGGCCGCCGGCACGCCGCCGAGCTGCTGGCCGCCGCAGGCGCCGGCCGGCAGGTGGCGGAATGACGAGGGTCGACGAGGTCCAGTGTTATGCTGCCTGCTTACCCAGGAGAGTGCGTTGACGAAGTATGTGTTCGTCACCGGCGGGGTGACATCGAGCCTCGGCAAAGGCATCACCGCAGCCTCCCTGGCACGACTCCTCAAGGCGAGAGGGCTCGGGGTCGTCTCCCAGAAGCTCGATCCCTACATCAACGTCGATCCCGGCACCATGAACCCGTTCGAGCACGGCGAGGTGTTCGTCACGGACGACGGCGGGGAGACCGATCTCGACCTTGGCCACTACGAGCGCTACCTCGGCCAGAGCCTGCGACGCGACTCCAACGTCACAACCGGTTCGATCTACCAGTCGGTCATCCGCAAGGAGCGTCGGGGTGACTACCTGGGGGCAACGGTCCAGGTCATTCCCCACATCACAAACGAGATCAAGGCGCGTATCCGCAAGCTGGGTGACAGCGATGCCGTCGATGTGGTGATCACGGAGGTGGGCGGCACCGTCGGCGACATCGAGAGCCTTCCGTTTCTCGAAGCAATCCGCCAGATCCGCAAGGACGTCGGCGCCGTCAACACGTGTTACATCCACGTCACACTCGTGCCGTACCTCTCCACAAGCGAGGAGCTCAAGACCAAGCCCACCCAGCACTCTGTGGCCGAGCTGCGGTCGCACGGTATCCATCCCGAGGTCATCGTTGTGCGCTCCGACCGGCCGCTCGACGACTCCTCGAGACGCAAGATCAGCCTCTTCTGCGATGTCGAGACCGATGCCGTGATCAATGCCAGGGATGTCCCCAACATCTACGCCGTGCCGCTCGAGCTCCACGCCGGTGGGCTCGACGACGTGGTGTGCCGTGCCCTCGAGCTGGAGACCGGTGAGCCGGACCTGGCGGCCTGGCAGGCCATCGTCGAGCGCATGGATCGGGCCACCGAGGTGCTCACCGTCGGCATCGTCGGCAAGTACGTCGACCTACCCGACGCCTACCTGTCGGTCGTGGAGGCGCTGCGCCACGGCGCCGCCGCCAACGATGTCCGCCTCGACCTGCGGTGGATCCCTGCCGAGGAGGTCGATGGCTTGCTCGGCGCCGCCCATCTGGAAGGGGTGCACGGCATCGTTGTCCCGGGTGGGTTCGGCTACCGGGGCGTCGAGGGCAAGATCCAGGCGATCCGGTTTGCCAGAGAGGAGCGGGTCCCGTTCCTCGGGCTGTGTCTCGGTCTGCAATGCGCCGTCATCGAGTATGCCCGCTCTGTGCTCGGCTACCAGGACGCCAACTCCACCGAGTTCGCCCCCACAACCGTCAACCCTGTCATCGACCTCATGGCGGATCAGGTCGACGTTGCCGACATGGGCGGGACGATGCGGCTCGGTGTCTACCCGGCGAAGCTGTCGCCAGGCTCGCTCGCCGCCGAGCTGTACGGCGAGCCGCTCATCTACGAACGTCATCGCCACCGGTGGGAGGTCAACAACCGCTACCGCAAGGACCTGGAGGCGGCTGGTATGCGGCTGAGCGGTGTCTCTCCCGACGACCGGCTGGTGGAGATGATCGAGCTGCCTGACCACCCGTTCTTCATCGGTAGCCAGTTCCATCCCGAGTTCAAGTCGCGACCCGACGCCGCCCACCCGCTGTTCGCCGGCTTCGTGGCGGCGGCGGTGCGCCATGCCAGCGGGACGTCTCACGATGCGTCGCCGGCTCGGGTCCACACCGAGGTGGGCGCCTGAGCGGCAGCGACGATTTCCGTATCGTCGGGGCGCGCACCATCGCCCACACCGGCTTTCTGCGGCTCGACCGGCTCCATGTCGCAACCTCGGACGGCGCCGGCTACCAGCGGGAGGTAGTCCGCCACCCGGGCGCCGTGTGCGTCGTCGCCGTCGTCGACGAGGCCGTCGTTCTCATCCGGCAGTTCCGGGCGCCGGTCGATGCCATGATGCTCGAGCTGCCCGCCGGCAAGCTAGACATCCCCGGCGAACCGCCGGAGCGCACCGCCGCCAGGGAGCTCGAGGAGGAGACCGGCTACCGGCCGGGTCGTCTCGAGCTGATCGCCAGCTTCTACACAGGCCCAGGGTTCACCGACGAGCACATGCGGGTGTTCCTCGCCACGGACTGCACGCCAACCGCACCCCATCCGCACGGTCCTGAGGAGGAGGCTGCCGAGATCGTGCACGTCCCGATCGCCGAGCTGCCCGCCCTCGCCGCCTCAGGCGAGGTGGCCGATGCCAAGACCCTTGTCGGGCTGCTATCCCTCCTCCACAGGGGCGCATGACCGTCACCGCGGCCATCGACGAGTACCTGGCCTCGCTGCGGTCCGAGCGGGGTCTGTCCGTCAACACCACTTCGGCCTACCGGCGTGACCTCGACCAGTATCGGGCCTTCCTCGCCGACGGCGGTGTCGATGACATCGCCGCCGTTACCAACGAGCATGTCGGTGGATTCCTCACCGCCCTCACCGCCGCCGGGGTCGCACACTCCACCCTGGCCCGCAAGCTCGCCGCGCTGCGTGGACTCCACCGCTTCGCCGTCGCCGAGGAGGTGGCGGTTGGCGACCCGTCGGCGCTGGTTGTGCCACCGCACCGCAGCGGCTCGCTCCCCAAGGCGCTCGCCGTCGACGACATGCTCGCACTGCTTGCCGCCCCGGATCCGGCCACACCGCTCGGGATGCGCGACCGCGCCATGCTCGAGTTGCTCTACGCCACCGGAGCCAGGGTGACGGAGGCGGTCGGTCTCCGGGTCGAGGACCTCGATCTTGACGAGAAGACGGCGCTCGTCACCGGCAAGGGCGACAAGCAACGGATGGTCCCGCTTGGGCGCCATGCGGTTGACGCCCTTCGTGCCTACCTCCCGGTGCGGTTGGAGCTGAAGGGCGGTCGCGACGATGCCGGCTGGCTCTTCCTCAACACCAGGGGGGGCAGGCTGACCCGACAGGGGATCTTCGCCATCCTGCGCCGTCACGCCGCCGCCGCCGGGCTCGACCCCGACCGTGTCTCGCCCCACGTGCTCCGCCACTCGGCGGCGACCCACATGGTGGAGGGCGGCGCCGACCTGCGCTCGGTTCAGGAGATCCTGGGCCACGCTAGTATTTCGACGACGCAGATCTACACGCGGGTCAGCCCGCAGCATCTGTACGAGGTCTTCCTCACCTCCCACCCGCGGAGCCGGTGAGAAGGCTCGTACACCCCCGAGGAGTGATCGAGTTGGACTTCGACGCAGCCGCCAGCGTGCTCACCAGCGAGCGTGAGAAGTTGGTGCGCCAGCTCATCGAGCTTGGCGCCAACGAGGCGGGCGAGCTGACGGGAGCCATGGAGTACGGCGACGGCTTTGCCGACGCCGCTGCCGCCACCGCAGAGCGCACCGAGGTCCTCGGCATCGTGGAGAACCTGCGTGGCATGCTCAGCGACATCGATCTTGCGCTGGTCCGGCTCGGCGACGGCACCTACGGGTGGTGCGAGGCGTGTGGCAAGGAGATCGGAGCGGCCCGCATGGAGTTCCGCCCCACCTCGCGCTTCTGCGTCGACTGCAAGCGCAAACGCTGAGCCTCTCCGGTCGACCCTTCCCGCTCCGCCACCTGGCGCTCCGCTTCTTCGGATTTGTGCGGGCCCGACCCCTGTCGCCAGGCGAGCAGGCGACGGTGGCGGACCTCCTCGCCGCAGCAGAGGGCGAGCTGTTCTGGCGCCAGGCTCCCGCAGACCAACGTCACGCCTACGAGACGATGCGCCGCTGCCCCCGCCACCAGACCGACCGCACGGTGCTGGCCGCCGCCCTCCTCCACGACGTCGGCAAGACCCTCGTCGATCTTGGGGCGGTGGGCCGCAGCCTGGCCACGATCGCCGATGTTGTGCGGATCCCGCTGCGGGGCCGCTTCGCCACCTACCGAAGCCACGGGGCGCTCGGCGCCGTCCTGCTCGAGACGGCGGGGGCCGCTCCGCTTGCGATCGAGTTCGCCAGACGCCATCCCCATCCCGACCCGGCTGGCTGCGACCCGGTGGCGTGGCGCATCCTGCTCGAAGCTGACAACGGTTGATTTCCGCAGGGTTGCCCCGTCCGTTCCCTACCATGCGACCGGCAGAGGCCTACGAGGTGCACGATGAGCTACGAGGTGAAGACGCGGGTCTTCGAAGGCCCGCTCGATCTGCTGCTCCAGCTCATCACCTCCCACCAGGTCGACATCACCGAGCTCAGCCTGAGCACCCTCGTGACCGAGTACCTGGCGTATCTCGACGCCATGCTGGACACGAACCTCGAGGTCACGTCGGAGTTCCTGCTCATCGCTGCCACCCTGATCCAGCTCAAGGCCAGACATCTGCTACCGGGCGACGCCGACGTCGACCTCGACGAGGAGCTTGCCCTGGCCGAGGAGCGCGACCGGCTGCTGTCCCGACTGCTCGCCTGCCTCACCTTCAAGGATGTCGCTGCCGTGCTCGCCCATCGCATGGACGGCAACGCCCGCTATGTTCCTCGTCTCGCCGGTCTCGATCCGGACATCACACCGGCGGTGCCCGAGGTACGTCTCGATCTGGGTCCATCGGACCTGGCCCTCATCGCCGAGCGGGTGTTGCGCCACGTCCCCGAGGAGCCGGATCTCGACCACCTCGATCTGGATCTGCCGTCGGTCGAGGATGCCATCGGTGATCTGCGGCGGCGGTTGCGCGATGGCGCCATCACCGAGTTCGACGCACTGGTCGCCCATTGCCGCCGCCCGATCGAGGTGATCGCCTACTTCCTCGCCCTGCTCGAGCTGGCGCGGTGGGGGGTCGTCACCGTCGACCAGGCAACGCCTGGGGCGGCGATCGAGGTGCGACCAAAACCAGGGGATGCCAGTGCGTTCGACCTCAACGAGTCGGAGTGGTGATCATGGAGACAAGGGCGATCCTCGAGGCGATCCTGTTCGTGGCCGAGACACCGGTCGAGGCCGGCGAGCTCGCCGAGCTGCTCGAGCTGCCAAAGCAGGTCGTCGAGGAGGAGCTCGAAGGGCTGGGAGCCACCCTGGAGACGGACGGCCGGGGGATCGTGCTGCGCCGGGTCGCCGGTGGGTGGCGGCTCTACAGCCATCCCGACACGCACCCCTACCTGGAGCGGTTTGCGGCGACCGAGCGGGCCACACGGCTGAGTGCGGCGGCGCTCGAGACGCTTGCGGTTGTCGCCTACAAGCAACCGGTGTCGCGGGCCCAGGTTGCCGAGATCCGTGGCGTCGACTCGGACAGGGCGTTGCACACCCTCGAGCGACGCGGGTTGGTGGTCGAGGTGGGGCGAGCCGAGGGGCCCGGCCAGGCGGTGCTGTACGGCACCACCGATGTGTTCCTGGAGAAGCTCGGTGTCGACGGACTCGATGCGCTGCCGCCGCTCGCTGATCATGTGCCACCGGCAGAAGTGGTCGAGGCGCTGGAGCGGCCCTTCCGGCCGGAGGGATGACCGCACGCATCCACAAGGTGATCGCCCACTCGGGCTTCGCCTCGCTCCGGCGCGCCGAGGAGCTGGTGCGGCAGGGGAGGGTGACGGCCGACGGGGCCGCGGCGACGATCGGTCAGCGGGTCGACCCCGAGACGGCGGTGATCACCATCGACGGGATCCCGCTCCCGGTCAAGCCCGGTCTGGTCTACCTCCTCCTCAACAAGCCGGCGGGGGTGGTGTCCACGGCGGCAGACCCGCAGGGACGCCGCACGGTGGTCGATCTGGTCGGGGCCGCAGAGCGGGTGTATCCGGTGGGCAGGCTCGACGCCGCCAGCGAGGGTCTGGTGCTTCTCACCAACGATGGTGACCTGGCCCATCGGCTGACGCACCCCCGCTTTGGAGTCGACAAGACATACACCGTGCTCGTCGCCGGCAGGATGGCCGGTGACGAGGTGCGACGACTCGCCACCGGTGTCGACCTGGATGACGGACCGGCGGCGGTGCGGCGGGTCAGGGTGCTCGACCGCCGGCCCGACCGCACGCTCCTCGAGATCGTGATGGGTGAGGGGCGCAAGCGGGAGGTGCGCAGGATGTGCACCGCCGTCGGCCACGAGGTGGAGCGTCTCGTCCGCACCGCCATCGGCCCGCTGCGCGACACCAGGCTCCCGCCGGGGGAGTGGCGGCCGCTCACGCTCGACGAGGTGCGAAGCCTGTACGCCGCGGCTACCGAGCCGCGTCACCATGGCGCCCTCCGCAAGGAGCCGACGACGTGACCCGCCGCACCATCACCCTGCCCCGCCGCCCGTTTGCCGCAGCTGTGCGGGTCCCTGGCGACAAGTCGCTCTCGCATCGTGCCCTCATCCTCGCCGGGATGGCGGAGGGGACGAGCCACATCGCCGGAGCCGGCCCAGGGGCGGATGTGGCCTCGACAGCCAAGGTGCTGCGGGAAGTCGGCGTCACCGTCACCGCTGATACCGTGACGTCACCCGGCGTCGGCGCCTGGCGTCATCCCGCAGCACATCTCGACTGCGGCAACTCCGGCTCCACGCTGCGGCTGCTGGCCGGGGCGCTTGCCGGCCGCCCCTTCCCCAGCGTGCTCAGCGGTGACGACTCGTTGCGGCGGCGACCGATGCGCCGGTTGGCTGTGCCACTGCTGGCGCTTGGCGGGCAGGTGCGGCTCACCGAACCCGCCGGCACGGCGCCGGTCACGGTTGGTGGCGGGCCGGGGCTGCGGGGCGCCACGGTGGAGATCGAGCTGGCGTCTGCGCAGGTGCGGTCCTCGTTCGCCCTGGCCGCCCTCCAAGCCGACGGGGTGTCGCAGATCGACTCGCCGCCCGGTTTCCGCGACCACACCGAGCGCTGGCTCCATGCCCTCGGTCTTGGCCGGCGGGTGACGGCGACACGGTTCGAGATCGTGCCAGGACCGGTGCCGGTCAACGATTACGCCATTCCGGGTGACCCGTCGTCTGCGGCCTATCTGTGGACGCTCGCCGCCCTGCGGCGGGGAGCAACCGTGACCACACCAGACGTCTCGCTCAACCCCGGTCGCATCGGCTTTCTCGAGGTGCTCGAAGGCTTTGGCGCCGAGATCACCGCCGAGGTGACCGGCCACGTGCTGGGCGACCCTGTTGGCACCGTGACGGTGCGAGGCCGCGGGTTGTTCGCCACAGACGTTGCAGGAGAGCTGGCGACGGCAACGCTCGACGAGCTGCCGCTGGTGGGGGTTCTCGGAGCGCTCGCCGAAGGGGTGACGGTGGTGCGCAACGCAGCGGAGCTGCGCACAAAGGAGAGCGATCGCATCGCAACGACAGTCAGCATGATCAGGGCGCTTGGCGGGGGCGCCGAGCCGACCGAGGACGGGTTTGTCGTTGTCGGCACAGGGTTCCTCGAGCCGGGGAACGTCGACAGCCGCGGGGATCACCGCATCGCCATGGCGGCGAGCGTTGCCGCTGCCGCCGTGGACGGCGCCGTCACCGTGACGGACGCTGCGGCGGCCGGCGTCTCCTGGCCGGGGTTCTACGAGATCCTGGAGCGGTTGTGGTCATCGCCATAGACGGGCCGAGTGGGGTGGGGAAGAGCACCGTGGCTGGGCGGGTGGCGGCACGTCTGGCTGTGCCCCATCTCGACACGGGCGCCACCTATCGGGCCGCCACCCTTGCCGCACTCGAGAGCGGTGCCGCGATCGATGACCCGGCTGCCATCGTTGCCGCGGTGCGCCGTGCGGTCATCGCCTACGTCGATGGCCGCGTGCTGCTCGACGGGCGAGACGTCACCGCGGCGGTGCGGTCGGAGGCGGTGACCACGGCGGTGAGCGCCGTCGCCGCCCTCCCCGAGGTACGGGCGCTCGTCGTCGCCATGCAGCGGGCGTGGGTGGTGGAACATGGTGGGCGGGCCGTCGTCGACGGTCGCGACATCGGGACGGTGGTGTTCCCTGACGCCGCCGTCAAGGTGTTCCTCACCGCCCACCCCGAGGTGCGGGCCCGCCGCCGCGCCGGGGACGCCGAGACGAGCGGTGTGTCGCTGGGTGCGGTCGCCGCCGACCTTGCCAGGCGTGACCACCTCGACAGCACCCGCCCGACGTCCCCGCTGGTGGCGGCGGACGATGCGGCCGTCATCGACACCTCCGAGCTCGGGATCGACGAGGTGGTGACGGAGATCCTGGTGCTGGCCGAAGCCGGCGAGGGCTGAGGCCGCCACAGGCGCTCACGCCTCGAGCAGCGCCAGCGCCTCGGTGGCCCCCCACTCGCGGTCCTGCTCGAGCGGGCCGGGGAGCCCTGGGGTGCGACACGCATAGGCACCCTCAACGACCGCCTGGAGCGTCTGGACGATGCGGCGCAGCGATGGCGGCAGCGGGAAGTACTCGTCCTCCTCCGTCACCGCAACGAGGGCGACGCCGTCGGTGGGTGCGATGGCGTCGATGATCGCCCGTACCTGCTGGTCGGGCGCCGAGGCGCCTGCGGTCACCCCAACCACGTCGTGGCGCTCCAGCCATGCGGGATCGATGCCGTCTGGCCCGTCGACGCGGTGGGCCTCGACACCGGCGTTGCGGGCGACCCGCACCAACGCCTGGGTGTTCGACGAGTTTTCCGATCCGACGACGAGCACGAGGGTCGCCTTCTCGGCGAGACGCTGCACCGCCGTCTGCCGGTTGGTGGTGGCGTAGCAGAGGTCGCTACGTCTTGCGGTCCACAGTTCGGGAAAGGCGGCCTCGGCGGCGGCGAGCACCCCCCCCCACTCGTACAGTCCGAGCGTCGTCTGCGCCAGCAGGGCGACCTTGCCTTGGTCGCCTGGTGAGAAGTCGCCAAGCCCCACCCGCGGATCTACGAGCGTGACCGACCGGGGCGCCTCGGCAACGGCACCGACCGCCTCGTCGTGCCCCTCGTGGCCGACGTAGATGATGGCGAAGCCGTGCCCGGCCATGCGTCTCACCTCATGGTGGACCTTGGTGACGAGTGGGCACACCGCATCCACGGTCACCGCCGCACGCATTTCGGCGGCCGTCACCACCTCGGGCGCCGAGCCGTGCGCCGATAGCATCACCGGCGCCCCCTCCGGGACCAGCCCGATGTCGTTGACAAAGACGACGCCGGCGCGCTCGAAGGCGGCGACGACGGCGGCATTGTGAACGATCTCGTGATAGCAGTAGACCGGTGGGGGGAAGACCCGCACCATCCAGGTCAGCGCCTTGATCGCCATCTCGACACCGGCACAGAAGCCACGCGGCTCGGCGAGAAGCACCTTGCTCGGCATGGCCAGATGGTAGGCGCCGCCCGCCGGTTGCCCGCCTGCCGCCCTCTACACTCCATGGTCTTCCCCATGTCGTATCCGACGATCCTCGAGGTGGTGTCCGGCAGTCCTGCCGCGGTCGCCGGGCTCTGCGCCGGCGACGAGCTTGTCGCGGTCAATGGGATCGCAGCGGCGGACGTCATCGAGTACCAGCAGCTCGTTGACGAGCCCGATCCCGAGCTGGTGATCAGACGCGGTGGCATCGACCGCGGGCTCGTTGTGGAAAAGGGGGCGGGGGCGCCGCTCGGCATCCGTCTCAACGCCTCGATCTTCGATCGGGTGCAGACGTGCGACAACCACTGCGAATTCTGCTTCATCTACCAGCTGCCGCCGGGGATGCGGACGTCGCTGTACCTGAAGGACGACGACTACCGGCTCTCATTCCTCTACGGCAACTTCACCACGCTCACCCGCTTCACCGAGCTCGATCTGGCCAGGGTGATCGAGGACAGGCTCGGGCCGCTCTATGTGTCGATCCACGCCACCGATCCGGCGGTACGCAGCCGGATGCTGCGCAACCCGCGAGGCGCCACCAGCCTCCGCTGGCTGCGGGCCCTCCTCGACCATGGCGTCACCGTGCACGGACAAGTCGTGTTGTGCCCAGGGGTCAACGCAGGCGATGTGCTCGCCCGCACCTGCGCCGAGGTGCTGGTGCGCTACCCGCGCCTTGCCTCGGTTGGGATCGTCCCGCTCGGTCTGTCGCGCTTCAACAAGGAGACGACGCTCGCCACCCACACCGCCGCCGAGGCACGCCGCGACCTCGACACCATCCATGTGTGGCAGGAGCGGGCCCGGGAGCGAGTCGGGACACGGATGTTCTTCGCCTCGGACGAGTTGTACCTCATGGCGGGGATGCCGTTCCCCGAGTCTGCGGCATACGAGGCCTACGCCCAGCACGAGAACGGCATCGGCATGGTGCGGGCGCTGTACGACGAGATCGAGCGCCTGGAGCGGGGCGCTGATGGCCCGGCTCCGATCGTCACCGGCGAGTGGCGAACGATCCCGGCCGCTCCCGCCACCGGGTACAGGGCCCCGCGCCACACCGGCTCAGACCCGGCCGGCGCCGGTGACGGCCCCGTCGTCGTCGTCACCGGCGAGTACGGCGCCAAGGCGCTCGCCCCTGTGCTGTCCCGGGTCGAGCGGCTGGCGAGGCGACGGCTCCGGCTGCTGACGGTCCGCAACGACTTCTTTGCCGGCAACGTCGCGGTCGCCGGTTTGATGGTGGGCGACGACGTGTCACGAGCGCTCGCCGCAGACACTGGCCCGGCCGGTCTGTACCTCGTGCCGGATGTCGCCCTCCAGGGCGACCGCTTCCTCGACGACGTCCCGCTGGCGGCCGTCGCCGCTACGGCCAAGGCGCAGTTGCGGGCGGTGCCGGCCACGGCGGCCGGGCTGCTCGAAGGGATCGCCGGATGAGCCGCATCCCCGTCGTCGCCGTGCTCGGCCGACCAAACGTCGGCAAGTCGACGCTGGTCAACCGCATCCTGCGGAGACGGGCGGCCGTCGTCGACGAGCAAGCCGGGGTGACCCGCGACCGGAGAGAGTTCGTTGCCGAGTGGCGGGGCCGGCCGTTCCTGCTCGTCGACACCGGCGGCTGGGAGCTCAACCCCGGTGAGCAGCTCACCGCAGGGATCCGCGCCCAGGCCGAGGTCGCGGTGGGCGCCGCCGATCTGGTGGTCTTCGTCGTCGACGCCACGTCGGCGGTCACGGACGACGACGAGGGGGTCGCCAGGCTGGTGCTGCGCAGCCAGGTGCCGTTCGTGTTTGCCGCCAACAAGGTGGATGGTCCCCGCCAAGAGGAGGACCTCGATCATCTCTGGGGGCTCGGGCTCGGCGCCCCGCACCCGATCAGCGCCGCCCACGGCAGGGGCACCGGCGACTTCCTCGATGCGCTGGTCGCCGCCCTCCCCGAGGAGGGGAGCGCCCAGCCGGCAGCGGGACATGCCCGGCTGGCCATCATCGGCCGACCCAACGTCGGCAAGTCGACGCTGCTCAACAAGCTGGCGGGGGAGGAGCGGGTGCTTGTCGCCGACGAACCTGGCACCACCCGCGATCCCATCGACATGGTGGTGGAACTCGAGGGAGAGCCGTTCGAGGTTGTCGACACCGCTGGGATCAGGCGCCGTACAAAGATCACCGACGATGTCGAGATGTATGCCGTTATGCGGGCCCGTCAGGTCCTGGAGCGCACAGACGTGGCCCTGCTGATGATCGACGGGACACAGGGGGTGACCCACCAGGAGCAGCGACTCGCCGAGGAGATCGCCGAAGCGGGTGTCGGGCTCGTCGTGCTCCTCAACAAATGGGATGCGGTTGACGAGGAGAGCCGGGCGCTGACCGAGGACGGTGTCGGCGACCGGCTGGCGTTCGTCGGGTGGGCCCCCGTGTTGCGGATGTCGGCAAAGACGGGGAGCAGGCTGCATCGTCTTCCCAAAACGATCCGGGCCGTCTTGGAGACGAGGCGGCGCCGCATCGCCACCCCGGAGCTGAACCGGTTGATCCGCAGCTGGCAGGCGGCCCACCCGCCGCCGATGCGCGGGGGCAAGCGACCCCGCATCATCTATGCGGTGCAGGCGGCAACCGAGCCCCCCACCTTCGTGCTGTTCGTGCGCGGCGGCGAGCTCGGTCCCGACTACCTGCGGTTTCTCGAGAGCCGGCTGCGCAGCACGTTCGACTTCACCGGCACCCCGCTGCGGATCTACACGAGGCGCCGCCACACCAAGCGACCTGAGGATCTCGCAGTAGCCTGGCGGCGATGAATGCCGCAGGCGTCCCGCGTGAGTGACGGTCGTCCGCTCGACGAGCGTTTCCGCAAGGCCGCCGAGACGGCGCGCGCCGGTGGCCCCGAGAAGTATCACGCCAGGCTCGCCGACGAGGGCAAGCTATTCGTGCGTGACCGGGTAGCCCTGCTGTGCGACCCCGGGTCGTTCGTCGAGGACGGGCTGCTCGCCAACGCGATGGCCGATGGGCTGGCGGCAGACGCCGTCGTCACCGGCCGGGGGTTGATCGATGACCGCCCGGTGATGGTCATCGCCAACGACCCCACCGTCAAAGCGGGCTCGTGGGGCGCCCGCACGGTGGAGAAGATCATCCGTGCGCTCGAGGCGGCCTACGAAGAGCTGCTGCCGGTGTTCTACCTCGTCGACTCGGCCGGCGCCAGGATCACCGACCAGGTGGAGCTGTTCCCAGGTCGGCGGGGAGCGGGCAAGATCTTCTACAGCCAGGTGCGGCTGTCGGGGCGGGTGCCGCAGATCTGCTGCCTCTTGGGGCCGTCGGCTGCCGGCGGGGCGTACATCCCCTCGTTCTGCGACGTGGTGATCATGGTGGAGGGGCGCGCCTCGATGTACCTCGGGTCGCCGCGTATGGCGCAGATGGTGATCGGGGAGGAGGCGACGCTCGAGGAGATGGGTGGGGCCCGCATGCATTGCACCGTTTCCGGTTGCGGGGATGCGCTGGTGGGGAGCGACGAGGAGGCCATCGAGTGGGCGCGGCAGTACTTCTCGTACATGCCGGCGAGCTACCGGCAGTTGCCACCCACCTACGCCACTGAGCCGGCGGAGGGTGACGA
>Ga0114938_1000135_pt1 | contig 58882 bp, 58 predicted proteins | sample AshMeaBigSpring_FD_88675 | JGI IMG/M metagenome (GOLD analysis project Ga0114938, IMG submission 88675) | Groundwater microbial communities from Big Spring, Nevada to study Microbial Dark Matter (Phase II) - Ash Meadows Big Spring | ecosystem: Environmental > Aquatic > Deep subsurface >...
ATCTGAAACAAAAAAGTGGTTCAAAATTTGTTATAATATATAAGGTGATTGTCTTTTAGAATAATTTGTTCGATTAGCTATGGAAAATAAAAAAACAATATTGTTGGTTGAAGATTCTGAAAAACTCAGAAATACCGTAACCGAATTGTTACTACCCATATATCATGTTATAGGTGTTTCCGAAGCTATGCCGGGAATTGACATCTGCAAAAGGCAAATGCCCGATTTGATTTTACTTGATATTATGCTTGAAGGGTCTATTGATGGATTTTCCTTTTTACGCATCATAAAAAACGACGATCATCTTTTACATATTCCCATTATTCTTATTTCTGCTTTGTCTTCTGAAGATGTAATTGTAGATGGCTTGCGCTTAGGCGCTAACGATTATATGGTAAAACCATTTAATTTAACTCAATTGATGCTTAAAATTCGAAATTTATTGCATACAAGTGAACAAGCTAAGCAAAAAGCAATTGTAGATGCAAGTATTCCCTTTAAACTATCTACGGAAACCAATGATTTGGTAAATAAGCTAGAAATGTTGCTAGACGAATCGTTGTCCAAAGATAAACACTTGTCTATCAAGGAGTTGGCATCAAAATTAAGTGTTAGTCAAAGCACCCTAGAAAGAATGGTAAAAAAGCGCTTTGATGTAACGCCCAATCAATACTTATTAATGCGTAAATTAGAAAAAGCCGATTTGCTAATTCGCACACAAACAGATATTCCGATAAAAGAAATTTCCTTTAGCCTTGGCTTTTCTTCGGTTTCTTACTTCTGTAAAACCTATAAAGCCCATTTTGGCAGGCGGCCTACCGATATAAAAAAATAAACTTGTGTCTATTTTGGCTGCATTTTATTAACTGAACTAATGAGTTTACCATCCCAAACTTTATTCAATAAAGCATGCACAACTACTTTACAGTTTTTACTTGCTGTTAGTGATTGGCAAAAGGCGATGTTTTGTAGTATAGATGCAAGTGGTAATGGCCAATTAGTAGCAGCAGAAGGTATGGATGTGGCTACAATTCAGGATATCATTCCTCGTTGCAATAACCTTGTGTTCAATAAAAGTGAACAAACAATCACAGTTAGGCAGCAGGAGGAAATGGTATTGCTGAAGGTATATTTGGTACACACTGAACTACAAGATTGTGTAGGGGTTTTATTTTTAGGACCTAATCCGGATTCCCAAATTGACAAGCGCCAAGCAAACTTTGTAACTACTTGTATACAACAACTTGTTACGTTGTGGCATTTGTATAAAGCAGGTTTGCCACCCAATAAGCCAATTGGCCCACAAGTAACCGAGCCGCCGATTAGTTTAACCACGTTTATCAATAGTAGTAATCATAGCAAAGTCATTGTTTCGGCTGATTATACAATTATTAAATTTAATCAAGTAGCATTTGAACTAACCAAACGTTTGTTTGGTCGTGGTTTACAAGAGGGGCAACATATTTTAACTCAAATGTTACCGGATGTACAAGAGGCCTTTTTAACCCACTTTAAAGAGGCACTTGAAGGCAACGAAGTGCTTTCGGAACGTACGTTACCTTTTGGACAATTGCCCACTGCATGGCAAATTCATTATTTCCCATTAAAAGATGCCGAGAGCAAAGTAATTGCCGTAGCCATTACAGTTACTGATGTTAGCGAGTTGAAGCAAACCCAATTAGCACTTCAACAACACCAAGCTATCCTTGGTAAAGCACAGCAAATTGGACAAATAGGCTATTTTTATACCGACATTCCCTCCCATTATTGGCATAGTTCTGACGTTTTTGATCAAATCTTAGGGTTGCCCAGTGGATTTCCTAAATTGATGAAATCTTGGTATTTATTGGTGCATGAAGAAGATAGAGAGCAATTGTTGTTGTTGGTGAAGCAATCCATAGCTAATAAAAAAACCTATCAGGAAGAATATAGAATAGTTCGCCCAGTTGATGGTGCAGTACGTTGGGTAAGGGGATATATAGAAATGGAATTTGATGCAAATGCTGTTCCCAAAAGATTAATTGGTACCGTACAGGATATTACCGAGCAAAAGGCCGCTCAATTATTATTAAAGGAGTCTGAAGAAAAATTTGCAACAACCTTTAACAAAAGTCCTGTTTCTGTAGCGCTAACTTCAATGGATGATTTTACTTTTCTGGATTTTAACGAAGTGTTTCTTGAAAAAACCGGCTATACAAAGGAGGAAATTATTGGCAAAACAACGGCCGATTTACAATTGTACATAAGCCCTGAAGAAAGAGATCGGGTATGGTCGTTAAATGTACAAGCGGGGGGCGTACGCGAATTAGAATGCCTATTTAGCGGCAAGCACCAACAAGAATTGGTAGGGCTAATGACTAGTCATCAAGTAATGATTTCAGGTAAAAAATATTTTTTATCCTATATTGAAGATATTACAGAACGACGTAAAGCCCAATTGGCGTTACAAAAAAAGCAGCACCAACTCCAATTGGTTGTAGAAGCGGCTAACGCCGGTTGGTGGGAGCGCGATTTAATTAACCATACATTCTATTTTTCTAGTAAATATTGGCAAATGTTGGGTTACAACCCAACCGCAATCAATCAAGAGTCTGCCTTTCCCGACTTTCATTTTTTACCTGCCGAATTAGCGGCCTTGAATCAGTTGTACCAAGATACAATAGCCCTCGGTAAGTCTGACTGCGAAATGGAGTTGCATCTAAAGCATCAAAACGGTAGTTTGATTTCTGTATTGTCTAGGGCGTATATAAGCCGAAATACAGATGGACAGGCAATCAGTATTGCTGGATTTAATATTGACTTGTCGCCTATTCGTACTGTTGAACAACAGCTTAGGGAAAGCGAAAAGCGCTTACAGTTGGTGTTGGATGGCTCCAATGATGGTTGGTGGGATTGGGAAGTAGCTACCAATACATTTATTGGGTCAAACAGTTACTTTGCCATGTTTGGCTACAAGCAAACAGAATTGGTAGTAGATGGGGCGTTGTGGCGGCAATTGATTCATCCCGACGATTTGGTTTATGTGATGGACTACTTGCAAAACAATGCTCATCAACAGTCGCATTTTGAATTTGAGCTAAAGTTCAAACATAAGCAAGGGCATTGGGTACCTGTATTGGTTCGTGGTATTATTTTGCGCAATACCGAGGGTTTAATTGAACGCATAGCCGGTACCAATGTTGACCTTTCTTATATCAAAGAAGTAGAACGTGCTTTGATAATAGAAAAAGAAAAGTACAGGAGCATATCGCAATTAATAGAACAATCCAATTATAGTATCATTGTATTAAATATAGATGCGTCCGTACATTGGATAAACAATGCGCTAGAATTGGCGGGTGGTTTTAACATAGATGAAATTAATGGAAAATCTATTTATGATGTGTTTGCCGGCCCCGAAACTGATGTATTGCTCATGCAGCAAGCATTTGCAGAAGCATTAAACGGACGAGACGCTACTTACGAAATGGCATTGTATCCTAAGTCGGGCGAACATTTTTGGAGTAGGGTATATGTGCAAGCACTCAAAAACGAACGTGGTGAGGTAACGCAAATATTTGCTACTGCAGAATATATTGGAAAAGAAAAAGCTATTCAACTTGCGCTTGAACGGTCAGAAGCTAAATATAAGTCGCTGGTAGATTCTATGTCAGAAATTGTATTTACTACCGATGCACAAGCCAATTGGACATTTTTGAACAAAGCTTGGGAAGCCGCAATGGGCTATACCGTAACCGAAAGCTTAGGAAAAAGTTTGTACGACTTTCTACACTTTGAGGATGTAGAAAAAAACAAGGCGCTTTTTCTACCGCTCATTCAACAAAAAAAGAGCTACTGTCATCACAGTATTCGGTATATCAATAATAAAGGGTACGTAAAATGGATGGACGTATCTGCCAAGTTGCTCTTTAACGAGCAAAACGAAATCATCGGTACAATTGGTACCATTGCCGACATTACTGAGCAAAAACGCAACCAACATTATTATGAATTACTATCTAAAAATGTAACCGATTTTATTGCCCTGTACGATTTGAATGCTTACCACATTTATGTGGCGCCATCTGTTAAGCAAATTTTGGGTTACACCCCTAGCGAGTTGCTTGAACGGCCACTGTATCATTATGTACATGCCGACGATATTGAAATAATTCGAAACTATTACAACTCCTACTTGCATAGCCAAACAGCGCTAAGCAATACCACGCTACGTATGGTAAAAAAGGATGGAAGCATAACGTATTTAGAAGCTACCATCAGTGCTTTTGTAGATGAATACGAATCCGAAAGCCGTGTCCTAATTTCTGCAAAAGTTATTGATAGCCGTATTGAAGCAGAAAAACAAACCTATGAAGCGCTCGAAAAGCAACAAAGACTCAACGAGCTCAAAACCATTTTTATAAACACCGCCTCGCACGAATTCAGAACCCCCCTCGCCATCATCAATTCAAGCGTAGAACTCATTAGAATGTTCCTAGATAGAGGTAAAATAGATCATGATTTTTTCGACACTTTGCAGAACATTGAGTCCGAAACAGAAGCCTTGATACGGTTGGTAAACGATGTGTTATTGCTCGATAAAGTTTCTTCAGGCAATATTTCTCTAAACAAACAACCAACTAAGTTGGTCAACATCATTATTGGAGTTATAGATAGGGTGTCCAAAAAACAACACGATAAGCGCAAACCACACCTCGAAATTTACGGCACCGAATTGGAAGTAATGGTCGATAATACTTATATCGATATCGTTATCACCAATTTATTGAGCAATGCCTTAAAATATTCGCAAGGGCAGCCCGAGCCTATAGTAACGGTTTATTTTGATGTATATAACGTACGCATTCAAATAGAAGATTTTGGAATTGGCATACCTGAACAAGACAAGGCACAACTTTTTACAACCTTTTTCAGAGCCAAAAATGTAAAAAATATCGAAGGCACCGGTTTAGGATTGAATATTGTAAAGCATTTTATAGAGCAGCACAACGGTACTCTTAGCTTTAGCAGTATCGAAAACTTAGGCTCCGAATTTGTAGTAGAATTGCCCTATCAATAGTACAATACTTTACTAGGTAGATAGTTTTACGGCTACACGGTAGCCTTTTTTACGTGTGAGCCAAGGGCTAGTACTACTATTGAGCAGCATTGGCGTTGGCACCATTCAACCAAACAATCTCTGTGGAACAACTTTTCTCCAAACAAGCCTTATACAAATAACAAAAGGAACCCAATACAATTGAATTCCCTTTGTTATTTGTTGAGTTGATACAGTTATTCAAACAATACCAAAACTATTTTTTACCGCCTAGTGTATCGTTCACTAGTTTTTTAAACTCTTTACCGGGTTTAAAACTTGGTACCAAATGTTCTGGAATAGCAATAGATGTGTTTTTTTGAATATTGCGACCAACTTTTGCGGCTCTTTTTTTCAAGAAAAAAGTACCAAATCCTCTAATTTGGATTGATTCACCTTTCACTAATTCTCTCTTAATTTCTGTTAATAACGATTCAAAAACCATTGCAATGTCTACTTTAGGTAGTCCGGTTTCATTGGCAATGTCATTAACGATGTCCGTTTTACGCATGATTGTATAGGGTTTAGGGGTTTGAAGGAAAATAGATTTTATAATGACTATTTAATAGTTTAAAATTTCAGATAAAAATATCATTAAATCAATAATTAACAAAATAAAAAAAAAAATTATGATACTGTTACTAACTTTTATTTTACTATGCTTTTTTGAGCCAAAATCGAACACTCTGTAATGCGGTATCGGTTTGAGCAGTGCATTCATTTTCAGCTTGCCATATAAGCGAACATGAACAGATAGCAAACAAGCAAAGGTAAATAGCGTTGCAATAAAAAAGATAACTTTTGTCACTATGATTCCAATATTTCTGCAAATCTATTAGTATCAATTATTTGTTCATTGTTTTCATTCTGCAATTACTAGCACTAAATCGTCAATCGGGCTTTTTAGTATAGATTTTATTAAAAAATAACCTAGATGATTGTAAATTAATTGCTTGTGTCATAATTTATTCAGTCTTTTTTTATACAAATAGTTATTTATTCTATTTTTCTAATTTGCAAAAAATCCAACATTGCCTCGTTTGTTACCTCATGCATGTTTGCATTTTGTGGAAAATATTTTAGCACAAAATGGTGTATGCCTTTTTCTAGTTTAACAACAATGCTGTTGCTCCAACCCCAATTGCTCCATTCTTCATTGCCTCTTTGTGGAAAAACCATCACACCTAATGGTGTGTCATTTTTTAATAACGTTCTAAATGCACATTTGTTGCTTGTATTGATTGGGCCATGACCATTTGCATACCTAAAACTAAGTGCATATTTACCGGGCTGATCAATAGTTACGGGTATGGTTATTGAGGTGTTTTGCTGTAAACTTGTTGCCACAAAGCCGCTTCCGGAAAAGCCCTTAAGGGGCAAGTTAGCCGGTGCTGCATATTGTTCTAATTGATAGGTTTGTGTCCATTTGTCTTCGCCGGCCATTACTGGTTCGCTAGCAAAGGAGGGCGTTTTAAAATTATCCACCGCAATTACTTGATATTCAGTAGCTGCGGTTTCTGTGATAGGTAGGTTGTTACGTACACTAATAGCATAAAGTATTCCGTTGCGCAGTATTTGGTATTGCGCAGCTTCTGCAACGCTGCTCCATTTTAACACATTGTTTTTATAGTAAGCTATTGGTGTGGCAGGAGTAGCGGCAGGTTTTGCCAAATGAATAGTGGTATTGGGTAGTGGTTGGCTTTGTAGTAGCATATGCACTTCGTGTACGCCGGTAAGGGTTGCCGGAATTTCGAAAACATTTTTTTTAACACCATCAATTTGAAAAGAAGCAATCGTATTGCCGTAGCCCTCAAGATGAATGTTTAAAATAGCATTGCGATAAATATATTTTAGTAAGCTTCTTTTCCCTTTAAGTGCTTGCGGTACAAAGGGTTGGAAGGTGATTTTGGAAGGGTGGTATTGAATGCCAAAGAGCAACTTGTGTACCAAAGCAATATTGCCCGATAAACTCCAAAGCATATTGCTCGAATTGATTTGGGTGCCGGCAAAGTCGCCATTTTCGGCTACAAAGTTTTCTTTATTGGTCAAAAACATAGCGGCCGCTCTATAAATACTCCCAACACTGTGCATAACAGAGGTTTCGTTGCCCACCTTAGCAGCAGCAAGAGCCCAATAGGCTTGTACAAAAGGCCATACCGCATTGTTGTGGTAGGGTGAAATATTGGGTATTTGTGGATATACACAAGGAATACCATATTGCATCACAGGCGTTTTGGTAATGACACTTTGCTGCTGTTGTGTATTGGCAATGCCAAATAAAACGCACAACGCCTCGCCCAAGGCCTCAGATTTGGGCGATAGGATAGGGTTTAGGCGTCCATATATAAATTGGCCATAATAGCCCTTGTCGGCCAGCCAAAAATTTTGGTTGATAGCCGTTTTTATTTTTGCTGCAAGTTGGGTATATTTTAAGGCTTCAGTTGGCTTGTTCAGTAACTTGGCCATTTCAGCGGCAACTACATTTGCTTGGTAGTGTACAGCATTAGTGCCTAAGTTTTTGGATGCATATATATCGGCGGGCTGCATCCATTTGGGGTAAGTTTGTTCGCGCCAATCTAAAAATGAGGATTCTCCTTTCACCAAACCGCTTGTAGCATCGTACACATTTAGCAAATCGTCTTCTATGGAGTTACTAATTATTTCATATGCATTTTTTAACCAAGCTTCGTCGCCTGTAACCTTGTACACTTCCCATGCAGCAACTGCCCATATCATTCTGTCGGAGGATACAGGATAGGCTCCTCCCGTGCCGGTATCTTGTATAATTTTCCGCTTGGCATTAACCTTTTTAAGCAAACTATTCATTGCCACGCGTGGTTGCAAATGCGCCATGCTAAGTATAATGCTGTAACTAATATCGCGGGTCCACACACCTGCCCATTCCTTGCCGGTTCTAAAAGTACTGTCGGGCTCTACTGCATTTATCATTTCCTCCATCGACATGTTGTAAATGGCATTGGCAATAGAATGTTCCGATTGGTATTGAGGATACTCTTCAATGTTCTTTTCTTGTTTCCAAGTTGCAGCCGTATTTTTTTCTTCTATTTTGCTATTCAATAGTAGGGTGGTTTCGTAAATGCCGTCGCCATCTGCATCTTTTAGGGATAGGGCTTCTTTATTCGCCAAATTATCAAAATCCCACATGAGTGGAGCTGTGCCACCGGCTATATACAAACCTTTAAAATCTTCTTTGTATATTTTATCGCCATTGATAGTGGTGTAATAACCTTTGCTATTAAACTCATTGATAACGGGAGTAAAATCTACTTTGATGGTAAGTTTTGTGTCGGGTAATAAAAATGGTTGGGCAGCATTGGTATTGAATTCTTTTAGGGGTTCGCCAAAAGTAATTAAGGGCGTAGTATTGTTTGTACCTGTGCAAAAAAACTGATGATTCACACCGGGCTTCATTTCATTATCCTTACCATTGATGCTAAACTTGAAACTAATAATGGCACTTTGGTACGCATTGGCAGGGCTTTGGTAATTAGAAACCATTTCTGTAGCCGAAAGTGCCTTTGCAACTAATTTGTTTTCTTGAACAATGCTATCAGGAAATAGTTGATATACTTCCGTTTGCCAAAGGGGCTTATTGGGCGATGTTTGTGCCATGGTGCTAAACGTGCATGCTACACTAGCAAAAAGTGCAACACTTCTGATTAAAGAAACTTTCATAAGTAAACAATCGTGGGTTTTAAATGCTAATAGGATAGAGTGCTATTTTTTTGAATTAGTTGTTTGTTTTTTATAGTAACTACAAATAGAAGTAAGGCCGCAAATACCACATTTAGGGCTGCGTGCCAAACAGGTGTATCTACCATGCAAAATCAACCAATGATGCGCTTTGTGTACCATTGCTGGCGGTATGTATTTAATGAGTTGTTTTTCGGCGGCTAGAGGTGTGGTTGCTTTCGTAGTGAGCCCTAAGCGTGCACTCACCCTAAATACATGCGTATCTACTGCCATGTTTGGCTGCTCGTCAATAACGCTTGTAACCACATTGGCTGTTTTCCTACCTACGCCGGGTAGTTGTACCAATTCTTCCACTGTCATAGGTACAACGCCATTGTATTTTTCTATCAACAGCTTGGCCATGCCAATTAGGTGCTTGGTTTTGTTATTGGGATACGATATGCTGCGTATGAGCGGAAACAACATTTCGAAACTGGCATTTGCCATTAATTCGGCGGTAGGGTATTGGGCAAAAATGGCTGGCGTGGTTTGGTTAACGCGCACATCGGTGCATTGTGCAGATAAAATTACGGCTACCAATAGCTCAAATGGATTATTGTACTGCAATTCGGTTTGTGCATTGGGTGCATGTTCGGTGAAATAATCAATAACAACTTGGTAGCGTTGGGACTTAGTCATACAAAAAAGAATATATAGTCATCTACAAATTGAAAAATAAACCAAAAAAGGCAGTAATGATACTAAATTATCTAAAAACGCATCTTTTTTGTCAAACAATTGTAATTATATGCAGGCATTGAAAGCCTTTATAGTTATTTACATGTAGATACATTAATTTTACACCATTATGATGCAAGTGTTAGATATATTAAAAGTGGCGCAACGCAACGGTATAGAACCGAGCTTGGATTTGCTTTATAATAAGGAACAAAATATTCCCGGTTCTATCAAATACAATATTTCTCGTTATTATGCCCAACATCCTTGGGTGGCAGAGGATACCGGCATGTTGGTGTACCATTACAATGATCAAAAGCCTTCGGAAAACTACCTTGAATTGCGATATTGCACCACAGGCAATAAATATTGTGAAGAAAAGAGTTGTAGTTTTTGTAATCAAAAACCAACAGAAGGGTGTAGCGGCAAGCAACAAACGGTGGATGTGTTCATATTTCATTTTTCATCTGCTTTTCTGTATCAGTTTGTACACAACGTAAAACTCAGTAATCGAAAAGATGAAGTGTTGGCCTTCAAGCATCCACATGCATTTACAAAAGTATTTCCGCTGTGCAATAAAAAACGCAATGCGCTAGATGCCTTACTCAATCACAGTTATACGGGTTCGCTAGAAAACATTTTTGTAAATGCAAAAGTACACGAATTGTTATTATACAGTTTGGACTGCTTGGTAGATGAAAAAGAGGTAGGATTTGCATGTAAGTTTTTGGAAGATGAATTTGGTCGCGAAAGAATTTATCAAGCAAGAGATGTGCTATTACAGCATATTGGCGATCCGCTCACTATCAAGGAGTTGAGCCGTAAAGTGGCAATGAATGAATGTTATTTAAAAAAAGGGTTCAAAGAAATATTCGGAACCACCATTTTCGATTTTTACCAACAACAGCGCATGGAACATGCCAAATATTTGCTTTACGAAAAAGGCTTGAGCGTTACCGATGTTTCAGCTTTGTTAGGTTACTCTTCAATATCGCATTTTTCGGCAGCATTTAAAAAGCATACCGGCTTGAAGCCCTGCGATTTATTGAAATAGCTTTCTATATTTTTGTTGCTTCCACACGGGCATTTTGTAAACTTTGCAAAATGCCTGTTTTGTTTAAAGGTATGGACACAAAAAAGGAGCAATCATTGACTGCTCCTAGAAATACTATTGATAAGAACTGATTATTCTTCTTCCCCTCCAGATTTTCCAAATCTGCGAATGATGCCTCTACCACTTTCGCGAATAAAGGTTAAAATTTCATCACGTTCATCGGTTGCAGCCAATTCCTCCTCTATAAAATCAATTGCCTGCGAGGTATTGAGGCCTTTATTGTAAATAATGCGGTATATATCTAAAATGTGGTTTATTTGATCTAGCGTAAAGCCTCTTCTTTTTAGTCCTACACTATTTACACCTCCATAGCTTAGCGGATTGCGTACCGCTTTGATGTATGGAGGTACATCTTTACTAACTAAGCTGCCACCAGCAATAAAGGCATGTTGACCAATGTGCACAAATTGGTGTACAGCACTAACGCCGGCAATAACCACCCAATCGCCTACTACTACGTGCCCTCCAAGGGTGGCATTATTGCTCAATACACAATTATTGCCAATTAAGCAGTCGTGTGCAATGTGGCTGTAGGCCATAATCAAGCAATTGTTGCCCACTTCGGTTTTGCCTCTGTCTTTTGTACCCCTGTTAATAGTAACAAACTCACGAATAGTGGTATTGTCGCCAATGATTACTGTGGTTTTTTCGCCTTCAAATTTTAAATCTTGCGGTATAGCACCTAATACAGCACCCGGAAAAATTCTACAATTTTTACCAATTCGGGTTCCTTCCATGATGGTAACATTGCTGCCAATCCAAGTGCCTTCACCTATTTGTACATCGCCATGAATGACAGTGAACGGATCAATTTTTACATTTGCCGCAATTGTGGCATTCGGGTCAATATACGTAAGTGGATGTGTCATCCTTGTAGTTTTTGGGTTTGGCGCCATGTGTTTGTTTTTTGTGCTTTGTTGATAAGGATAAACTAGTACGGTTAGTTACTTGTTAAGCTAGGTGCAAACTAGCCTTCCGCTGTTAGATACTTATTCAAAAATGCAGGTAAATATTTTTAAGACACACATGACATAAAAAACGATGCTGCTAAAAAATAAAATTGTTTGAAATTAGCTTCTTTTAACAATTTGTGCCACTAAGTAAGCTTCGGTGGCAACTTTTCCGCCCACATATACGGTGCCGTTCATCTCGCAAATGCCTCTTCTGATAGGGCCAGCAAGCTCCATTTTTAAAATCATGGTATCGCCGGGAACTACTTTTTGTTTGAATTTACAGTTGTCAATTTTCAAAAAATAGGTGTCGTATTGTCCTTCAGGCATTGCGTTGATACACAAAATACCACCCGTTTGGGCAAGGGCTTCTATTTGTAGTACGCCTGGCATAACCGGGTTGTTAGGGAAGTGACCTTGGAAAAACCATTCGTTAAAGGTCACATTTTTAATGCCAATAATGTGCTTGTCGGATAGTTCGGTTACTTTATCAACAAATAAAAATGGGAAACGGTGGGGAAGTGTTTTTTCAATTTTTGCCAAATCAAATACCGATGGTGCAGACGGGTTGTAAATCGGTATGTTTTTGATTTGTTTGTTCTTTTTGATGTATTGTTTTATTTTCTTAGCAAATGCCACATTGGTACTATGTCCGGGACGGTTGGCAATAATGCGTCCTTTGATTGGATAACCAATAAGGGCTAAATCGCCCACGATATCTAACAATTTATGTCGGGCAGGTTCATTAGGAAAACGCAATTCTAGGTTGTTCAAATAACCCTCGCTTTTTACTTCTATTTTATCGCGATTAAATGCTTTTGCTAAACGAGTCATTTCTGCATCGGAAATGGTTTTATCTACCACCACAATCGCATTATTAATATCGCCTCCTTTCACCAAATCGTGTTCCAAGAGCATTTCCAATTCGTGTAAAAAGCAAAAGGTACGGCACGGTGCAATTTCAGATCTAAAATCGCGCATGGTTTTTAAACCGGCATGTTGCGTTCCCAACACTTGGCTATTAAAATCGATTAGTGTAGTAATTTGGTAATCTACAGAGGGCATTACCACCATTTCTACTCTTTTTTCTTCGTCGTAAAAGTTGATATTTTCATCTATGCTATACCAAATTTTGGTAGCTTCTTGTTCTACAACGGTAGCTGTGTCAATCAATTCTACAAATGGTTGGGAACTGCCATCAATAATCGGTATTTCCGGGCCATCTACTTCTATGAGTACATTATCAACACCCATTCCTACAAGGGCGGCCAATACATGCTCAACGGTACTAATTTTTGCATCGCCAACTTGTAAGGTGGTTCCTCTACTTGTATCGGTTACCAAATCGCAGTCGGCTTTAATAATAGGTTGTTCAGGTAAGTCGATTCGCTGAAACTGTATGCCATAACCTGGATTGGCGGGTTTTAATGTCATTGCCACTACAACACCTGTGTGCAAACCGGTTCCTTTGATAGATACCACATTGCCTATAGTATGTTGCTTGTCGGGATTGAAATGTACATCCATTGAAACTTCTTTAAATAAGTGTCGGCTTTATTACAAATGCAGTCACTTTGTTTGATAAAATAGAGGCGCAAAAATAAGTGATACGATTGGGATAGATAGACGTAATTTCTTAGTTACGGATAAAATATACCAATTTTAAAGTTCTCCGATCGTAATGTTGAAAGAGACGGTAACAAAATGTAACGTTATTCTTTGTTGCGTATTTGCTCTTGCAGAGCCACAATTAATTTTTCCAAATCGTCTACTTTTTTGCTCAATTGTGGAAGATTTTTGTACACAATTTGACTGCGCAACGACATTTTATAGTCAAAAGCCGGTGTGTCGTTAACACTTGTGTTAGGTGTATTAATACTGCGAGTAATGCCACTCTGACCACCAATTTTGGTTCCATTAGCCACTACAATATGACCTGCAAAGCCTGCTTGTCCGCCCACCATTACGCCCGTGCCAATTTTGGTACTACCACTAATGCCCGCTTGCGATGCAATAACGGTATGATTGCCAATTTCTACATTGTGGGCTATTTGTACCAAGTTGTCAATTTTGGCCCCAGCCCGCACTATGGTAGAACCTATTGTAGCCCTATCTATAGTGGTATTGGCACCTATTTCTACATTGTTTTCAATAATTACATTGCCAATTTGCGGTATTTTAGCATAGCTGCCATCTGCTTGAGGGGCAAATCCAAATCCATCGCTACCAATTACTGCTCCGGCATGTATGGTTACTTTAGTACCAATTTCGCAATGTGCATAAATGGTGACATTCGCTCCAATTAAGCAGTCGTTCCCAATAACTACTTGGTCGCCAATGACGGCCCCTGCAAAAATTTTAACATTATTTCCTATAACCGCATTTGAGCCAATGTATACAAAGGGTTCAATATAAACGTTGGTTCCAAGAGAGGCATTTTCGGCTACAAAACTTTGTTGGCTAATACCTTGTAGCTGTTGTGTTTTTAGGTTTTGGTATTGTGTTAATAGCTGTGCAAAGGCAGAATAGGCATCTGCAACCCTAATTAAAGTGGTGTTTACAGGCTGTTTTAAAACCAAGTTTGTGTTGACAATTACAATTGAGGCTTGTGTGGAATATAAAAAGTCTTCGTATTTGGGATTGGCTAAAAATGAAATTTGACCCGGCTGGGCTATTTCTATTTTTCCAAAGCCAGCCACGGAAGCATTGGCATTGCCTTCCACTGTTCCTTGAATAAGTAGTGCTATTTGTGAAGCTGAAAACTGCATGATGTTAGTTTATAATTACTTGCCAAAACCAACGTATTCCATAGGGCTCATTGTAATGGCAGGCTGAGCGGGATTAGCTATTTTGGTTGGCAAATATAATTTTTATTCAAATACTGATACAAAAACCTTGTATAGACCGGTATTGTTACTTATTCAAATGAACAGATGTAGTATTTTTTGATGGGTGCAGCAATTGTTTGATGTATTAGTGGATTGTCTACTGCCGATATGTCCTTTACGGTACCATCTTTAAAAACAATATTAATGCGTTCGTCTTGTGTTTGGTACATGGTATTATTTGCTTCGCCGGTGTAGGCAAAATAGGCGGCTTCGTGTGGCGATAATGACCATTTTTGTTGCGCAGCACTGAGCTTTTCAGCAAGCACCGATGCGTTGAAAGGTTCTGCTTGTAGTTTTATTTTAAATAACTGTCGGTTCAATAAACGGGTACATAAGGTTTTAAGCACAAAGTCGGTATGCATGCTCCAACGCTTGATGGCAAACGAAAAGTCGATATCATCTAATTGACAGAATTTGTTGAGCACTTCAGGGTTCATTTCGCCTTTATAGCTATATAAAAAAAAGTCCGTAGCGCCCCCCGTTAACAAGCCATCGGTACTTTGGACACTTAGTTCGCGAACCCTTTGTAAAATATGAACCAACATTTTTTCGGCACTCAACACCGTTTTGTGTAAGTATACTTGCCAATACATTTGCCGGCGAGCTACCAAAAATTTTTCGATACTGTAAATTCCTTTTTCTTCCACCATTAATTCGCCCTCGTGAACGGTGAGCATTTTAATAATACGGTCGTAGCCAATTACGCCCTCGCTTACGCCGGTATAAAAGCTATCGCGGGTTAGGTAATCCATTCTATCTACATCTACTTGTCCGCTAATTAATTGATGTAAAAACTTTTTTTCATATTGGCCTGTAAAAATAGCAATTGCCATATCGAGCGCTCCATGTAAGTCGCGGTTCATGGCGTGCATAATTTGCAAACTAAGTGTTTCATGGTGTACACCTACCAATAATCGGTTTTCCAAAGCATGTGAAAAGGGACCATGCCCCACATCGTGCAGCAAAATAGCCGCTTTTGCCGCTACCTCCTCATCAGGTGTAATGTTTATACCCTTGTTGCGTAGTTCGCCAATTGCTTGACCCATTAAATGGTAAGCACCCAAAGAATGGTGCAGGCGGCTATGTACCGCACCGGGATACACTAAGTAAGCTAATGCCATTTGGTGTATTCTACGCAACCTTTGGTAATAGGGATGTGCCAATACATTAAAAATGAGGGGATGGTTGATGGTTACAAATCCATATATAGGATCGTTGATAATTTTTTGTTGCTGCACACAGATGGTTTTGTTCAAAAATACAGTTCGTAGCCCAAGCATTCAAAAAACCTTATAGCGTATTTAGAATAAATGGAATGATGGTGATGTTGTTCTATTCATGTAAAAATGGTCGGTTGATTGATTTAATAAATGCCACAATACATCCAATTACTTCTACAATTCGCTGTCCTTAGAGCTATGATAACTTATTTTTGGTCCAATAAACGAGGAAAGTAGCAGACCCGAAGAAGGATAGCTAAGAATTTCAAATGAAAATTTTAAAACGGTGGTGCTGACCATTTAGGAAGGTTACCATCGGTTTCATCAACCAAAGGGCGGTGTAATATATTTTCTTGTTTACCAAAGGTTATTTCAGTGTGCGGAGACTACTGATTGTACACATTGTAGGAAAGCCTACTGCGAGGCAAAGGGGACTTTTACAAATTATGTCATTTTGTAACAATCGTTTGCATGGTGTTGTTACATTTGTTACTTTCTTAATCATTGTACACTTATTTCTCATCAAGATGAATACAATCAACAGCCAACAATTATTTGCAAGAGCGCAAAACAGTATACCGGGAGGCGTAAACTCGCCAGTAAGAGCCTTTAAAAGTGTAGGTGGGGAGCCCATATTTATTAAAAGTGCCAAAGGAGCGTATTTGTACGATGCCGATGGCAATCAATACATTGATTACATCGCTTCTTGGGGCCCGATGATTTTAGGACATGCACATCCCGACATTGTAGCGGCTATACAAGAAAAAGCCATCTTAAGCACCTCTTATGGTGCTCCTACAGAGTTGGAAATAGAAATGGCTGAACTCATTGTTGGCATGGCGCCCAATGTTGATTTGATAAGGATGGTGAGTAGTGGTACCGAAGCTTGTATGAGTGCTTTGCGCCTTGCACGTGGCTATACCGGACGCAATAAATTTATCAAATTTGAAGGTTGTTATCATGGGCATGCCGATCCTTTTTTAGTAAAAGCAGGCAGTGGAGTTGCAACTTTTAATATACAAACCGTACCGGGTGTTACAGCAGGTGTGGCTAACGATACGCTCACTTGTGCGTTTAACAATTTGGCTGCTGTAGAACAGTTGGTAATGGAAAATAAGGGACAAATTGCGGCTATCATTACCGAGCCAGTAGCCGGTAATATGGGTTGCATACTACCCGAACCCGGCTTTTTAGAGGGTTTGCGCAGCATTTGTAACAGGGAAGGGATAGTGCTCATATTTGATGAAGTCATGACCGGGTTTAGACTTGCTGCGGGTGGTGCACAAGCTGCACTTGGTATAGATGCCGATTTGGTAACTTACGGCAAAGTAATTGGTGGGGGCTTGCCTGTTGGCGCATTTGGCGGAAAAAAAGAAATTATGCAGCACATTGCTCCTCTCGGTAATGTGTATCAGGCTGGTACACTAAGTGGTAACCCAATTGCTATGATAGCGGGTTACACATTACTTAAACAACTGCACTCGAACCCTGCTATTTATACCGAATTAGCCAATAAAACACTGTACCTGCACGATGGGCTTGAAAAAGTGCTTCAAGCAGCGGGCGTTCCTTTTGTTATCAATCGTTTTGGGTCTATGTTGAGTGTTCATTTTAGCCAAAAGCCGGTAACCAATTTTGCCGATGCAGCATCAGCCGATAATGCGCTCTTCAATCAGTTTTTTCATGCTATGTTGCAACGGGGTGTTTATTTGCCTCCTTCGGCCTATGAAAGTTGGTTTTTGAACAATGCACTTTCTTATGCTGATTTAGATGCTACAATAGAAGCTGCAAAAAGTAGTATCAATAGTCTTTGTTAACAAATCCAGATAGCTGTCTGTCAACCATTTTTTGTATATCTCAAGCAACCTAAGCGCACTAAATTCCGTATACACATTGTAGGCATTGTAGCTTAGATTTGAGAGATAATTCATGCCCAATTGATCAAAACAACGGCGCAAATACAAGAATTGATAAATGGTTGTGCACAAAACAACCGTTTACACCAACAAACTATGTATCTCTATTTACATAGTTACGTTGCTGCAATTTGTTTTAGGTACGTGGGAAATACAGTTGAGGTGGAAGAGTTAATTAGTGAATCTTTTATTAAATTTTTTAAAAATATTCATTTATTCAATGGTGCTAACAATCACCAATTAGAAGCTCAATTAAAAGGTTGGCTAAAACGATTGGTAGCCAATACTTGCATCGACTTTTTACGCAAACGCCATCAAAAAGCATTTGCAGATGCTGCAACTGCCGAAGCGGAAATGATTGCAGATACAACCGCCGATAGTGTTGCAGGATTGAGCTACAAAGACATTATTGCTTGTATTAGGCAATTATCACCTGCCTACCGTACTATTTTCAATTTGCATGTAATAGAGGGTTTTACGCACGAAGAAATTGCTAGCATGCTGCACATTTCGATTGGTGCGTCTAAGTCTAGTTTAAACAAAGCCAAAACCAACTTAAAAAAAATGATTACCCAATTGGGTATACAGAATGAGTAACCACGTCAACGATATAGAACAAATTAGCCGTCAAGCAGCCGAAAATTTTGATGCAGGAATTGATCCTCAGTGGGATCAGTTTTTGCCTAAGCTCAACGAGGCTATGCCACAACCTGCTAGGCGGAGGCGTCGCTTTTTTTGGTGGTTCATGTCTATTATGTTGGTGTCAATTGGTTGTTGGATAGGGTATACTTTTTTACATCCATCCACAAACCCGAAAAACAACAGCGTTAAGGGTAAAGATGTCCACTTACCCCAAACCAATACAGGCCCAACTACAGAACAAACTAAAAACGAAACCCTTCATCCAAAGGCTTCGTCAGCAATTACCATTGCGGATAATAAACACCTGCAAAGGGCTATTGTGCAACAAAAAAAATCAGCTGATACTGTTGCAAACCACAAAAAAGTAAAGGTAGCCAATACGTCTGTTCGAGGATTACCACAAGTTCCGGCATCCTCAAACTTCATTTCTACGGTGGGCGCAAATGCCCAAAGTGGTATTCCTGGAATGAGAACTTCCACAGAGTTAGTGAATAATGCAATTCAATCCAAAGCATCTTCTAGTGGTGCGTTATTCAATGTAGCTGAGTCAACTGCGCATACAAAGGATAACGCTGAAAGTACCAATTTGTTGCCACAAAAAACGGAGCCTAAATTGATGCAGAATACTAACGATACTGCAAGAACTGCATTAGTCGATACCTTATTGCCTCGCAAATTGTCACCTAGCGGGGCATGGAGTGTAGCTATATTGGGTGCAGCCGATATCAGCACCGTTCGGTTTACCTATGCACACAACGTAAGTTATGGTTATGGGGCAGTTGTGGGCTATCATTTCAATAATCATTGGAGTGTACACGCCGGTTTAATTTATACACAAAAAAATTACAAAGCAGCCGGGGCCGATTTTAATGTACCTAAGTCGTCGTGGCTGTCCAATTACACCATTATAAAAGTAGCAGGTACTTGTTCCATGTGGGAGATGCCGCTAACAAGCCGCTATACTTTTCATCTGCGGCCAAAACAAAGCTATTTTGCAAGCCTAGGATTGTCTACATATTTCATGCAGAGCGAAAAGTATACGTATCAATATTATTACCAGCAACGGTTGGTGAGTAGAACTATTCAATACAGCAATAAAAACAATTATTGGGGCGCCGTTGCGCATGTTTCGGCAGGAATTAGCAAAGCCCTTTTGCCCAACGTTTGGCTGCAAATAGAACCGTATGCAAAAATTCCGCTCAAAGGGGTAGGGTTTGGCTCAATATCGCTAACGAGTATGGGTATCAATGCCGGCTTACAGTGGAAAAGAGCAGGTCATTAGTCCAACAGGCTATTTCTCACCGTAGTTTTTACGGCTACACGGTAGCCTTTTTTAGGGTGTGAGCCGGAAGCTATTGCTACTATTGAGCCACATGGGCGTTGGCACCATTCATCTATCTTGTATCTGTTCTGCATATTCCACCAAGGCTGCACTTTTTCGGGTAATTAAAAAATACCTTTTTCATTTGCAAAGCATGTTTTTTGTTGCTAATTTCCCCTTTCAATGACACAGCGTCTGCAAACCTATATTGCCCATTTTGATTTAGATAGCTTTTTTGTAAGTGTAGAAGTCATCAATAACCCTTCCTTGAAGGGAAAGGCTGTTATTGTGGGCGGTTCGTTCGAAAAAGGTGTTGTTACTACTTGCAGTTACGAAGCGCGACAGTTTGGGGTAAAAAGTGCAATGCCTATGAAGCAAGCCATGCAATTGTGTCCGCAAGCTATCGTTGTTCAAGGCACACGAGGCGAGTATAGTCGATACAGTAAATGGGTAACCGATATTATTGCAGCCGCAGCGCCTGCATTCCAAAAAGCAAGTATCGATGAATTTTACATCGATTTAACAGGAATGGATGCTTATTTCAATCCGTTTGAGTGGGCAAAACAACTCCGGCTACAAATTATTCAGCAAACTGGGCTGCCCATTTCGTTTGGGTTGGCAAGTAGCAAATTGGTAGCCAAAATTGCTACCGACGAAGCAAAGCCCAATGGATGCTTATTTATTCAGCCGGGTATGGAACAACATTTTTTAGCGCTCTTGCCTATAGGAAAGTTTCCCGGTGTGGGCAAAGCGGCACAGCAAAAACTTCAAAACTTAGGGGTCTATTGTATTGGCGATATACTGCATTTTTCACCCCAACAGTTACAGTCATCATTAGGACGGTGGGCCGAAGAATTGTATCTAAAAGCGCAAGGCATAGATGATTCACCCGTTATCAGCAACCATGAAACAAAATCTATTTCAACGGAAAATACATTCCATGAACCCGTATCGGATACTGATTTTTTAGTAAGCGAATTGGTCAGAATGGCCGAAAAAGTAGCTTTTCAACTGCGTCAAAATCACTTTTTTACGGGCTGCATTACGGTCAAAATGCGCTTTCCCAATTTTGATACCATAACCAAACAAGCGTCTATTGCCTATACATTCGACGATAGTCAAATTATAGCTAGTGTACAAGCCTTGTTTCATCAAATGTACCGTCAGGGAATGCTCGTTCGTTTAATTGGCGTGCGCCTAAGTCATTTAATGGGTCACCAATCGTTGCAAACCAATTTGTTTACCGATACCGAAAAAATTAAAAAATTATATACAGCCATCGACTCGGTAAAAACCCAATACGGCAAATTATTGCTACAACGTGCCCGAGCCGTAAAAAAGGGAGATTAAATTTATCCTATCATTTCTATAGAGAAAGTATATATTTGCAATCCTAAACCTTTATAACATGAGCTTACGTCTTGGTGATATTGCACCTAATTTTCAGGCCGAAACATCTATTGGCCCTATTGATTTTTACGAATTTTTAGGTAATAGTTGGGGTATTTTATTCTCGCATCCCGCCGACTATACCCCCGTTTGTACTACCGAATTGGGTAAAACTGCGTTGTTGCAAGAAGAATTTGCCAAAAGAAACGTTAAGGTTTTGGCATTAAGTGTAGATGGAGTAGAAAGTCACAAAGGTTGGATTAACGATATCAACGAAACCCAAAGTGTTACTGTTGGCTTCCCAATTATCGCCGATCCTGAGAAAACAGTGGCCAATCTTTACGATATGATTCATCCTAATGCGTCAGCAACTTTAACTGTTCGTTCTTTGTTTATCATTTCGCCCGAAAAACAAGTAAAACTTATCATTACTTACCCGGCATCAACAGGTCGTAACTTTACCGAAGTATTGAGGGTGGTAGATTCTTTACAATTAACAGCTAACTACAGTGTAGCTACACCTGCTAACTGGACAGATGGTGAAGATGTAATTGTAGTCCCAGCTATTAAAACGGAAGATGCAATTGCTAAATTTCCAAAAGGCGTAAATGTAATTAAACCATATTTACGTTATACTCCTCAGCCCAATAAAGACTAATTTTTTGGTGAATATGCTTACACAACAGCCTAGGCAAATTGCTTAGGCTGTTGTTTTATATATCATTACCAATCATCCTAAAGTTAAACACAGTAGCTGTTTTGTGCTCCTAGCTCAATGAAGTTACCTCTAGATGTAGTCAAGTGGTACTCATGACATTAGGCAATTATTTCTTATTCATACATGAGTAAAATCATCATTTACGTTATTGGCAAGGACTAATTTTAGTACAAACTTGTACTTATGAAAACCATTTTGGTGCCAACCGATTTTTCACCTGCCGCATTTAATGCCGCTACTTATGCTATTCAGCTAGCCCAGCAATTCATGATACCTCAAATTACACTGTACCATGCCTACGAATTGCCAATGGTTATGGGAGCGGAAATGTTGGCACCTGCATCAGTAATTGAACCATCGCAGTTAGAACGAGATGTGCAACAGCATATGCAAAACTTAAAACAGGCATTACTCGACGCAACAGATACACCGGTAACAATACACCTACATACCGAAATGAATAGGCTTCCTTTTGGTATTAGTCAATATGCACAAATGCAAGGCGTAAGCTTTATAGTAATGAGTATAACGGGTGGCGGACTGTTGGAAGAGAAACTTATTGGAAGTACCGCTCTTCAGGTAGCTGAAACTTGCAGAATTCCTGTTATGATTGTACCTAAATACTGTAAGTACCAAACCATTCGTCAAGTAGTACTTTGTAGCGATACCCAACAAGCGTTGGAAAATACCTGCCACAAAGTGAATAAAGTGATAGGTAAAGCCGCAGTTGATTTAACTGTTGTGCATGTAAATAGTTCTGATACAGAGCCCGCATACGCGCTTAGTGAGTTGCAATGTCAATTGTTTCATGTCAGTAAATTAGAGGTAATGACGTTGGTGAATACGTCTTTTCAAAAAGCAGTAAACCATTTTGTGAAAAGCAACAAGTCCGATTTGTTGCTTTTAATTGCCAAAAAACATAAGTGGTACCAGTATTGGTTCACCGAAAGTCATACATTGCAAATGGCCTTTCAAACAACTGTACCAATGTTATTGATTAATGAACAATAAATAATTACTACCACAAGGTGTATAAACAAGGCCAGTAACTAATTTTATACACACAAATCCGCTTGTTCAAAAACTTTTTTTAAAAAATTTGAAAAATAGTTTTCTTTTTTCTTGTCACTTTCAAATTTGTCTCCTACTTTTGCACTCCCAATGAAAAAATTGGGAAAAGGATATGTCTCAAAGAATCAGAATCAAATTACAATCTTACGATCACAACTTGGTAGATAAATCTGCTGAGAAAATTGTGAAAACCGTTCGCGGCACAGGTGCAGTTGTTACAGGTCCTATTCCTTTACCAACGCACAAGCGCATATTTACTGTTTTGCGTTCTCCGCACGTTAATAAAAAGAGTCGTGAACAATTTCAACTAGCTACACACAAGCGTTTGTTGGATATTTACACTTCTTCTTCTAAAACTGTAGATGCGCTAAGTAAATTAGATTTACCATCTGGTGTTGAGGTTGAAATCAAGGCGTAATTGCATTGATCAACTCAAGTTCTTTCAATCATCTCTCAATGCTTAATGCAAAAAAGAGCTCTGAAATAAATAGTCTTAAACGACACAACATATAAACAAGCCCTTCGAGGTTTGTTTACTACTGGTACTTCTGAAGATTTTGTTATCAAAATTTAACAAAGGAAAAGGTCAGTAGCAAACAAAGGATTGAATTTTGCTGTCATCTGCAAAATGTCCTACACAACCTAGCGGGGCGTAAACAGCAAATCGATGAAAGGAATTATTGGAAAAAAAATCGGCATGACAAGCATCTTCGAAGCGGATGGCAAGCAAATAGCTTGTACCATTATCGAAGCAGCTCCAAATGTTGTTACACAAATCAAAACTGTTGATACTGACGGTTATAGCGCAGTACAACTTGGCTTAGGAGACAAAAAAGAAAAACACTCCACTAAATCAGAGCTAAATCACTTCTCTAAAGCTCAAACTCCGGCCAAAAAAGTAGTTAAAGAATTCAGAAACTTTTCTATAGAAAAATCACTTGGTGATACTGTTTCAATTGATATCTTCTCTGAAGGTGAAAAAGTTGAAGTAGTAGGTACTACCAAAGGAAGAGGTTTTCAAGGTGTTGTAAAGCGTCATGGTTTCTCTGGTGTTGGTGAAGCTAGTCATGGTCAACACGATCGTCAACGCGCTCCAGGTTCTATTGGTGCATCATCTTATCCTTCTCGTGTTTTTAAAGGAATGAGAATGGCAGGAAGAATGGGAAATGACCGAGTTAAAACCAAAGGTTTGAAAATCGTTAAACTATTCCCTGAGAAAAACTACATTCTTATTAGTGGTTCTGTTCCGGGCCACAACGGTTCAATCGTTTTAATCCAGAAGTAATCACGTTTAATCAGAAGCAACATGCAACTAGAAGTTTTAGATATAAAAGGACAAAAAACCGGTAGAACGGTTGAATTGCCCGCAGAAATATTCGGTATTGAGCCGAATGATCACGTAATTTATTTAGCTGTAAAACAGTATTTGGCAGCAAGACGCACAGGTACGCACAAGGTAAAAACCAGAGCAGAAGTTAAAGGTGCAAGCCGTAAATTGCACAAACAAAAAGGAACTGGTGGTGCTCGTAAAGGTAATATCCGTAACCCTCTGTACAAAGGAGGTGGTACTATTTTTGGCCCTAAACCTCACAGTTACGATTTCAAATTGAATCGTAAAGTAAAAGATTTAGCAAAAATTTCTGCACTTAGTTACAAAGCAAAAGATAGTGCAATTCTAGTAGTAGAAGATATAGTTATTGATGTTCCAAAAACCAAAACTATATTGGATATAGCTAAGAATTTACAAGTAGAAAATAAAAAAACTATTTTCGTTCTACCTGAATACAACGACAGTTTGTACTTGAGTACTAGGAATGTTCCAAACTTGACTTCTAGTCTACTTGCAGATATTAATACCTACGAGGTGTTAAATGCAGATGTACTTGTTTTGACTGAAAGTACTGCAAAAATCTTCTCTGAAAACGAAGTAGCCTAAAACTTACAATTAACTAACACTTCAATCATACAATAATGGTACTTAGTGAAGTTCTAATAAAACCAATCTTAACTGAAAAAGCCAATTTGCAACAAGATAGATTGCGTAAATATGCTTTCAAGGTAAACAGAAAGGCTAACAAATTAGAAATAAAAAAAGCTATTGAGCAATTTTACGGAGTAACAGTAACTGATATCAATACAGCAGTTAATCCTGGAAAAAACAAAGCTCGTCAAACAAAAGCTGGATTGGTACAAGGCTTAAAGCCTTCTTACAAAAAAGCTTTTGTAACTGTAGCCGAAGGCGAAACAATTGATTTATACGCAAATATTTAATTATAGTAAGCGAAGCTGAAAAGTTCGCAATAAAACAAAAAAAATGGCATTAAAAAAGTACAAACCAATGACCGCCGGTACTCGCTGGAGAATTGGCAATGCTTATGCTGAAATTACGACTAATAAGCCCGAAAAAAGTTTGTTAGAACCCATCAAAAAAACAGGTGGTCGTAATGCTCAGGGTCGTCGTGCTATGCGTTACATAGGTGGAGGACATAAAAAGCAATATCGTATTATTGATTTTAAGCGTAATAAGCACAATGTAGAAGCTACTGTAGATTCTATACAATACGATCCAAATCGTACAGCTTTTATCGCATTATTACAATATTCTGATGGAGAAAAAAGATATATACTTGCTCCTCAAGGCTTACAAGTAGGTGCAAAAGTAATTGCAGGTGATGCCGTAGCTCCCGAAATAGGCAATGCTTTGCAAATGAAAAATATTCCTCTTGGTACTGTTATTCATAATATTGAAATGCAGCCTGGTCAAGGTGGTAAGTTGGTTCGTAGCGCTGGTGCCTCGGCTCAATTAGCCAATAAGGAAGAAGCATATGCTGTTTTGAAAATGCCAAGCGGAGAATTAAGGAAAGTATTGATTAATTGCTATGCTACTGTAGGCGTTGTTTCTAATAGCGACCACAATTTGGAAACTGCTGGTAAAGCTGGTGTTAACCGCTGGAAAGGTATCCGTCCAAGAGTTAGAGGTGTTGCAATGAACCCGGTAGATCACCCAATGGGTGGTGGTGAAGGTAGAGCTTCTGGTGGTCATCCTCGCAGTAGAACTGGTAAATACGCAAAAGGCGAAAAAACCAGAACAAAAGGTAAGGGTAGCGACAAGTTGATTATACAACGCCGTGATGGTAAAAAATTAACTAAATAACTAACCGAAATTTAAAACGCAGATATGGGTCGTTCAATAAAAAAAGGTCCTTATGTTGATGCCAATCTTGAAGTAAAGGTTTTGGCTATTAACGACGGAAAAGCAAAAAAAGGTGTTATAAAAACTTGGAGTCGTAGAAGTACCATTACTCCGGATTTTGTTGGTCACACTTTCGCAGTACATAATGGTAATAAATTTATTCCTGTTTATGTAACTGAATTTATGGTAGGTCATAAACTAGGTGAATTTGCCCCTACTAGAAATTTTAGAGGACATTCAGGTCAGAAAAAATAATTTGTTGCTAATTCATTAGTAGAAATAAAGAAAAATATAAAATGGAAGCACTTGCTAAACTCAATAATTATCCCACAGGACCACGCAAAATGCGTCTTCTAGCCGATGTAATCCGAGGGATGGAGGTGGAAAAAGCCTTAGCTATATTAGAATTTCATCCCCAACACAACGCAGTACCTTTAGCTAAATTGCTTAAAAGTGCTATTAGTAATTGGGAACAAAAAAATGAAGGCGCTAGTGCAGCTGATAGTAACCTTATTGTAAAAACTGTATTTGTTGATGGTGGAAGAATTTTGAAAAGAATGCGTCCAGCACCTCAAGGTAGGGGTTATAAAATAAGGAAGCGTAGCAACCATGTAACAATAATTGTAGATTCAAAAAATTAATTGAAACCAACATATGGGTCAGAAAGCAAATCCTATTGGTAATAGATTAGGAATCATCCGTGGATGGGAAAGTAATTGGTACGGCAGTAAAAAAGATTACGCTGGCAAGTTGATCGAAGATCAAAAAATACGTACCTATTTGTTGGCTCGTATCAGCAAAGGCGGTATAGCCAGAATAGTAATTGAGCGTACTCTAGGTAAATTAATAGTAACCATACACACTAGTAAGCCTGGTATTATCATCGGCAAAGGTGGTGGTGAAGTTGATAGAATTAAAGAAGAATTGAAAAAGCTCACCGGCAAAGACGATGTGCAAATCAATATTCTTGAAATTCGTCGTCCTGAATTAGACGCAACTATTGTTGGTGATACTATAGCACGTCAAATTGAGAACCGTATTAACTTCAAGCGTGCTACTAAAATGGCTATAGCTTCTACACTCAGAATGGGTGCAGAGGGTATCAAAGTTAAATTAAGTGGTCGTTTAGCAGGTGCTGAAATAGCACGAAGCGAAGAATTCAAACAAGGAAGAACGCCTCTTCATACCTTTAGAATGGATATAGATTATGCAAATGTGTTTGCACAAACTGTATACGGTAAAATTGGTATCAAGGTTTGGATTTGTAAAGGTGAGGTTTTAGGTCAAAGAGATTTGAATCCTAATTCAATTGCCGGTAAAAACGAAGGCTCTGATAGAAGAGAAGCTAGAGACAATCGTGGTAACGACAGACGTCAAGGTGGAAACGATCGAAGAGGTGGTGACAGACGTAATGATCGTAGAAACTAAGAATAGCTTTTTCAAAACAACATTTAAGAAATTTCAAATTAGTAATAATGTTACAGCCTAAAAGAAGTAAGCACAGAAAGCAGCAGAAAGGGCGTATTCGTGAAGTAGCTAAAAGAGGAACATCTATTTCTTTCGGTTCTTTCGCTCTTAAAGCTCTTGAGCCAATTTGGTTAACTAGCCGTCAAATTGAGGCAGCACGCCAAAGTATGACTCGTGCCATGAAAAGAGAAGGTAATGTTTGGATTAGAGTATTTCCTGACAAGATTATCACCAACAAACCAGCCGAAGTACGTATGGGTAAAGGTAAAGGTAACCCAGAATATTGGGCTGCTGTAGTTGAACCAGGACGTATCATCTTTGAGTGTGATGGTGTTTCTGAAGATACAGCTAAGCATGCTATGGAACTAGCGGCACAAAAATTACCTATCGCTACCAAATTTATTGTAAGAAGAGATTTGCAAGCATAATACCATAAATTAATTTTGCAATGGCAAAGAAATTAGAATTTAATAAAAGTATCAAAGAGTTAAGCTTAGACGACTTAAAAGCTAAAGTAACCGATGATGCCCTTCGTTTAAAAAAACTTGAATTTGCACATGCTATTTCTCCTTTAGAGAATCCAATAGCTATCCGCAGTTTGAGAAGAGATATTGCCCGTTTAAAAACGGAATTACAAAAAAGAACTTTGGCTTAATAACCAAATAAAATGCAAACAATGGTTGTAAGAAATTTGCGCAAAACAAGAATTGGGGTTGTTACTAGTAACAAAATGGTTAAAACCATAACTGTTGCTGTGGAAAGAAAAGTTAAACACCCTATCTACGGTAAGTTTGTGAAAAAAACTACCAAATTCCATGCACATGATGAGGTTGGTGAATGTGCTATTGGTGATATCGTTAAGATTATGGAAACTCGCCCGCTGAGTAAAACCAAGCGTTGGAGACTTGTAGAAGTAATTGAGAAAGCCAAATAATTTTTGTGTTTTTCAACAGACTTTGTTTGTTAAAAACATCATTTAACTTTCAAATTTTTTAAAAAATGATTCAGCAAGAAAGCCGGCTTAATGTGGCAGATAATAGTGGCGCTAAAGAAGTGCTTTGTATCCGAGTATTAGGCAATAGTGGCCAAGATTATGCGGGTATTGGCGATAAAATAGTCGTTACAATAAAGGACGCTATACCTGCTAGTGCAGCAAAAAAAGGAACTGTTTCAAAAGCAGTTATTGTAAGAACAAAGAATAAGTTGCGTCGTAAAGATGGATCATACATTCGTTTTGATGACAATGCTGTTGTCTTATTAAACAATTCTGATGAACCACGTGGCACACGTATCTTTGGACCTGTAGCTCGTGAACTCCGTGATAAAGGATACATGAAAATCATTTCGTTGGCACCAGAAGTATTATAGTAAAAATTAATTAACCTTATACATTCCATTAAGGAATTCATATAAAAAGGTAATAAAATGAGTACAAGATTTAAACCTAAGTTCAATATCAAAAAAGGTGATACTGTTGTGGTAATTGCCGGAGATGATAAAGACTTGAAAAAGCCTCGCAAAGTACTAGAAGTCCAAATTGAAAAAGGAAAAGTAGTTGTAGAAGGTGTTGCAATTGCAACCAAACATACTAAACCTACTGCACAAAATACCAAAGGTGGTATTGTTAAGGTAGAAGCTGCAATTAGTATTTCTAATGTAATGCTTTGGGATGCTAAAACAAGTTCTCCAACTAAAGTAAAACGTAGTAGATTAGAAGGTAAATTAGTACGTATATCTAAAAAATCAGAGGAGGTAATTAAATAATGAGTACTCTAAAATATACCCCAAGATTAGCAGACAAGTACACTAAAGATGTTGTACCTGCTCTTTTAAAAAAGTTTGCTTATAAAAGTGTAATGCAAGCGCCTCGTTTAGAGAAAATTTGTATCAACAGAGGTGTTAATGGTGCTGTTAACGATAAAAAATTGGTTGATATTGCTGTTGAAGAACTAAACATCATTACAGGTCAGAAAGCAGTACCAACTTTTTCTAAAAAGGACATTTCTAACTTTAAATTGCGTCGTGGTATGCCAATTGGTGCCCGCGTTACGCTACGTGGTGAAAAAATGTATGAGTTTTTGGATCGTCTAGTATCAGTTTCTCTACCACGTGTTCGTGATTTCAAGGGTGTAAGTGATAAAGCTTTTGACGGTCGTGGAAATTATACATTGGGTGTAACTGAACAAATTATCTTCCCTGAAATTGATATTGATAAAGTTAGCAAAATAACGGGGCTAGATATCACTTTTGTTACTACTGCTACCACCAACGAAGAAGCATACGAACTCCTAAAGGAACTTGGTATGCCTTTCAAGAACATTAAAAAAGATAATAATTAATAATCAATTATATGGCAAAAGAGTCAGTTAAAGCCAGACAAAGAAAGCGTGAAAAGTTAGTAGCTAAATTTGCAGACAAACGTGCTGCCTTGAAAGCTGAAGGTAACTATGCTGCTTTAGATTTATTACCTAAGAATGCATCGCCTGTTCGTTTAAAAAACCGTTGCCAATTGACAGGTAGACCTAAAGGTTTTATGCGTTATTTTGGTATTTCTCGTGTAACATTCAGAGATATGGCATTAAACGGTTTAATTCCAGGTGTTAAAAAAGCCTCTTGGTAATTAAATTTCTTATTTTACTACAACACAATTTATTAAAAATGGTAACTGATCCTATAGCAGATTTTTTAACTAGAATTCGTAATGCTCAAATGGCTGGTCATAGATTAGTTGAGATACCAGCTTCTAATTTAAAAAAACGTATTACTGAAATTCTCTACGAACAAGGCTATATTTTAAAATATAAGTTTGAATCTGATGATAAACAAGGCCTTATTAAAATTGCTCTTAAATACAATCCTGAGACCAAAGAACCAGCAATTCGTTCTTTAGAAAGGGTAAGTAGGCCTGGTTTGCGTCAATATGCTAAACCAGCCGAACTTAAGCGAGTTATTAACGGTCTTGGTATTGCTATTATTAGCACTTCAAAAGGCGTACTAACTGACAAAGAAGCTAAGCAACAAAATGTTGGTGGTGAAGTTCTTTGTCACATATCTTAAGATGTTTAATTAAGCTTTTTAGTCGGAGCTGAAATTTATCTTTAACTTAAAATAATTTACGACTATGTCTCGTATAGGTAAAAAACCAATTAGTATCCCTACCGGTGTTACTATATCAGTAAATAACGAAAATGTTGTAACAGTTAAAGGGCCTAAAGGCCAATTGTCACAGCCAATTGATAGAGATATCAAGATTGAAATTTCGGATAGTGAATTATTAGTAACTCGCCCTACAGACCAAATTCGTCACAGAGCAATGCACGGTCTATATCGTTCTCTTGTAAGTAATTTAGTAAAAGGTGTTACTGAAGGTTACAAAAAGGAATTAGAATTAGTGGGTGTAGGTTTCAAAGCTACAAATGCTGGAAATATTCTTGATTTAGCTCTTGGCTATTCTCACAATATTATCTTTGAAATTCCTTCTGAACTTAAAGTTACCACTGTTACCGAAAAAGGTAAAAATCCAATTATTACAATTGAGGGAACAGATAAGCAATTGTTGGGTCAAGTTTCTGCTAAATTGAGAAGTTTGCGTAAACCTGAGCCTTACAAAGGAAAAGGTGTTAAATACGTTGGTGAAGAATTGCGAAGAAAAGCTGGTAAAGCTGCAGGCAAATAAACATAATCTTAAATTATCCGGCAGAATCGGATTAAACTAATTACAATGAATAGTAAACTAGTTCAAAGACAAAAAATCAGATATCGTATTCGTAAAAAGGTATCTGGTTCTTCTACAAAACCTCGTTTAAGTGTTTTTAGAAGTAATGCACAGATATATGTACAGTTGATTGATGATAACAATGGAGTTACTCTAGCTTCTGCTTCATCTAGAGATAAAGATATATTGGCTCAAAAAGTTACAAAGACCGAAAAGTCTAAGCTTGTAGGTGCTTCTGTGGCTCAAAAAGCTCTTTCTTTAGGGATTAACTCGTGTGTATTTGACCGCGGTGGCAATTTGTACCATGGTAGAGTAAAAGCAGTTGCAGAAGGTGCTAGAGAAGGTGGATTGCAATTTTAATTATAGAACATCACTAATAGTCATATAATGTCTAAAGCGTTAGAAAACAAAATTAAAACAAGTAGCGACATCGAATTGAAAGAAAAAGTTGTTGCCATAAATCGTGTAGTTAAAACAACAAAAGGTGGTCGTACTTTCAGTTTCTCAGCCTTAGTGGTTGTTGGTAACGAAAATGGTATTGTTGGACAAGGTTTAGGAAAAGCTAAAGAAGTTCAAGAGGCTATTGCAAAAGGTATAGACGATGCTAAGAAAAACTTAGTTAAAGTACCAATTATGCATGGCACTGTCCCTCATGATCAGCTAGCCAAATCTGGAGCGGCTAAGGTGCTTATCAAGCCTGCTGCTCATGGTGCTGGAGTTATAGCCGGTGGTAGTATGCGTGCTGTATTGGAGAGTGCTGGTATTACTGACGTTCTTGCCAAAAGCCTAGGGTCTGCAAATCCCCATAACGTGGTTAAAGCTACTATCGAAGCATTGAAACTGCTCCGTGAGCCAATTCAAGTTTCTAAAACACGTGGCATTAAACTTAGTAAAGTTTTTAATGGTTAATAGTATCCATTACCAAATAATAACGTCATGAAAAAAATTAAAATAACACAAGTAAAAAGTGGTATTGATAGAAGTGAAAGACAAAAGCAAACTTTAGTTGCGCTAGGTCTTAATAAAATTAATGCTACTAAAGAAGTAATTGCAACTCCTCAAATTTTAGGTATGGTTAACAAGGTTAATCACTTAGTAAAAGTTGAAGAGATAGCATAAGCAATAAATGATTCAATTTTAAATTGAGTCATTTTTATTTTTTAAAGCGAGGGGCGATTCCCCGAAAGTATAAAATCAACACACATGAAATTACACAATTTAAAACCTGCTGAAGGTTCAACGCACAAAGAAAAAAGAATAGGTCGTGGTGAAGCATCTGGTAAAGGTGGTACATCAACTCAAGGTAACAAGGGAGGCCAAAGCCGTGCCGGTTATTCAAGAAAAAATGCTTTTGAGGGTGGTCAAATGCCTATCCAAAGAAGAATTCCTAAGCGTGGATTTAAAAATAATAACAAAATTGAATATACCGTTTTCAATTTGGGTCAGATTGAAAAATTACAGGAAAAATATGCGTTCTCCGAGTTTTCTGTTGAGAACCTATATATCAATGGATTAATCAGTAAAACTGCGAATGTTAAAATTCTTGCTACTGGTGAGCTAAAATCGAAGCTTGATTTCAAAGTAAATGCCATCAGCCAAAAAGCTAAATCTGCAATTGAAGCTTTAGGTGGGGTAGTTGAAATACTTAATTAAATTATCCGTATTTTGCAAGACGCATCTACGAGATGCGTCTTTTTGGTTTTTGGATGTTTAACTAATAATATACTATTAAGTGAAAAAACTAATCGAGACATTAAAAAATATTTGGGCAATAGATGAGCTAAAGAGTAAAATTATTTTCACGCTTGCCTTGGTATTAACTTATAGATTTGGAACACACATTGTTTTGCCTGGTATTGATCCCACTTTATTAGAAAGTGCTAAATCAAACTCGGGTAAAAATGGTTTATTAGGTCTTTTTGATACATTTGCTGGTGGTGCATTCTCACAGGCCTCAATTCTTGCCTTAGGTATCATGCCGTACATTTCGGCTTCAATTTTTATGCAATTAATGACTATTCTAGTCCCTCAATTGCAAAAAGTACAAAAAGAAGGTGAAAGTGGCCGTAAAAAGATTAATCAATGGACTCGTTACTTAACAATAGTAGTAACCATCTTTCAAGCAGGTGCATATGTTGCTTATTTAAAAAGTCCTGGATATGCTGAAGCCCTAATTCCTGCATATCAGCCTTTTTTCTCTTTTTCAACTATTGTAGTACTAACCGCGGGAACGTTGTTTGTTATGTGGTTGGGTGAAAAAATTCAGGATAAAGGACTTGGTAATGGTACTTCTATTATTATCATGGTGGGTATTTTAGCTAGATTGCCACAAGCTATTTTGCAAGAGTTTACAGCTAAAGGCGAAAAAGGAGGCGGAGGATTATTGATATTTCTTATTGAGATAGCTATTTTAGTTGCTATTATCATGGGCTTAATTATTCTTGTTCAAGGTGTACGTCAAATAGCCGTAAATTATGCTAAACAAATTATTGGAAATAAACAAGTTGGCGGTGCTCGTCAGTTCTTACCAATTAAAGTGAATAGTGCAGGTGTTATGCCCATAATTTTTGCACAGGCAATCATGTTCTTACCTACTCTTGTTTCTTTTACCAATTTAGACTCTGCTAAAGGACTAATTAAAATTTTCAGTGATCACAGCAATGTTGGTTACATGATTATTTACTCAGTAATGGTTATTGGTTTTACCTTCCTATATACCGCCTTGATTTTTAATCCAAAGCAAATTGCCGAAGATTTAAAGCGTAATAATGGATTTGTTCCTGGAGTAAAACCTGGTCAACCTACCGCTGATTATATCGGTGCCATTATGGATAAAATTACGCTTCCTGGTGCTATCTTTCTTGCATTAGTAGGTATTTTACCCGGTTTTGCTCAACGTTTAGGTGTTACCCAATCTTTTAGTACTTTTTTTGGTGGTACAAGTTTATTAATCATGGTCGGTGTAGTTTTAGATACTTTGCAGCAAATTGAAACTTATTTACTTATGCGTCAGTATGATGGACTGATGTCTAGTGGTCGTGTTCAAGGACGCCAAACAGTTGCTACAAGTACTATTTAGTTACATCAATATAATTTCTTTCAACCTGTTAGGATATTTTCCTGACAGGTTTTTCTTTTATAGAACAATTTTTATGAGCTTTTCAAGAAATCTTATATATTATAAAACTGACGCTGAAGTAGAATTAATGCGTCATTCTGCTACATTGGTAAGTGCTACTTTGGCCGAAGTTGCAAAGATTCTAAAGCCTGGTATTACTACACTATTTATAGATAAGTTGTGTAACGAATTTGTGCGTGATCACAAAGCGGTTCCCTCATTTTATAATTATCAAGGTACTTACCCATTCAACATTTGTGCAAGTGTTAATGATGTAGTTGTGCATGGCTTCCCCAATCAAGTTCTTTTAAAAGAGGGTGACCTTATCTCTATTGATTTAGGAGTTATTTTAAACGGTTGGCACGGAGACCATGCCTACACATTTGTATTAGGTGAGGTTACTCCCGATATTCTTAATTTGGTTAGGATTACAAAAGAAAGTTTGTATAAAGGAATAGAAAAAGCCATTGTGAATAATCGTATTGGCGATATAGCCTTTGCCATTCAAGAACATACCGAAAAGAAAAATGGTTACGGAGTTGTACGCGAATTAGTAGGTCATGGGTTAGGAAAAAATTTACATGAAGATCCTCAAGTTCCTAATTACGGTTCTCGTGGTACCGGTCCCAAAATGAAAGAAAATCTTACCCTCGCTATAGAACCAATGATTAATCTTGGTACCAAAGAGGTTTTTACCGATACCGATGGATGGACCGTTAGAACCAAAGATGGTAAGCCTTCCGTACATTTCGAACACAACGTATGTGTTAAAAAAAATAAAGCACAAATTTTATCTAATTATGGTCTAATTGAGACTGCTGAAAAAGCCAATCCATATCTCAATTCATCTTATTATTAATCATTTATACCAGTGTGAAACCAACTTTAGTTGTAATCGGAGGAGGAGCATCCGGTTTTTTTTGTGCAATCAATGCAGCAAAACTTCAGCCTAATTTGAATATCATTATTTTAGAAAAAAACAATAAGTTATTATCTAAAGTAAAAATAAGTGGTGGAGGTAGATGTAATGTAACTCACGATTGTTTCCAAATAGCTGAGCTAATCACCCATTATCCTCGAGGAACCAATTTTGTTAAAAAAACATTTCATTGGTTCAATCCCAACCATACAGTTGAGTGGTTTCAAAGTCGTGGCATTCAATTACATACGGAAACTGACGGAAGAATGTTTCCAACAACGAATACCTCGCAGTCAATTATCGATTGTTTTCTAAGTGAAGCCAACCGTCACCAAATTCACATAATCACCAATGCCGAGGTCAAAAATATAGTGCGTGTTAACGATGGGTTTGCTTTATCCACTAGTATTCCTAGAAGCACCGTACTTGATTTACAACTTAATTATAGCAATGAACAACAAACCCTTTTAGCAGATGTAGTGTGTGTAGCTGTTGGGGGATATCCAAAAAAAACTCAATTTTCTTGGCTAGAGGCTTTAGGACATACAATACAATTGCCTGTACCTTCACTTTTTACTTTCAATATTCCTAAACATCCCATTACTAGTTTAATGGGTATTGCTGTTCCAAAAGTTCAAGTGAAAGTCATTGCATCTAAACTAAAAACGGAGGGACCTTTATTAATTACACATTGGGGACTTAGTGGCCCAGCCATTTTAAAACTATCTTCAATTGGGGCACGACATTTTAGTTTATCTAATTATCATTTTACTATCAGTATAAATTGGCTAAACGATACTTCCGAAGAGGCCTTGCGCCAACAATGGCTCATTTTACGTAGCCAATTGGCCCACCAAAAAATGGGCAATAAAAATCCTTTTCATTTACCTAGTCGTTTATGGGAGTTTTTATTACACCATTCTCAAGTGGATGCTAACAAACAATGGGCTAACTGTACTAGTAAGGAGCAAAATTTATTAATTACTGCACTCACCAACTTTCAGTTGAATGTTCAGGGAAAAACCACTTTCAAAGAAGAGTTTGTTACTTGCGGTGGCATTTCTTTAAATGAAATCAATCCCAATACTATGGAAAGTAAACTGCTGCAAAACCTCTATTTTACTGGAGAAGTTCTAGATATTGATGGTGTAACCGGCGGGTTCAACTTTCAAAATGCATGGACAACCGGATGGATTGCAGCACAAGCCATAGCCTCAAAAGTTATCTAATATAAGACGCCCATTAACGAAACAGTTGTTGCTTCATCAATGGGCGTTTGGTAAGTTGATTTCTCTTTAAGGATTAACTTTTTTTCTTTTCTCCTTTATTTGCTTTGTATCGCATGTCCGGAGTGCCATCTTTTTTCAGTGGTCCGGCTGCTTGTGTAGCTTTGTCCTTGTTTTCCTTAAATCTTTTGTCGGGCGTGCCGTCCGCTTTCAATTTGGTTTTTTCTACTTCGGCCTTTACTTCTTTCGTTGCTTCGGCCACTTTCGCCTCTTTTTTGGCTTTCTTAGCTTCTTTTTCTTTTTTTACCTCCGCTTTTACAGTGGTTACTTTCTCTTGAGCGTAAGTAGATGTAGTCAGTAAAGCTGCACCTAGCAATAATGCAAAAATTTTTTTCATGATGGAAATTTTAGAAAGTTAAATTATACCATTCAAACGGTATTGCCAACAAATACCCTATTTCTATTTTGTTAAAATAGCATTTCATCCACCTTCATTCCTGTATAATGTTGTTCGTTTCCAAATGTATTTGGGCGTTCCCCTTCGGGTCGGGCCTTTCGCTTTTACTCCTCGCCGCCACCTTTCAGGATGTCGTCTGTGGGGTAACCGCTTCAGTCCCTAACGCTGTTCCTTCCAAAACAAGTGTTTACCAATATTCCAGTGCTTCCTTTCAATTGAAGGAGTAGAATTTAACGTTTGGCATCGCTTATTTGTTACACAAACAAGATAACCTGCAAGCGTTTTTTGAAGCACCAAGCCCAAAGCGGCAATTCTGCACATAAAATTGTATCCATTTTATATTGACTGCACCATTTATAAGTTCCTTAATGTACTTTGCAACTTCTTTTATTTGTATTATGAGCCGATTACAACAACTTTTTGCAACCAAACAACAGCGTGTATTAAATGTATATTGTACCGCAGGGTATCCCCAACTCGATAGTACCCTTACCGTTATGACTGCTTTACAGCAAAATGGAGCCGATATTATCGAATTAGGAATGCCTTATAGCGATCCACTTGCCGATGGTTCAGTGATTCAGGAAAGTAGTGCTGTGGCCTTACAAAACGGTATGACCCTTGCAACTTTGTTCTCTCAATTAGCTGATATGCGTACTCATATTCATATTCCGGTTATTTTGATGGGCTATATGAATCCGGTGTTACAATATGGTTTTGAAAATTTTTGTGCCGCCGCCGCAGCAGCAGGGGTCGATGGGCTAATTTTGCCCGATTTGCCGGAGCACGAGTTTGAAACAGAATACGGAAGCATCATCAAGCAGTATGGGCTCGATTTTATTTTTCTCGTAACACCCGAAACTTCCCCGCAAAGGGTGTTGCATTTAGATCAATTGAGTTCGGGCTTTTTATATGCGGTAAGTAGTTCGGCCACTACGGGTGGCAATACCAATTTTGATGCTGTACAAGTGTATTTACAAAAACTTGCAGCATTATCGCTCCAAAATCCTGTATTAGTAGGTTTTGGGGTAAAAGACAAAGCTACTTTTGAAGCTGTAGCCCAGTATGCAAATGGCGCAATTATTGGCAGTGCTTATATTAAAGCATTGCAAGGCAGCAAACAGCCTGCCGAAACCACGAAAATATTTTTAGATTCAATTTTACAATAACATGTCGGTAGTAATTTTAAAGTACAATGCGGGCAATATTCAAAGTGTCTTGTATGCGCTTAATCGGATTGGGGTACAAGCATCGGTTACTGCCAATCGCGACGAAATTTTGGCTGCCGATAAAGTAATCTTCCCCGGAGTAGGAGAAGCTAGCAGCGCTATGCTAAGTTTGCAAGAAAATGGTTTGGATACCCTTATTCCACAATTAACCCAGCCCGTTCTAGGTATTTGTGTAGGTATGCAACTGCTATGTAGCTTCAGCGAAGAAAATAATACTCCTTGCTTAGGTATTTTTCCGCAACAAGTTCAATTGTTTAAGCCAAATACCTCTCAACCCGCTTTAAAAGTGCCTCAAATTGGTTGGAATACCATTTACAATCTGCGGTCTCCATTAATGAAAGGATTGCCTGAAAATAGTTATACATATTCTGTACATAGTTATCATGTGCCTGTAAATGAGCACACAATTGCTACCACCCATTATGTACATCCTTACAGTGCAGCTATACAGAAAGACAACTTTTATGGTGTGCAATTTCATGCAGAAAAAAGTGCTGCCGTGGGCGAACAAATTTTACAAAACTTTTTATCACTTTAACGTTGAGCAATCACTCAATGGGCTTTTTATTCATTCATTATTATGCAAATCATTCCAGCTATAGATATAATTGACGGTAAATGTGTTCGATTAACAGAAGGTAATTATGCCGAAAAAACAATTTATCACAACAATCCGCTCGATGTGGCATTGCAATTTCAGGATGCAGGATTGCAACGTTTGCACTTAGTAGATTTGGATGGGGCCAAAGCAGGGACAGTAAAAAATTGGAAAGTATTGGAAAGCATTGCCACCCATACACAATTGAAAATTGATTTTGGCGGTGGTATAAAAACGTTGCAAGATGTACAAATTGTATTCAATAGTGGTGCTATTTTAGCTACTGTAGGTAGTATAGCTGTAAAAGAAGAAGCCACGTTTGTGGGGTGGTTACAACAATTTGGTGCAGATAAATTCTTGTTGGGTGCCGATGTGAAAAATGAAAAAATTGCCATAGCTGGGTGGCTAGAAACAACGGATATTTGGATATACGATTTTATTGAAAAATACGTTCAACACGGTGTACAGCAAATTTTTTGTACCGATGTAAGCAAAGATGGCCGTTTGCAAGGACCTGCTATTGATTTATATAAAAAAATTATTGAACAGTTTCCCAACTTGCATTTTATTGCTAGCGGTGGAGTGGCTAACCAACACGACCTAACTGCATTACAAGCTATTGGATGTGGCGGCGCAATTGTTGGTAAAGCCATTTATGAAAAGAGAATTACCTTATCTGAGTTACAAATGCTAAACACGCTGTAGTTATGTTAACAAAAAGAATCATTCCTTGTTTGGATATTCGAGATGGACGTACCGTTAAAGGAATCAATTTCGAAAATATTCGGGATGCGGGCGACCCAGTAGAATTGGGTGCGTTATATGCCCAAGAAGGTGCCGACGAATTGGTTTTTTTGGACATTACAGCCACCAACGAAAAACGAAAAACCCTCAGCGAATTGGTAAACCGTATAGCTAGGCATATCAATATTCCCTTTACAGTAGGCGGTGGTGTTAGTAGCATACAAGATGCATCGGTATTGCTACACAATGGCGCCGATAAAGTAAGTGTGAATACAGCAGCATTCAAAAATCCGACACTTATTGCGCAACTCGCCAAAGAATTTGGTAGTCAGTTTGTGGTGTTGGCTATTGATACCAAAAAAGAAGTCGACGGAGAATGGTATGTGTATTTGAATGGCGGTAGGGTGAAAACCGATATAAAATGTACCGATTGGGCAAAGCAAGCCGTTGACCTAGGTGCTGGAGAAATTTTATTGACTAGTATGAACAACGATGGTACCAAGCAGGGCTTTGCATTGGATATTACCCAAACTTTAAGTAGCTCGTTGCCTGTTCCCATTATTGCTAGTGGAGGTGGAGGCACTATGTCCCATTTTGTGGACGTATTTGAAACAGGTAAGGCCGACGCAGCTTTGGCGGCAAGTATTTTTCACTTTAAGGAAGTTGGTATTGAGCCGCTAAAATTATTTTTAAAGGAAAAAGGTATTTCTATAAGAATATAGCCAAAGCCGAACTTTTGATTGTTGGAAATAAGCAATTTAAAGCGGTTAAAACGCTGCATAGTATTACTTTTGACGAATGGTGCCAACGCCAATGCCGAAACATAGTAGCAATCGGTTGGGCTCATTCAATAAATGGATAAAAACTATATGAGTAATTTAGTAGTAGATTTTAGTAAATACAGCGATGGATTAGTGCCAGCAATTGTTCAAGATGCTCTAACACAAAAAGTACTGATGTTGGGATTTATGAATCAAGAGGCATTAACAGCCACACAACAATTAGAAAAAGTCACTTTTTTTAGTCGCAGCAAAAATCGATTGTGGACAAAAGGGGAGGAAAGTGGCCATTTTTTACTATTGGAGGAGGTGTTGGTTGACTGTGATAAAGATACCCTGCTTATAAAAGCGCGTCCGGTAGGGCCTACCTGCCATACGGGTGCCGATACATGTTTTGAAGAAACCAACGAACCTCACTTTCTTGAACATTTGGAGCAAATTATTGCACAACGCAAAGCTACTTCGCCATCAGAATCGTATGTAGCCAAAATGTTCGCAAAGGGCATCAATAAAATTGCTCAAAAAGTAGGGGAGGAAGCCGTAGAGTTGGTAATAGAAGCCAAAGACGATAATACCGATTTGTTTTTGAACGAAGCGGCAGATTTATTGTTTCACTATCTCATGTTACTCAACGCCAAAGACTGTAACTTACAACAAGTTATGGATGTATTGAAAAGCCGACATAAAAAATAAAATACATGAAAAAGATAATGCTATTGCTTTTGCTGCCATTTACTTTGTGGGCTCAGCAAAAAACGTATACAATTAAGGGTACTATTACAGGCTTGAAAGATAGCACGTTGGTTTTTTTACAAAATGGACAAGGTGCAACTGTAGCGCAACAGTATGCTTTTAAAGGCAATTTTGTGCTCAAAGGCTCAGCTTTAGCAACCGATATCTATCAATTAGCCTTTATTGGCCATAAAGAAACGGTGAGTTTGTTTTTAGATGAAGGTAACTTAAACATAGTTGGCGATGTAAAAAGATTAACGGCTACCACCATCACAGGCACTACACTGCAAGCAGATTATAATTTGTATCAACAAAAATTTAATCCGCTCCGCGATAAGTTCAATGCATTAATTCCACAAATTAATCAAACAAAAGATGTAAAAAAACGAGATTCGTTAATAGCCAAATACACAGCATTGGTAGGCGTAATTCAGCACGATATTGAAAAATTTATATCAGAAAAACCAGCCTCTCCCGTAAGTGCTTTTGCCATTTTTGTAACCAACGGATTGTGGAAAGATGAAGATAAAAGTTTGCTCGAAGCTCGTGCCCAAAAATTGCAAGGCAAGGCCAAAGCTGGCACCTATGCAAAAGCCATACAAGAATTAATTGCTAGTTCAAAAGTAGGTAGCGTAGGCAGTTTGGCAGCCGATTTTGAGCAAAATGATGTAAACGATAAACCTGTAAAACTGTCGTCGTTTAAAGGCAAATATGTGTTGGTCGATTTTTGGGCAAGTTGGTGTCGTCCATGCCGTGCCGAAAATCCGAATGTGGTAGCTGCTTACAATACGTTTAAAGATAAAAATTTCACCGTGTTAGGTGTTTCGCTCGATAAAGAAAAAGCCAGTTGGCTCAAAGCTATTAGCGACGATAAACTTGCTTGGACACAGGTAAGTGACTTACAATATTGGAACAATTCGGCAGCGCGTTTATATCAAATTCAAGGGATTCCAGCCAACTTACTCATCGATCCTTCAGGGAAAATTATCGCCAAAAACTTGCGCGGCGAGGAGTTGCTCGAACGACTTAAATCATTACTCAAATAATAGATAATTGCATTGTACATTAAAGGTTGTTTCACTCACGGAAACAGCCTTTTTTTATTTTGGGGCTGTCTGCTTTCAAGCCTTTGAGCAGCTTTGGTTCCGGCCAACTGCCAAGTAGTCCTCGCCGGCTATCCTGCGGAGTAGCCGTCTGTGGGCTACTTTGGCGTGTCCGGCAGCCATTCAGCTTATTACCATCTATGGTGCTGTTTTCAATCAATTTTTTATTTCCAACCACCGCCCGTAGCTCTGTACAATAGTACCAAACCTTGCATTTGCTGCTTTTTAATTTGTATACGCTCTAATTGAGCGTTCAATAAACTTTTTTGCGCTGTAATCACCTCTAAATAAGTGGCGTAACCATTGGCATATAAATCGTTTGCCGCATTTACGGCATCGGCTAACTTATTGCATTCTTGCTGTTTTTGGGCATGTTGCTGTTCGAGTAATTGTACAACTTGCAGTGTGGTTTGCACTTCGTTAATGGCGGTTTGTACTGTTCTTTGGTAATGAACAAATGCCTGTTCGGCCAATGCTTGCTGCGTTGCATATTGCCCTTTTAGTTGGCGTTGTTGGTAAAATGGGGCAGTCATGTTACCAAACACACCTGCGGCTAAGGAAGGTAAACTGAGCAATTCTTTTATTTGAAAACCTTCTACACCCAAATAAGGCGATATGGAAAAAGAAGGAAAAAAACGGGCTCTCGCAGCTGCTACATCGGCATGAGTAGCGGTTAATTGTGCGCCGGCTTGTTGTATATCGGGTCGGTTGTAAAGCAGCATAGAAGGTACCCCTACAGGCATTGGCCTATTGGTGAAAGACAATGTAAAATTATTGGTGGGCAAATTGGTAATTCGAGATGTACCAAGTAGCAGTTGAAGTTGGTTTTCTGCAATAACTACCTGTTGTTTTACCTGTTCTACCAAACTATTGGTATTGTGCAACTGCGCTTGAAATTGTAATACCGCTAATTCGTTGGCCCGGCCTGCTTGTTTTTGGGCTTGTACTATTTGTAACGCATTTTGTTGTAATACCGCATTTTGTTGAATAACCTGTAACTCGTTTTTTAAGCCAAGCCATTCATAGTAGCAGTTTGCAATTTGTGCAACTAAATGGGTTTGTAATAAGCGAGCTCCCCACTGACTAGCCAAATATTGCGCAGCTGCTGATTTTTTAGCATGGTGCAATTTTTTCCATACATCAATTTCCCATTCACTTCTTAAACCTATAAATAAGTTGGGTAAAAATTCTGCCAATCGTTTATCGGGGGTAATGTTACTGCTCTTGTTCAAATCAAAATTGCCAACTCCATTCATCGTGTACAAAGCAAATTTATCTACCTGCGTACTTAAAACCCCTCTTAACGTAGGATGTGTAAGTGCTTTTGCTACTTGCAATTGTGCTTGCTGTATGAGTAGTGTTTGTCGGTTGTTTGCAAGGTCGTAATTGTGAACCAAAGCGGTATCAATCAGTTTGCGTAAAGGCGTGTCTGTATAAAAGGCTTGCCAAGGTACTTGTGCTATTGATTGGGTATCGGCAGTAGTGTGTTGAAAAGAAAAAGGTATAGGTTGCGTTAATGACGGTATTTGTACTGCTTTTGGAATTTTACAGGCACCCAAAAATAGCAATACAATTAGCCAACTATACTTAGAAATCAATAAGTGGTTTCTATTCATAATAACATTGTTTGGAATAGTGTTTATCAATCAAAATGATTTCACTATTTGTTCTTTAAAAATTTGCTAAACAACATATACAAACCCGGTATGAAAATGACGCCTGCAACTGTACCAATCAACATGCCGGAAGCAGCAGCGGTGCCAATACTTCGATTACCAATAGCACCCGCACCTGACGCAATACACAAAGGAATTAAGCCTGCAATAAATGCAAAAGAGGTCATCAAAATTGGCCGTAACCTACTTGTTGCAGCCTCAGTAATTGCCGATAAAGTGGTTGCGCCATCGGCTTGTTTTTTTACAGCAAACTCCACAATAATGATGGCATTTTTACCAAGTAATCCTATTAACATAACCAAAGCTACCTGCGCATAAATATTGTTTTCTAGGCCAACAGCATATAAACCGGCAAAAGCCCCAAAAATACCAGTGGGTAGCGATAAAAGAACGGGCAAAGGCAATACAAAACTTTCGTATTGAGCGGCCAATAACAAGTACACAAAAATTAAACAAATGGCAAAAATATACACTGCTTGGTTGCCGCTTAAAATTTCTTCCCGAGTCATCCCACTAAATTCATAACTATATCCTTTCGGTAGTTTTTTGGCAGCTTCTTGTATAGTTTTTATCACATCGCCACTGCTATAGCCCGGGGCCGCATCGCCATTGATCAAGGCCGATGTGTACATGTTGTAACGGGTAAGTTGTTCAGGACCATACATTTTTTCCAATCGGGTAAATGTTGATACTGGAACTTGCTCGCCTTGGTTGTTTTTTACATAGAGCTGCAAAATGCTTTCGGGTTGGCTTCGGTAAATGGGATGCGCTTGTACCATCACTTTATACATTTGCCCAAACTTAATAAAGTTGGTAGCATAGGTACTGCCGAGCATTGTTTGTAAAGTGCTCATTAAATTATCTACTGTAATTCCTTTTTTAGCGGCAATATCATAATCTATTTGTAATGTGTATTGCGGAAAGCTAGGGTTAAAATTGGTAAAGCTGCTACCTACTGTAGGTGCTTGTTTTAATGTTTGAATAAATTGTGCGGTGGTTTTAGCCGTTTGTTGTAGGTTGGATTTTCCGGTTTTGTCGAGTAAGCGCAACTCAAAACCACTTGCATTACCAAATCCGGGAACAGTAGGTGGCGAGAAAAATTCAATTTTAGCATCTTGAATACCTGTCGTTTTTTGTTCGAGCAACTTGATTAACTGCGGTACAGTTACCTTACGATTATTCCATGCTTTTAAATTAATCATACCCATGCCGTACGATGCGCCAGCAACTTCGTTCAATAAACTGTATCCTGCCAAAGTGGTAATATTTTCTACCTCCGGTATTTGGTTTACTACTTGTTGTACTTGGCTCAATACCTTTTCGGTTCTTTCTACGGTGGCACCGGGCGGCGTTGTTACGTTCACATATACCATCCCTTGGTCTTCGTTTGGAATAAATCCGTTGGGCAACAGTTGCGCAACTCCCCATGTAGCTACGCAAAAGCCCAATAAACATATAAACGTCATGAGGCGTCGATTGGCAATTTTCAAAATCAAGCGTTGGTAACTTGACTCGGTGCGTGCATACAAATGATTAAACGATGCAAAAAAACTGGTTACAACGCCTTTTGAATGGGTGGAGCTATGTTGATTGGGTTTAAGAATAAGTGCGCATAAAGCCGGCGTTAGCGTTAGTGCATTGATGCCCGAAATAACAATGGCAATGGCAAGTGTTAAACTAAATTGACGATAAAAAATACCTACCGGGCCACTTAAAAAAGCTACAGGAATAAATACCGCCGACATAACGAGGGTAATGGCAATAATAGCTCCGGTAATTTCTTTCATTGCCGCTATAGTAGCTTCCACAGGAGGCAATCCAAAATCGTGCATTTGTACGTGTACGGTTTCTACCACTACAATGGCATTATCTACCACAATACCTATTGCTAGCACCAAGGCAAATAAGGTGAGTAAGTTAATGGAAAACCCGAAAATTTGCATAAATGCCAAAGTACCAATTAAGGCTACCGGTACTGCCAATGCCGGAATAAGCGTAAACCGGAAATTTTGCAGAAATAGATATACAACTATAAATACAAGTATAAATGCCTCAATTAGTGTTTTAACAACTTCGTGAATGGATGCATCTAAAAACCTACTCACATCGTAAGCAATGTTGTATTCCATACCATTAGGAAATTGGGTAGATTGTAATTCTTGCATACGCTTTTTGATGCTATTGATTACCGCTTGTGCATTGCTGCCGGGGCGTTGTTTTAGCATAATACTTGCCGAAGCTCTACCATTTGTTTTGCTTACCATGGTGTACGCCATGGAGCCAAATTCAATATCCGCTACATCTTTCAATCTCAATATATTGCCATTGTCGTAGCTTCTAATGGGTAATTGTTCGTATTGTGAAACATCTGAAAACTTACCGCTGTAACGAATTACGTATTGCAAATCAGCGCCCATTTTGCCACTGCTTTCTCCGGTTTTGCCGGGAGCTGCTTCAATATTTTGATTGCGCAGTGCCGCAATGATTTCTTCGGTACTCACATTATAGTTAACAAGGCGCTCAGGCTTTAACCACACGCGCATACTGTATTCTTTTTGCCCCATTATTTCGGCAAAGCCAACCCCTTCAATTCTTTTAAGCTCCGGTAAAATATTGATGTCGGCAAAATTGTAAATAAAGGCTTCGGTAGCTGCGGTATCGGTACTTAAAATGTTCAAGTACATCAACATACTATTAACTTCTTTTTCGGTGGTAACACCCGCTTTAATCACTTCTTCCGGCAATTCGTCCAATACGGTAGTAACCCTGTTTTGCACATTTACGGCAGCCATATCGGGGTCGGTACCTACTTTAAAAAATACTTGAATAAGCGTAATGCCATCGTTATTGCTTACACTATTCATGTAAGTCATGCCGGGCACTCCATTAATGGCACGTTCTAAGGGGGTGGTTACTGCTTTTGTACATACTTCGGCATTGGCACCTGTATATTTTGCGGTTACAGTTACACTCGGCGGAACAATATCCGGAAATTGGGTAACGGGTAATTTAAAAAAAGACAAAATGCCGAGTAAAACAATAAATATGGATATTACTAATGATAATATAGGGCGTTTGATAAAGTGTTCTACCATGTACGATGGTGTTAGTTGAAAAAAGAAGGTTGCTAAGGATACAATTCAATAGTTGGTTTGGTACACTATTTGACGTTTCGCTAATCGGCTTTTACATAATTGCGAATTGATTGCATGTCAATATCATTTGCCTTAATCACATCGCCGTCTTTCAAGTTCTGAATGCCTTCTAAAACAATTTTTTCTCCTTCTTGAAGGCCTTTTTTAATAATGTAAAAATCGCCAAGTCTGCCGGCGGGTTCGAAACTGCGTTGATATACTTTATTTTGTTTATTGATAACAAATACAAAATGTTTGTCTTGTATTTCAAAAGCAGCTTTTTGCGGCACTAATAATGCTTGTTTGGTAGGAATTGGCAAAATTATTTTACCCGATGCGCCGTGTTTTAAAATACCCTTTGGATTGTGAAATTTGGCTCTAAACGTTAACGAACCGGTACTTGGATCTATTTCGCCGGTATTGGTTTCAATAATTCCCTTCAAAGGATAAATACTTCCATCGGTAAGAGATAAAGTGACACTATCGTATTTCATGCCATTTTTATTGGCCTTGTTTAGTTTTAAGTAGGCATCTTCCGATACCGAGAAATAGGCCGAAACATACGAAACATCTGATATGGAAGTAAGTAAAGTACCTTCTTCTATAAAACTTCCATTTTTTAATGCCAATCGGGTAATCATTCCATCAAATGGAGCCTTGATGGTAGTGTAATTTTTTTTCAGTTGCGCTTCTTCTAAAACGGCTTTTGCTTCATCAATTTTTGCTTTTGCTGCCTTTAGTTTTGCTTTTGCTAAATCGAGTTCTGTTTTGATGACTACATTTTTTTTGACCAATACATCTATTCGTTCCACTTCTAATTCGGCCATTTTTGCATCGGCATTGGCATAATCTAAGTTGGCCAATGCTTTTGCAACATCAATTTGGTGCTCGCCTATGCTTAATTGAAACAACGGCGCACCTTTAGTTACTTTTTTACCTTCGTCGGAAAATATTTTATCTAAAAAACCATGTACACGACTGCGTATTTCGGTATGCTGTAAGGCCTGAATATTGGCAGCATAGTGGTTATATACCATTGTATCTTTTGAAACAATGGTAAAGGAGGGTACATCTACGGTTGAAACATTGCCTGTTGGCGTGCTGTTGATTTGGTTGCAACTTGTTATTCCTAAAGTTGTACACGAAACGAATACGTAAAATAGGCACTTTATTTTTATCATAAATAATAAATATTTTGTTTTTATTTATTATCATATGCCAAGGATCAAATCGTTGTCAATAGTACATTATTTAGACCATTTTTGTTGTGCAATGCCAATTTATGACTAAATTTTAAAAAAACCTTAAAAAATTAAATTTATTTATTCTATTTTAATTGATGAAAAAAATAAATATTTTGTTAAAAGTTGTTAAAATTGATTGTGTAAAAAAGGCAGCGTTAAGGTTGATGCTAGTCAATCGGACCTTTTTTTATTCAAAAAAGCGAAATACTCAATTGGTTATAAACATAACCGAGGCTTTTTTAAGGGTTTTTAATCTAAAGTGTAATTATGGTTTAGCAACAATGAAAAGAGATATATTGTTCGTAGTTGGGAATTAACGACCTTATGGGACAAAAAAATGAACGATTTGGCGCATTTAAGCGCCGCAAATGTTTTTAATTTCATGTTTGTAATTACTTGCCGAATGATGAAAAAAAGCTTGCTCTTGGGCTTGTGCGGTGTTGTTTTAATTTTGCAAACAGCTATTGCTCAAACCATTAATTATTTACCCTCTATTCCTTATTTCGATACCAATCCGTATAAAGTGTCTATGTGGAAAGGACTGCAATTAAGCAATCCTGCCATTACTTTGGATTTTGGCGATGCCGACGAACTGCAACTTGCTGCTTTGGCCTATATGCATCCCAAAAGTCCCTATTTTATGGACGTTCGTACGTTCAATAGGCTTATGGCGTTGTTGGATACCACTTTAACCGATTGGAATAATGGAAAAAGATTGGCCGATATTACCAATTGTTTCCAAGGTTGTTTTGCTTATGCAATGATGAAAGGGTTATATCCGCAATTGATTCCGGTTGGCAAAAAGAACATCTGGGAAAGTGGAATACGAAAGCAAATTGATAGCTGTTTCAATAGTGGTAAGGCCTTGTTTTTACAACATTATGTACGCGATGTTTGGTTAAATGGGCACCAACGATTTGCTTTGGCTATGTTTTTTGGAGGAGAGGCATTAGGAGATTCTGTGATGAAAGAATATGGTCGATATGCAACGGAAGAAGTATTTACACAATGCTTATTGCCAAACGGTTCCACGCATTATTTGGGGTATCACAACGAGGCTACCACCTATCATCCTATAGTAGTAAAGTTTTTAGTAGATTATTGGTTGGCCACACAGTCAACTAAAGTGTATCGTATGCTAGAAGGATTGGTTAATTATGTGCCACTCAATCAACATCCTTATAAAACAAGTAAAGGATATTGTGAATATACAACGGGGCCTTCTAACAAATGTTATTACAATGGACTCAATCAAGATTTTGCGGCAGCAATTAGTGCCTACATTAGTGGCGATGGCTATAATTGGACTTATGGAAAAAATGTAGTAGCACTTGAATTGGGTTTTCTTTACAAGCCGGGCATAGTTGCGGCCACTTTGCCAGATAATTTTATGCTGTACGATGTGGATTGTCTTGGGCCAAGAGGGCGTTATGGCAATTGGGGGCTAATGGCTACCACGCGCGATCCATCTTCGGCGCTACCTGAGCATCCAAAAGAGGCGTCTTTGCCATATACAACTGCTTACGAAGGTAAAAATACGTTTGTTGGTGCGTATATATTGGATACCTTGGCAGTAAATTGGAAAAACAATTACCCGCTTAATGCCGCATTTCATGCAGCGGGAGTGGGTGTAAAATTGCGTGCCGGAAAAGAAACCGAATGGGGGCGCGGATTTAGGCACAGTTGGCTAACGGTTAATGAGAAAAATGCGGTTACCAAATCTTTTCAAATTTATGGCATCAGCACCCGTTATTCGCTGAATCAAGCTGGTGGAAGAATGAAAACGATTCCATGGGAGGGTATGCAACAGTGGGTTCTTACGCCGGATAGGTTGGTGGGTATGATGGAAATACAAGCCAATCAGCAACAAAAGGTGCTTGGGTTAAAAGCAAGAATGTTGCTTGTTTCGGGGCGTAAAGGCGTGTCGGGTACTAAAAAAGTATTGCAAATAGTCAATAGAAATACCTTTAAATATGGCATGTTGCAAGCGAAAATACATGATGAAAATTTTAAAGGCTTGATAGATACCCAATATGTAAACATCATTCCTTTTACAACAAATGATGATTTTTCGGCAGAAATAGAACTGCACGATGCAAAAGACAGTGCCAACGACAAAATTATTACGTATTCTGCAGGAACAAAACGATTTGCATTGGTTGAAATTACCAAGTCGTCAAATTCATTTAGTACAGCCACGGTGTATCCTATTGCCGACACTGCTTTGCAAGCCTTTCAGTTTGTGGAACAAAACGGTCGTAAAATTAGGATGGTACACAATATTTCTAGTAAGGCAGTCACCTACACCGATACCATTGTTTGTCCGTTTAATCAGTTGCGCTTGCTGCAAAGTTGGAACGATAGTGCGGTTGTGTTGCCTAGTATTAATGCGCAAGGCATCGCTACAATTACTTCGATAGTGCCCGCTAATAGCCATATTGTGTTAGTGAATACTGCGTCCCCTACAGATTTTTCCCAGCCTTATCAAACTTTCCCTTCCGTATTCAAAAGCAATATTCCATTGCCTGTGTATTCGGCCAATTTTTATGCCCATCAACAAAAGCAGCAAATACGTTTGCATTGGCAACTGATTGCTTCGGTAGATAATACTACAATTAAGGCCTTTAGAATAGATAAGTGGGTACAGAATGGGCAGTATTTACCGGTATTTCAATGTGCTTATCTGCGTTCACTTAATGCCTATGCTGTTACTGATTCGTTTCCCAATTTGGGTGTTAACAGGTATCGGCTCATGGCCCTACTCAATACTGGAGAAGAACGATTGTTGGCCAATACTACGATGCATTTTGTTTCTTCAGGGCCAAAGTTTTTTAGCTTGTTCCCCAATCCGGCACCACAACATTCTTTTGTAGTACAATACGCCCAAATGTTACCGGTAGGTACCCAAGTGCGGGTAATAAAGGCCGATGGGACAATGATATTGAACAAGCAAATTCAAGAAAAAACAATGCGTGTACCCATTCAATTACCTGCTTATACAACTAAGGGAACTTATTGGGTAAGTGTGCAAATTCCTAATACTACCGCGATGGTACAACCGTTGCAAATACCCTAAAAAAAGGGAGAAAATTTGAATTGGCGAACGTAAGTGCTGCTTTGCGTACTGCCGTTGGGCTTCTAGCCCCGATAGCAGCGGCTACACCGCTGAGGCTTTGTGGCAAGGGTTTTGTGGCGGAGTAATAGCGGATAGCGGGACCGCAGTTAGGGTCTTGCTTTTGATTGATGAGCTCCTAAAACAAAAAAACCGACCACTTAGGGTCGGTTAAAAAGAGTTGCATAAGGTTATTTAAGAACCACAAATAACACAGCCTTCCTCCATCCGGCAAACTTCGCCAACAATTTCAGTTTCGGTAGTGACATTGGTTTGTGGTATTACCGGTTGCATGGCTTTTCCTGCCTGATTTTCTACGGTAAACTGAACTGCTTGAGCAGCGGCTTGTGTACGCAAATAGTACATGCCGGTTTTGAGTCCCTTTTTCCATGCATAAAAGTGCATGGAGGTGAGTTTGGAAGACGATGGACTGTCTACAAACAAGTTCAGCGATTGCGATTGACAAATAAACGCACCACGATCGGCGGCCATATCTATCAAATTTCGCTGCTTGATTTCCCAAACAGTTTTGTACAGTTCTTTTATTGCTGAAGGAATTTCCTGTATGTTCTGTATAGACCCATTGGCTTTAATAATGCGGTTTTTCATGTCATTATCCCACAATCCTAGCTGAACCAAATCTTTCAGTAAATGTTTGTTAACTATCACAAATTCGCCACTTAATACACGGCGCGTATAAATGTTGCTTGTATATGGTTCAAAACATTCGTTGTTACCCAATATTTGCGATGTTGAAGCCGTAGGCATTGGCGCTACTAATAACGAGTTGCGTACACCGCTTGCCATCACTTGGCTACGAAGAGCGTCCCAATTCCAACGATTTGAAGGAGTTACCCCCCACATGTCAAATTGAAAAACACCTTTCGATAGCGGCGAGCCTGCAAATGTTTGGTATGCCCCTTCTATTTTAGCCAAGTCGTTACTTGCCGTCATAGCTGCAAAATAGATGGTTTCAAAAATATCTTTGTTCAACTGTTTGGCTGCATCGCTTTCAAATGGTAAACGGAGTAAAATAAATGCATCTGCCAAGCCTTGCACTCCCAAACCTATAGGACGGTGACGAAGATTGCTGTTGCGGGCTTCCTCTACCGGATAATAGTTGTGGTCGATGATTTTGTTCAGGTTTTTGGTTGCCTGATACGTTACTTCATACAATTTTTGATGGTCAAATTGACCATTAATAACATATCGAGGCAATGCCAACGAGGCTAAATTACAAACGGCTACTTCGTCGGGGGAGGTATACTCAATAATTTCTGTACAAAGATTAGAACTGCGAATAGTACCCAAATTTTGTTGGTTACTTTTGCGGTTAGCAGCGTCTTTGTACAGTAAGTAAGGCGTACCGGTTTCAATTTGGGCATCTAAAATAGCAAACCACAGTTCTTGCGCTTTTACAACTTTTCTTGCTTTTCCTGCGGCTTCATACTGTGTATAAAGTGCTTCAAATTTTTCGCCCCAACATTCGTCTAATCCGGGTGCTTCGTGTGGGCAAAACAAACTCCAATCGCCATTTGCTTCCACGCGTTTCATAAATAAGTCGCATATCCACAATGCATAAAACAAGTCGCGCGCGCGCATCTCTTCTTTACCATGGTTTTTACGAAGTTCCAAAAATTCAAAAACATCGGCATGCCAAGGTTCTAAATAAATGGCAAAGGCGCCCTTGCGTTTACCGCCGCCTTGGTCTACATAGCGAGCAGTATCGTTGTACACACGCAACATTGGGATGATGCCATTACTAGTGCCATTTGTGCCGCCAATATAGCTGCCCGTAGCCCTAATGTTGTGAATAGCTAAGCCAATACCACCGGCACTTTGCGAAATTTTAGCAGTTTGTTTTAGTGTGTCATAAATACCCTCAATGCTATCATCTTTCATGGTTAACAAAAAGCAGCTACTCATTTGTGGTTTGGGCGTACCTGCATTGAAAAGGGTAGGCGTGGCGTGTGTAAACCAACGCTCACTCATTAAATGGTAAGTTGTAATTGCACTTTCGATATCCGTTTTGTGAATACCGATAGATACTCGCATAAACATGTGCTGCGGGCGCTCTGCCACTTTTCCATCAATTTTTAGCAAGTACGATTTTTCCAAGGTTTTAAATCCGAAGTAGTCGAATCCAAAATCTCGGTCGTAGATGATGCTACTATCAAGCAGTTCTGCATTGTTTTCAATAACTGCCAAAACATCATCTGCTACTAGCGGAGCGTGTACACCTACTTTGGCATCTTTGTAATTGTACAATTTGCGCATCGTTTGGCTAAAGCTCTTGGTGGTGTTTTTGTGCAAATTGCTAACGGCTATGCGCGATGCTAATAAAGCGTAATCGGGGTGTTTTGTAGTTAAAGAAGCGGCAGTTTCGGCAGCCAAATTATCAAGTTCGGTGGTAGTAACGCCATCATATATGCCTTCAATTACTTTTTTGGCTACTTCAACGGGCTCAACCATAGGGCTAAGGCTGTAGGAAAGTTTCTCAATACGGGCGGTAATTTTATCGAATTTGATGGTTTCTTTTTTACCATTTCTTTTTATGACAAACATATATAGTTGGGTGTTATTTTAATAGATATACAATAGGTTGAGCAATACATTCTATCTAGTTAAAAATCTTCGTCGAGACTAAAAGACTTTTCTTCGGATCCGGCATTTAGTACGCCACTTTTTTGATAGTCGCCTACTCTTTTTTCGAAGAAGTTGGTTTTGCCTTGCAGTGAAATCATTTCCATAAAATCGAAGGGGTTGGTGGCATTGTATATTTTTCGGTAGCCCAATTCGGATACCCATCTATCGGCTACAAATTCAATATATTGTTGCATAAGGCGGGCATTCATACCAATGAGATCTACCGGTAAAGCATCTGTTACAAATTCTTTTTCTATGGCAACGGCATCACTAATAATTTGGTGTACTTCGGCCTCAGAAAGTTGGTTTTGTAACATGCTGTACATCAAACAAGCAAACTCGCAGTGCATGCCTTCATCGCGACTAATCAGCTCGTTACTAAAGGTGAGTCCGGGCATCAGACCACGCTTTTTCAGCCAAAAAATGGAACAAAAGCTGCCGCTGAAAAAAATACCTTCTACAGCAGCAAATGCTACTAATCGTTGCGCAAAAGTGCCATTGCTAATCCATCGTAAAGCCCAATCGGCTTTTTTGCCAACACAGGGAATAGTGTCGATTGCATGGAAAAGTTTATTTTTCTCGGTCGCATCTTTTATGTAAGTGTCAATTAATAATGCATAGGTTTCGCTGTGGATGTTTTCCATCATAATTTGAAACCCGTAATAGCATCGAGCTTCGGGCAGTTGAACTTCGCGCATAAAGTTCACAGCTAAGTTTTCGTTTACTATGCCATCGCTTGCAGCAAAAAAAGCAAGTATATGGGAAATGAAATGGCGTTCACCTTCATTCAATTGATTCCAATCTTTCATGTCGCCACTCAAGTCAATTTCTTCGGCAGTCCAAAAACTAGCTTCATGCTTTTTGTACATTTCCCAAATAAGCGGATAATTAATGGGTAAAATGACAAAACGGTCTTTGTTTTCTTTTAATAAAATTTCTTCGTGTTGCATACGGCTTTATAACTTTTATAGCGATAGGATTACCAATACCACAAAATTATTTTGGGCATAAGTCATTCGTATCGGTAGAATAGATAGGGAAGCGCACCACTGCTATTGCTAATAAATGGTTGTTGTTGGGACTTAAGTTATTGACAAATTTGTACTATTGTGAATAATCAATAATACAAATGATAGCCAATTTTTGGGTCGTTTTTTTTACCATTTAGAGATACTTTTCTTAAGAAATATCTTGTTAGTAATTGAGTTTTGCGAACACGAAAATAGAAACAGAAATTGCTTTTGAGCTTTAGAGTTCCTAACAACATGGGGATAATTGGCATGGAAATTTTAAAACAAAATGGATAAACAATTGATGGTAAATTGTTTGATTTTTTTTTAATAAGATAATATCAATGACTTTTTCAGTTAATAGGATGATTATGTTTTATGGAAAACCCAAATGGTACATTTGTACTTACCAAACAAACACGGTTTTAATAAAGCAATTGGTACCCATGTTGTAAATTCCGGATGGATTGTTGTTGCCGGTTTGAAAATATTCAAAATATTTTAATCTGCTTAAATGTGATTGGTAAGCCGTATTCCACACATTTTGCATGCCCACAGAAAGCCTGATGGATTGTTTTTTGTTGTTTATAAGATAAGTGGTTCCTATTTGCCAATGTACTAATACGTATCCTTTGGTAGGTGTTTCCGTATTGTCAACGGCATAAATTTTTTGTTGATTTGCTACTTGTTCAATGGATAATTCGGCATACGAATCCTGCCATTTTCGGGAGGTGGCTAGGGTTGAGTAACGGAGCGAATGTGTGGTTTGAAATGGAGGTATTAATGGTAAGTATTTTGCAGCCTGCCCATATTGCTGTAAAGTAGATTGGTGTTTGTTGAGCCCCATGGTATAACTCATACTTTGTTGCAACGACCACTTTGGCAAAGAGGTGGGGTGCCAAAGAAAACTTATTTCGGCGCCATAAATGTGTGCTTTTCCTTGTTGGTATTGATAAGTAAAATTATTGCCGGCAAGCATTAGGGGTTGACCATTGCTGTCGAAAAGTTTTTGTAGGAAAATGTATTGGTTTATTCGGTTGCTAAACAGTTCAATAGAAGCGTCGTATTGTGGGGTGTTGTGGTATAAGCCAATATCGTATTGCCAATTGTACTCCGGTTTAAAATTTGTATTACCTAAGTAGTAAATGTGTGCACCGGGGTCTAATCCATTGGCACCAATTTCGTTGATATTGGGACTGCGGTAGCCTTTTGCAAGATTGGTTTTAAGTGTTAATTGAGGTTGTATGGTCCATGCCAAGCCAATGCTACCAGATATGCCAGAAAATGATTGATTGAATTGGCTGAAAACTTGTTCGCTGCCAATTACAGAAGGTGCTACTTGTTGAGTAAAGCCTTGGGCATCTGTTTGTACAAATAGGGGAGGCCAATTGATTTGGCGATAATCGTACCGCATGCCGCCTGTGATAGTCAAGTTGGTCCATTCTTTTTTTATAATGGCATAACCACCCACATCCAATAGGCGATAGTTGGGTATGGGAAAATCGGTACCCTGTACATTTTGGTTGCGTTGGTACATCCCATTAATGCCGGTACCTATTTGCCATTTATTTTTTAATGAACGTTGGTACGCAAAATCATAATTATAAGTAGTAAGTTGTATGTCTAGTCCCGCTTGTTGAGGGCGAGTTGGATGGGTATATTCGCGGCGACGGTTTTGTTGTACGCCTGCCAGTATGTTTAATTCGGCTTTGCCTATTTGTATGTTGGATTTGTAATAGACTCTAGTATGTTGTATCAGTTGGTGGATAGGCGTAATGTGGTAGCCAAATAAACGATCTTGAGGCACAATAGGCCGCTTGGTAATGGTATCTTTATCGTTTTCTTTCACTTGATAGGTAAATGCACGCGTAGCTGAATCGCGGCTTCCGTCCGGTATTTCTTGTATATTATTGAAAGTTGTTATGTGAAAAGTATGCTTGCTTTTTGGGAGTTGCATGCCTATAAGGGCGCCCATATTCCACTCTCGGAAAGCGGTATTATACACACGCCCGTCAATAGCGTTTTGGTAATTGCCGGCCATTTTAAAGGAGTTGCGAAATTGCCAAAAAAAACGTTTGTGTTTTTGGTTGCAGCCAAACGAAAGACCTATTAAACCGTGGTTGGTTTGGTATTCGGTAAGTGCATCGCCATGCAACAGACTGTCGGAATTGTTGAAAGATGTTTGAGGTAATAAATTGACCACCCCTGCAATTGCGTCTGATCCATAACGCAGACTTGCCGGTCCTTTAATCACTTCTGCTTTAGTAATTCCATATTGGTCTATTTCAATGCCGTGTTCATCGCCCCATTGTTGCCCCTCTTGCCGCATTCCATCTAGGAGAGTAAGTACACGATTGTAGCCCAAACCTCTTATGATGGGCTTACTAATATTGGGTCCGGTGGTAACTATAGATAATCCCGGTATCGATTTGCTCAGTAATTCTATAATATTATTGCCCGTTGTTTTCCATAATTGTTTTTGCGAAACAGTCGCAATAGCGAAAGGTGTTTTTTTTAGCCTCGTATTACCGGCCATGCCTGTTACTACGACTTGTTCTAGGGTAGTTTCCAAAGGTGTTAACCACAATAGCGTGTCTTTGGTGGGGGAAGGAATTGGTAGAGATGCATAGCCAATGTGCTTGATGTAGGTGGTGCTTTTGACACTTTTTTTGTTCAAACAGGCTACGCCATTGCTGTCGGTGGTGGTTTTAAACATTGTTGCTTGGCAAGCCAAAGTAGCAGCAGCCACCGGCAGTTGTGTATGCTTGTCTTTAATTTGTATGCAAATAGTTTGTGCTAATGCAAAAGATGTAAACAAACAACCGATTATCGTAGCAAAATAGCGAAACATTTTTCTCAATTTGATTTGCAAAATTTTAAATTTAGACAAACCTAAATTTAAAATTTGACAACCACAAATAAAAACAACTACTTTGCATTTTACTTTCTTGCCTATGCACACTTCAGTTACCGAAGAAAATTATTTAAAGGCCATTTTTGCATTGAGTAATGGCAATTTGCAAGCGGCCAATAACCAACAAATAGCGGATAAATTAGGAATTAATCCAGCGTCGGTATCGGACATGTTGCGGAAATTGAATGAGCGCGGTTTGATTGCTTATCATCGAAAAACGGGCGCGCTACTTTCGGAGGAAGGCATGCAAGTTGCTGCCAAAACAATTCGCAAGCACCGCTTATGGGAAACGTTTTTGGTGCAACAGCTTAATTTTACTTGGGATGAAGTGCACGAAGTAGCCGAACAATTAGAGCATATTGATAGCGAAAAGCTCATTCAGGAGATGGATAAGCTGCTTGGTTATCCCAAATTTGACCCACATGGCGATCCAATTCCCGACGGTAATGGACAGTTGCCAAAATACCATCCTATTGCGCTGAGTAATGCGGTTATCCAAAAAACATACACGCTCTGTGGTATTACCAATCACAGTTCGGCCTTTTTGCAATTTTTAGATACTTTTTCTTTAGGTATTGGCAGCACCGTACAGATTACAGGCTTTCAACCGTTTGACCGGTCGATGTCGGTGTTGCTTAACCAAACTACTTCCACTGTTTTTAGTTTTACTGTGTGTAGCAATTTATTGGTAATGCAGTGATAGTTGGTTAGTAGTTTATGTGTTTTTCGTTTCCACAAAAAAATATATTGAAAGTTGGTGCTTGTAGGCACATGTAAACGGTACTTAGTGCCTATATCATAAAACGCTATCAGTGGCATTTTTTTGTAGGCTTTTGTAGTTATTATAAGCTCATCATTTCCTTAAACTTCACTGTTTGTCTACGGCTAACTTCTATTTTTTCTCCTCCTTTTAAATCTACCAATAAGCCACCATTAAAGTATGGCTCAATTTTTTCTACCCACCTCAGGTTAATGATGTGTTTGCGATTGGCTCTAAAAAACATTCTGAAGTTGTTTGAAATTATTTCAGGGGCTTAAAATAAATTAGAACCCTCAACAGTTACAGGTTTTAGCAAAAAATCAAATTACTGTGAGGGTTCAAAGCGAAAATAAGATTAAAACTTTAGTA
>Ga0114938_1000136_pt1 | contig 58752 bp, 47 predicted proteins | sample AshMeaBigSpring_FD_88675 | JGI IMG/M metagenome (GOLD analysis project Ga0114938, IMG submission 88675) | Groundwater microbial communities from Big Spring, Nevada to study Microbial Dark Matter (Phase II) - Ash Meadows Big Spring | ecosystem: Environmental > Aquatic > Deep subsurface >...
TGCGGCATCAGGTATTAAGTCCTCTACTCGCGGACGTTTTACTCTCTTTTTCTTTTCCATGTTCAAAGTTATAATTTTGTTCGTGCTTTTCTAACTTTGACACACTTTTTTGAATGGCCTCAAGCAGTGCGCTCACAATCTGCTGTAATCTCAAAACTATTGTCTCTTAATCGGATTATCTGGTATAAGTTTAAAGACGATGAAGTGATAGCCAGTTGCAGCAATATTCTGAATAATCTTTTGCTTCCGGCTAATGCCACTGCTATCAAAGAGTGTAATCTTGCCGAGCGCTATGCCGACCTCAAAGAGGCATTCGCCGCGTTTAGCTTACTGCGTATTGAAGGGAAAAACGACCGAATAGATCTTTTGGGTAATCAGAAGCCGGGCACTGTCAAGCCATTGTTGCTCAAGTCAATTTCGGACTTGCTCTCCTTTGTCCGTATTTCGGCCATCGAAACAAAGGATCCGCTCTGGCAAAAACTGGATATTCAGTTAGTCGATCGTCGTAAAGACTACAGGAGTACACTTGCCGTCTTATCCTCCGCTGCTGCAACGGAGGATAGCAGCACCACTACTTCCACGGAAGATGCGTCGAATGCGTCGAATGCATCGAATGTTTCAGCTGGTAGTGCTTCCTCCAATCCAACTCCTCAGCCCGACAATACTCCCAAGGTAGCATCGTAGAGTAGAGCTCTTATCTTTGTTAAAAGGCCTTCCGGATTTTCGGGGAGGCCTTTTTTTGTGGGGATAACATTGATGCTAAGTTTGATCAATATTCTATTTTTTAGTTGTGCAATCTGATAAATATCGTGTCTGTTTAGCTGTATTTATTTTTTTTGCAGGATTTCAATCGAAATTTACGGGATTTCACCGTATCCGGCTAAATATGAAAAGAATCGGTTTTTAACATTTTGAAGTAGAATTGTATTTGTTTTTCTTTGTGTGAGAATAGTTTTTGCAGAAGTGTTGACTATTTGGGTGTCAACGAGAAAAAATATTAGGGATAAGAGGCGGTGGGCGTTTTGATTTATTCCTTAAATAATTAAATATGAACCTTTAAAATTAACAGAGCTTTATGAAAACAATTGTTATTTTCTTTGCTTTTGCATTGTTGTGTACTTCTCAGGGGATTTGTCAGAGTGCTTCCTATTATCTTGACCAGGCGCAAAGATATCAAAAGGAGGCAGAATATTATTCGAAGCAAGCAGATGGCTATGAACGGGATGCAGCTTCGTATTATAGGGAATATGAAAAATACATGAGTGATGCCGGATATTATCAACGAAAAGGAGATGAAAGCGGAGCATCCATGCGGATTAGGTGGGCGAACGATGCCCTGAGTAAATATAATATGCGGATGGGTTGGGCGAATGATGCCAGGAGCAAGGCTTCTATGCGTATGAATTGGGCAAATCAGGCATATCAGCGTGCTCAAAATGCGAGATAGCGGCTATTAAGGGTGTTGTTGAGAGTTTCGGTTGTTGGTATTCTGTGGGTAGGCGTGGATTCTAATTCCAAAAATATTCAGCTTAAGGCGTAAAACCTATCGCTATCTCGGTGGTAGTTGTTAAGACCGTTGAGAATGAGTTAATTGTAGTTGGTGTCCTGGCGCCAGCCAAGTGTGTGAAAAGGGGTAATTATTAATAGTTTTCCATTATTTATTCAGTTTCAATGAGGTAAATATTGATGTGGATGTAAAATGTGAAAGTAAGATAATAAACCACGAATAAAAGTTTGAAATAATTCTTCCAAATCAGGTATTATTGGATTTTACTGTATTTTAAATATGGTATTAATATAGGTTGTTGTTCCTGTTGATGTGTCGAAAACGAAGTAGAGTCAATTCAGCTTCCGTATAAAATTGTCAATAATCCAAAGTCTGAAGCAAAGAGATATTTGATGAAAAAAAGCAAAATTCTGATTATGAAAAAAAAGATGTGAAATAGAACCGGGGAGGTGAAAAATTGAATTGGATGAAGGTTTAGCTTCAGATAATGGTTCAACTCCGGGAGGGAGTAAAATTCCGAAAACCGAGAAGGCAGCTCTTGCAGGTAAAGTATTATGTTCCCAAATCACAACAGTATAGTTATTCAATGCAATAGAGGTGGTGTTTTTTGCAAATTTATATTTGGAAGTAAAGGTTGTTTCCGGTATGGTTGTTAATGTGTTGACGAATTAACTTAATTTGAATTGTTTCTATTTTATTTTCTGGTAAAATTTGCCGAATATGTTCAATATTTTACAACATATGCTTTTATTATGCATGATATGTGATTATCTGTATTTTAACTTTTTGTTTTGTGAAATTTAATCAATTATTTTGCAAACAACAAGTCTGTTGTAGCTATCATCGGGAATGTTGGATTAGTATGTCAGATTGGCTATATTGTGTTGTGGAGAAACCCGAAAATCCCAATAAGAGTAGGGAGCGGATGCCGAAAAGCTAGAGAGTAGGAGATCAATAATGTCATTTGAAATGAGAATTATTAAAATCGGAAGAAGTTCATCAAACGATATTGTTATTGAAAATATGACGGTATCTTCGGAGCATGCGCGAATAACTATAACCGATTCCGGAACTGTGTATATTCGGGATTTGAATTCAAAGAACGGAACATATGTGAATGAACGTCGCATAGCAGAAGAAACAGTCATTACAGCAAGTGATGTTGTAAAAGTTGGTAACAGTGTGGTTGATTGGATGCGTCATCTATCGGGTGGAAGTCGAAAACCTCAGGCTACGACCGTGAACTGGTCTAATAATTCCAGCTCGGCAATTAAGCAAAAAAAGACGATAGGAAGAGCTTCTTCAAATGATATTGTATTCAACTATAATGATGTGAGTGGTTCCCATGCGCAGCTTATTGAGAAAATAAACGGAGAGATAGTAATTGCAGATAGTGGGTCGACTAATGGAACCTATGTGAATGGAGTAAAGGTAAGTACTCAGGCGCTGAAGCAAGGCGATAGAGTGATGATTGCTAACAAATACAGACTAGACTGGGAATCAATCTTTACACCTGTTTCTGTTGTATCATCTAATAAAAGTGAGATTAATCAAAGCAAGACGAAAAAGACGGGTATCAAAACGATTATCATATCAGTTGCAGCAGTAGCAGCATTGGTTGCTGTTGTTCTCTTTTTCTTTTACAAGCAAAGAGAGCCTGAGATTTGGCCCCCGGAGAAAGTATATTCTACCTATAAAAAGTCTGTGGTAATGATTTACGGTTCATATTATTATGAAGTTCTTATAAAAGGCGAAGTTCGTCGAAAGGTGGTTGTTTCGGAAAATAAAATCGAAGATTTTGATGGATCGAATGCAATGCAGTACACCGGAACTGGTTTTTTTGTATCGAAAGATGGTCAGATTGTGACAAACAGGCATGTTGTTTGTCCGTGGGAATATGATGGTGGGACTGCTGATCAGATTAAGGATTTTCATAAGCGATTTTTGTCAACTCAGTCGCTTGCGAGTCCGGCCGCATTTGCCAAGTATCAGCCTTTGATAAGTGAGGTTTCTGTAAGGGGACAATTGAATTTTATTGGTGTTATACTCAATGACTCTTATGTAAGGACTACCGATGATATTATTCCATGCACGTATTTGAAAGATACGGAAAGTAGAGATATTGATTTAGGTTTGATTCAGGTTAACTCAAAAACCTTGCCTGAGGGTGTTACGACTGTTGTGTCACTTGATAATGCGGTAATTAGTGATTCTACGGCAAAAATTGGCAGTAAAATATATACTATTGGATTTCCTGCCGGATTTACTGTTGGTAGTACAAAAAGCGGAATAGAGGCTAACAATCAAAGTGGAGAAATCACACAGGTGCGTGGTGTTTATGAATTTGGGCATAATATATCAATTACGCACGGAGCGAGCGGTTCTCCAATATTTAATTCATATGGACAGCTGGTTGGGGTTGTGAATGCCGGTTTTGAAGAAATTCATGGATATAATATGGCTGTAAAGGCGAAATATGTAAAAGAATTAGTAAAATAATCAGAAAAATTGAAATAACTATGGCAAAGAAAACATGTTCGAAAGGACACATTTACGATTCATCTATATACGGAGATAATTGCCCGTTTTGTCCAACTCCGGGAACCGGAACAATGGTAAGTGACAGTTATGAAAATAAAACGATAGGAGTTTCTGATGGTTTCAGGGGTGATTATTCAGCTGAGCCAAGGACATTTGCCGCTTCTACATCCGGTCCAACGATACCTCTGAATGATAACAAACCCGGGGCTGGCTTGGGGGGGGGTACAGTAATACGACCAGCCGGAGGCGGCGAGGGGACATCTGCACCCGGTAAGAAAATTGTTGGAATATTGGCTTCATACGATGGGAATTCCAACGGTCAGATATTTAATCTGTTGGAGGGACGTAATTACATTGGACGCGATTCTATATGTGATATCACTATTCAGAACGATTCTCAGGTTTCGGGTAAACATTTTTCTATTCTTTACAGAGCTGTCGATGGTAAGTTTAAGTTTAAGGATGAGCAGTCGAGTAACGGGACATTCATTAATGAGATGCTTGTTGATGAGGGAGAATTGAATCTTTTTGATGTTATTCGTATCGGTCACACACGACTGGTGTTTATTGCTATACCCCAAATACAATAGAACTTATGAAAAAAGAATTGCCGGAAGAAAATTTTAACTTCTGTTTGGTCGGAGCTTCTACCCATGTGGGCAAAGTAAGGAAAGCGAATGAGGATAGTATGATCATCTTCGAGACAGCAAATTTAAAGGTGTTTGTTGTGTGTGATGGTATGGGTGGTCATGTCGGAGGCCAGATTGCGTCTCAAACAGCTGTTAATACTATAAAAGATTTTTTGGCCAATAATATACTTATTGATCCTCGTGAAGCAATTCATAATTCGATTATAGCTGCCAATCAGGCTATCTTAAACAGGGCAGTTGTTCAGCCAGAGCTGTCGGGTATGGGTTCAACCTGCGTCATGCTGGTCGTAACCAGTGATGGGAAAATCTATTACGGACATGTTGGAGATAGTCGTATTTATATAGTTGCTAACAGGAGAATTACGCAGTTGACGAAAGATCACTCATTTGTGCAAATGCTGGTAGATGCCGGGCAGATCACAAAAGAAGAGGCTGAGCATCATCCCAGAAAGAACGAGATTACCAATGCGTTGGGCATCCCGGGTATGCAGCCGCCAACTGTCTGTAGTGCTCCTATTGAGCCGGAGGCAGGAAACTGTTTTTTGTTGTGTTCCGATGGTCTTAGCGGAATGGTTAGCGATTCGCAAATGGAGCGGGTGGTAAGTAATCGTACGCTCAGGATTCAGGATAGAGCTGAGAAGCTGGTTCAAATGGCAAATGATAATGGCGGTGTGGATAATATTACTGTTGAGTTGATTGAATTTGCACTCGGTGCCCAGGATATATATTCAGAACCCTCTGTTGCCGGCAAGAAGGTTCAGTTAAAAAAACAGGCAAAGTTTATTATTCCTGTTGTTTTTGTACTGATTGTACTGATTGGTTGGTTCGTTTTAAGAGGGAAGGATGATGAGAAAAAAGAGGCTATTGTTGTACAATCTGAAAATACACATAAAAAACAGACCCAAGTCGGAAAGCCTGTGGATTCCACGGTGGAAATTGTTAAGACTTATGACGCAGAGGTAATTGACGTCAAGGCACTGAAGCCGGGTGTGTGGAAAGGAGTAGTTATTAAAAATCTTCCGTCATATGAGTTCAGGGACGTGGCTGATGATGATGAAAGTGTAGAATGCGAAATAAAAGATAATAAACTGCGTATTCGGTATAATAAAATTCCTAAGAGATCCGGTATTGTTGAATTGTCCTGTACGTTAAAGGATGGTGCAAAAATAAAGGTGCTTGTTCCTGTTGAGGTGTCGAAAGGCGAAGGGGAATCAGATATTCAAATCAGGAAAAAAGTTAAGGATGCTATATCTGGAGCACCGAATGATACAACAAAACATAAAAAAGATTCCGGTTCTGGCAAAAAAGGTGATGAAAAGGAAAAGGGGGGGAAAGGAGTCGCTCCGAGTCAGGATAAAGGCACAACTCCAGGTAAAGGCACAACTCCGGGAGGTGTACCGGGAAATGGGAAAAATCCTGGAAAAGAAGCTCCCAAGGGAGAAGAACGAAGATCCGAAAGCACAACAGTATAGTTATTCAATGCAATAAAAGAAGATTATGCAAATATCAATCTATAATGTTCAGGACGCACCGATAGGCAAAGGGGGGATGGGTCAGGTCTATTTAGGGCATGATATGCGAGGGAACAAAGTGGCAATAAAAGAAATGTTGGCGCAATATGTTCTTGAATCTGACTTGCGGGCACGTTTCCATCAGGAGATGCAAATTCTGAATAAACTGGAACATCCATCTATTGTAAAGATGTACGCATCATTCGAGGAGAGAGGTAATCTCTATTTGGTGATGGAGTATGTAGAGGGAGAAACTATTGATCAATACATTAAGCGGAATGGGCCATTCAGTGAAGCCAGGGCCGTGGTTTTGCTTTCGGAGGTGTTGTCTGCGCTTAGCTATGTACATCAAAAAGGGTATGTTCACCGGGATATAAAGCCCAGTAATATTATGATTCGGGAGAATGGAAAGGTATGTCTGCTCGATTTTGGAATAGCGAAGGATATGAACCGGAAGAATAATGGATTGACTGTAGGGCAGTTGACAATTGGTACAGATGGCTATATGAGTCCGGAGCAGGCCGAAGGATTTAATATAGATCAAAGGTCTGATATTTATTCTTTGGGTTGCGTTCTTTTTTATATGTTAACCGGACATCATGCTATTCAGAAACAGGCAAGTGATTATGCAACGAGAATGTCAATTATCTCGAATGATTTTCCGAGGGCAAAGGATTTTGCTCCGGAGCTATCGGATAATTTACAGAGTGTACTGGATAAGTGCACTTCTAAAAACATGCTGCTTCGTTTTCAATCCTGCAGAGAATTTGAGATGGAACTAAATGCAGGAGCAACATTGGTTAGCGACAAAAATCAGAACACGAATTATGTGTCGATTGGTAGAGAGGGATGTGATATTATTATTCAGCATCCGAGAATCAGCCGGCATCATGTGGATATAATTAAGGATGTGTCGTCGTCTGGTATTGTTTACCGGATAGTGGATCGTAGTACAAATGGAACCTATGTGGATGGACGGAAAATTCACAACCGGGAGACTGAATGGGTGATGAGGAGAGGGGATACTGTTTTTCCGTCGATAAAGCTGGCAAATGAGATTAGTGTTGATTTTGAAAGAATTGAAGAACTGTTTGATAGAAAGGGGGGAGTAATTGAAGAGGTTGAAGATGAATATGAGTTTATTTATCAGCCCGGAATTGAACCCAGTGTCAATCCTTCTCAGATAGAGTATGAACCCAAGAGTGCGGTAGGGCAACTTATTGCTGTATATATATTTGCGTTATTGGGCGGATGGTTGGGGATTGTTATGGGTGCCTCTGTCTATTTGGCGAAGGTGAGTTATGTGGATGGCCGGAAGGTGTATAAGTACAAACAGTCTCATAGAAATGCTGCTATTGGAGGGGTTGGTTTGTCAATTGTGTCTATGATTATCTGGATTGGGTTCTCAAACTTATAATATACTTTTATGCGTACAGTCTCAATTGGTAGAAGTTCAGAGTGCGATATTGTAATATCCGATAGTAATGTGAGCCGCAAGCACGCAGAAATCACACTGAGTAATGGTCAGTATTATTTTACTGATTTGAGTAGTAATGGTAGTACTGTAGATGGTATAACGATTCGAAACAAGCGAATAGCAGTTCGTTCGAATGCCAGAATTCTTTTAGCGAATAAAGTCTCTTTGCCCTGGAGTCGGGTTTTTCAGCTTTTGCCTGCGCCCCGACAGCTGTCAGATGAAGATGAGACATCTCTGTATAATAATCCTCCGGCTAATAATTCAGGGAGGAATAACTATGCCGGATCTGATTCTGCCGGTAATAGTAATAATACTGCCTCTGAAGATAGTCTTGGATTCTGGTGGGGGTTGTTGTCTTTTCTTATCCCGTTTGTAGGTTTTATTATGTATTTTATCTGGAAAGATGAATATCCGAATAAAGCCGCTACGGCGGGATTTATTGGTCTTATTTCTTTTGGCATCAATTTAGTCACATTGTTGTTGTAATAAACTTAATAATAATAGTCATGATTGGGAAAGAGATTCTGAATTACAAGATTGAATCATTAATTGGCAAAGGCGGGATGGGTAATGTCTTTCTTGCCTCGAATATGCATATCAATCAGAAAGTAGCCATAAAGGCTCTGAATGATAATCTGGCCGATAATCCGTCTATCCGTGAGCGTTTTAGGCAGGAGGCAAAAAACCTGTTGACGCTGGATCATCAAAATATCGTCAAGTTTCTGAACTTTGTAGAAAATGAAGATGGTCTTTTTATCATAATGGAATATGTGGATGGAATAACACTGGAGGATTTTATTGTTAAAAAGAATGGTTTGATTGTTGAGTCAAGAGCTTATCCTATTTTTGATCAGATTCTTGAAGCAATGTCCTATGCGCACAAACGAAATATTATCCATAGGGATATAAAACCTGCAAATATAATTCTTACGAACGACCAGGATGGAAATTTTAATGTAAAGGTTCTGGATTTTGGTATTGCTAAAATTCTTTCGGAATCAGATGAACGGGAGAAGGGCTGGGTCGTGGGAACTCCCTTGTATATGAGCCCGGAGCAAGTTCGTGGTGAGGATGTTGATTTGCGATCTGATATTTACGCTTTAGGCGTTTTGTTACATCAGATGCTCACGGGGCGTGCTCCCTACGACTCCACAACGTTATCTGAACTTGAGATTCAGAATAAGGTAGTGGCTGATCCCCTTCCACGAATGAAGGATTTTTATCCCAAAGTAACAGATAAAGTTCAGAAGATAGTTGATAAAGCGACTGAGAAATTGCCGAAAGACCGTTATCAGAACTGTACAGAGATGCGGAAGGCATGGAAAAAGGCAGTAATCGGAGAGCCAATTTCTCCCGTATTAAAATATTCTGCAATTGCATTGGTGTTATTGATATTGGGCGCTGGATGGTGGATTTGGGATTACAACAGAATTAAAATTGTGTATTATAAAGATTATGTGGAACAGTGGGGTGTTCCTCAGGGTATTGGTGAGCTCAGTCAAAGCGAATTTGAGCATAGGGCTTGTAGTTATAGGTTTGAATATAAGCAACGCAAGTTGATAAGGTTGTCCAGAGTGAATAATAAAGGTTCTGTAATAGAAGATGGGGAATCGGAAAGGCAAGAAAGGCCCATAAATGCAAAGTACCTCTATCGGGATAACGGATTGATAGAAACTGCGTATTATTTGAATAGAAATAATAAAACAATATTTAAGAAGAATTATAAATTAGGGGATGATGGAAAAATCAATTTGGTTGTGTTTGAATATGGCGATAAGTATAGTGCTGAACGGGTTCTGCCGAAAGGGTACACCAATAATTATGTAAAATTGAGCGATGAATCAAAGGAAAAAGGTAAAGTGTCAAGATATAAGTTGGATTTTGATGATAATGGATATCTTGTGAGGGTGCGTTATTCAAATTCGCAGAATCAGAATGTTGAGGATAATGGAATTTTTGGAAAAAGATATGAACGAGATTCTAAGGGGCGGATTGTAAAGGAATATTATTTAGGCGAGAATGATGCCATAAAAGCCACAAGCTGGGGGTTGGCAATAAAACGTTTTTTATATGACGATGAAGATAATTGGATAGAGGCATCTTATTTCGGGCCAGACAATACTGCTGCTTATGATGATGTCGATGGTGTATCGGTTTATTCACTGGAATATGATCAGTATGGAAATCTTATAAACTGCTGGAATAAAAATTGCAATGGAAAACTGATGATTCCGAAGAAGAATGGTGTTGCTGGTATTAACTATAAGTATAATGATAGCTGGCAGATTTCCCAGCAGACATTTCTGGGTACAGATAAGCGTCCTATGTTTTCATCGGTGGCCGGTTATGTTTCAACTAAAATGACATATGATGACAATGGGTATTTAGGTTCTGTTACTTTTGTTGATGAGAGTGGAAATGTAGTTTTAGGGAATGAGAATATCGCAAAAGCTACTTATAAAAACGATTTGTATGGTAACATTATTGAGGGATGTTTCTGGGGGAAGGATGGTAAGCCAAGGGAATCTAACAAGGGGAATTCAAAATTTGTCTGTAAATATGACTCTTTAGGTAATCAAATAAGTATTTTGTATTATGGCGTGAATAATAAATTATGTCTTATATCTGATGGTTATGCAGGAAATTTGTATGAATTCAATAATCTGAATAAAGTTACAAAGATGATTTATTTGGGTATTGATGGCAAGCCTATATCAAAAGATGGTGTTTATGTTCTTAAATATCAATATGATCAAAGAGGGAATAGGATCAGAACAGGTTATTATGATGCATCCGGAACAAAGCTGGTTTTAAACAATGAGGGATTAGCTGGTTGGAACTCTGTCTATGATGAAAATGGTAATGAAATTGAAGTTTCCTATTTTGATCAATTCAATAAGATTTGCAGTCATCCGGATGGAGAGGCAAAATATATAACCAAATACGATGATAGAAACAATAAAATTGAAATAAAGTATTATGACATAAATGGTAAAATTTGTTTGGTAAAGGATGGGTATGCAGGGTTTCGTTATAAATATGATGAAAGGGGTAATCAACTCGAAAGTATGCCTCTTGGGGTGGATGATTGTCTGGCTGCCGGATATTTAATTACGAGATATAAATATGACAAAAATGATAATCAAACAGAGTTGTCGCTTTACAATCGCGATTTAAATCCTGCTATCAATTCGAAGGGGTATTATAAAAAGATTAGTGTGTATAATGATCGAAATCAAATATTAGAGGAGTCGTTTTATGATGTTAATAATCAGCTTACAATACTTTCCGAAGAAAAGTATGCTCTCATAAAATATCAATATGACAATCGCGGTAATGCCATACTTATTTCTTATTTTGATATATATAGAAAGCCCTGTTTTTCCAAAAATGGTAACTATGCTTCATTTAAAAAGGAGTATGATGAGATGAATCGTGTGGTTCGGGAACTTTACTTTGATGTTTTGGGAAGACCTACATCTCCTTCTGTATATGTGCCTGAGGGAATTGCGCAGTATGATAAATGGGGGAATATAAATTATATAGCATCGGCAGATGGGAAAGGTCGACTAATCAATAACCCGGCTCTTGGTTATTCTGTTACATCGCGTCTTTATGATATGAAGGGTAATATGATTATGGAGCAGCATTTTGACGCAGGCAAGAAACCAGCGATAGTAGATGGGTATTACAAAATGATTTACGCATATAACTCCGATAATAAGCGTATTGAGACGAAATATTACGAAACAAGTAGTAAATTAAGAAGTACAGACTATGCTATATTCAGGCAAAAATATAATAATGAAGGGCTGGTAATTGAGAATACCTACTTTGATTATTTAAACAAACCCTGCGAAACAAAATCCAAATTTCACAAACTGGTTTGTATTTATGAGAATGGTAAGGCCAAATATTACAAATATTTTAGAAAAGATGGGTCGCTATTGGGTGTTCTTGATTCGAATGGGAAACTAGTGTCATCTTCTGCTGCAACGTCGAAAACATCAGGTTCAAACACATCAAATTCGGGAAAAAGGTATACATCCAATGATATTGCATCTAAACTTAACTCGGAGTGTCCCATTCAGCTGTTAAAGAATGTCGTTATTCAACGGGTTGAATCTGGTTCTGGAAACCAAATTAAATATTTTTGCACTATTACAGATGTTTCAAAATACGAAATAGATGATGATGAGAAATCGAATTTGATTAATGTTATTGAGTCCAGGGCATCAAAAAGCAAATTTGTGCAGGCGTTATTGGGTAGAAATATTCGTGTATCACTGTATTTATTTGATAAGGCCAACCGATATTTATCTGTTGTTAATTACTAATGCTAAAAATTAATTATTATGAAAAAGACTATTTTGATAGCATTGATTTGCTTATCGTTCATCCCGGCATATGCGGATGAGAATGACCAAACCAAAAAGAATCTGGCCAATAATTATTTGGCATTCCTACGTGAGGAGGGTTTTAGTCCCATACTTGACGATGATGGAGATGTGAAGTTTAAATATCAGGGTGATACACAGTATATTCGACCAACTATCAATGAAAGGCGTCTCGTTTTGTTGAATTTCTTTTCAAATATTAGTTCTGAAAAATACGGTAAGCTTGTACGTATTGCAAACAGTACGATGGCTGAATACTATCACATAAGAGTTTATGTTACCAAAAGAGATGATGGGAACTATAATGTTTGGTTTCGTGTTGATAATTACTTGGTTAATAAAGATGATTTTAAAGGTGTTATTTATAGATGTTTGAGCACAATACAGGATTCCATGAAATATTTTAAAGATGAATACAACAAGGAGTGATGTGTTTTTTAGTTTACTTAATTAGTTTTTGATTCCTCAGATAGGATGGTTTAGTGGCTGGGCAGAACTAAAACCATCCTGTTTGTAGTTTTATATTTTTAGAAAAGTATGTTTGTTTTGCCTATAATCTAAAATCTGCAAGAATTATGAGATGCCTACATTAATGAAATATTTTTCAAAAATATAATATGAAAAATAACGAAGCTCACATATTGAAAAAAGAGTGTTTAGTTCAGGTGGAAAAAAAGAGAATATTTTTTACACCTGAGGATATTGAATTGTTGATGCCTGACGAGATCTTTGTCTTTGGCGGCAATCTGGCAGGACAACATGGGGGGGGAGCGGCCAGGATTGCCCATGCAAAATTTGGTGCTATCTATGGGCAGGGAGTAGGTTTGCAGGGGCAGAGCTACGCCATACCAACGATGCAGGGAGGGGTAGAAACCATAGCGCCCTATGTGGATGAATTTATTCTTTTCGCAAAAGAAAATTCTCAATACTTCTTCTACGTAACCCGAATCGGTTGTGGTATTGCCGGGTTCAGAGATGAGCAGATAGCTCCATTGTTTTACAAAGCATTGAGTATGAGTAATGTTTGTCTGCCTGAATCTTTTGTGGATGTGCTGGATCAATTATAAATATTTCTACAATGAAGAGATGTTTGTAATCTGATGAAACAGATAAGTGTAAATTTTTAGCTCCAATGTACCTAATGTTGAACTGTAACTGAAACAACATGAGCAACAAACAAAAAATATTCTACGAAGTATGGAGCAGAGATACCTTTGCCAATGAAAGCTTTTTGTGTGAAACGTTTACTACCCGGGATCAGGCTGAGCGGTATTGTGGTAAGAAGGAGAAAGAGGTAGCGGGATATCAGGATGAAGAGTTACGGGATACGTTCTGGGTTGTAGAGATAACAGACCGGGAAATTGAGGCGAGAAACCGTAGAGATGAAGAAATAGAAGCGCAAAAGAGAGAGGATAGTTTTTATGACCACACACGATTGCGAAGTTGCGCAAAAGAATTAATAACTCAATTCGGGGAGCGGCTTCAGGGGTGCAATATCAATGAGTTGTTGAATGGCCGTAATAAAAAGAGCTCTGTGCGGATATTGCAACATGAGGTTTTTTCGGATAACCAGGTTGATTGTTTCGAAAAACTAATGTTTCTATTCTATTATTGTGGTGAGAGCACTCCCTATATTATAGTGCTGGAGGTCTGTTTTAAAGAAAGACATCGCTCCGGAAGTGGTAGTATTTCGAGGGAGCTTGTGTGTTTTGAAACATTCGCAGAAATGATAGAATGGTTCAATAGCGGGAATGCGATCGACTATACCTGCGAAATTATCAGCGAGTTTGTGGATCGTTTCTACAGGGATTGAGAGTTACAGTATCTGCTGGTATGACTAAAAAATGCCGGATTTCGCGCAAATATTACCAGATTTCACTCTATTTGACTGAATTTGAAAAGGACTCTGTTTTAACATTTTTATATTAAATAATAATTGTTTTTCTTTGTGAAAGAACGGATGAAGCAGTTTGATCTGATTTCGGGTTCGGTGGGGAGCTACCGACTGAGAATTGGAACTTAGTATTTATATTAAAAAAATTGAGAGATGATAAAAACAGGATTAAGATATGCTTATTTGTACTTTCGTGGAGTAATATTTCTGCTACTGATAGTACAGTCTGTTACAGGATATTGTTCGTCTGGTTTGCCAGCATCAGCTGCGGATAGTTTGTTGCAGAATGGGTATGATTTATATAAAAAAGGAAAAAGAGATACTGCGCTGATTTTTGCCACATTCAGAAGAGCGGCCGATGCGGGAAGTGATCAGGCTGAAAGTAATCTTCTTTATTTGACGATGAAGCACGATAGTTTATCGTATATAGATGCCTTTCGGAAAATGAAACAAGCCTACGAAAACGGGAATAAAGCCGTATCGTTTAATTTAGCATTGATGTATTATCGTGGTTTGGGAGTGAATGAAAATCCGGAAGAGGCAGAGCGTTTGATGAAAGAGTTTAGTGCTATTCCATTGGGGAAGAAGTATGTAAAAAGCTGGCTGGATGCAAAGCGGGATGTCAAATCTGTCTTCTGGTTGATTTACGGAGGTGCATCTGGGTGTATGTTGACGGGTTATAATGTCGCCGCTCCTCAATTGTATCGGAAGGCAATCGTCTATCACGATGAATGCCGGTACAAAGAATCAATCGCAATTTTCAGAAAATACGCATTGGGCGGAGATGTGAATTCTCTCTGCAATCTGGGGTATTATTATTGGTATGGTTTGGGGGTTGATGTAGATCGAAAGAAGTCGTTTGAATATTATAAGAAAGCAGCCGCCGGAAATCGTTTTGATTTCGCGAAATTCACACTGGCTACACTTTATGCCACGGGTAGCGGAGTCCGATTTAATGCAGAACTGGCTGAAAATACTTACAACATGTTTTATGGTTCTGAGAAGGAGCGGTTTTCTGCCAATTGGGAGAAAACGCTGAAATACAAGTATGTATACCTTACATTCTGTGGGTATGACCATGTATCGATAACAGAACACAGACCTCAAAAGAGGTAGAGACCGGGAGCGCAAAGAGGTGCGTTCAATGTATTTTGGAATGGATGGGTAAGAAAAAAATAGGATATGAAAAGAATTAAATTGCTTATAATGTTAGTTGGTATTTGTAGCTATGCTGTTTTTGCAAAAAAGAACAATAGTGAACGTGATAAATCAGGGCAGAAGGTGCCTGCCGGGATGTTTTATGTGGACGGTAGTGACGGGCAATCCGGTTTTTACATGAATATGAATCAGGTTTCGAATGATGATTACCGGAGATTTATTGCCTGGGTAAAGGATTCTGTACTTCGGGAGCGTTTGTCGGAAGGAGACCCATCGTATAAAACAATTAATGCGCGGGGAGATACCGTATTGAACTGGAAAAAGAAGATACCCCGGAAGCCTAAAGGAATGTGGGAAAGATATGTTATTAAAAGCATGATTGAATATAGCAGTGCGGATTTTTTGAACCCTGAATATACTTACTATAAATTCTCTTATTCAGACAAGAGCCATGCGGAAAAGTGGAAACAAGAAAGTACGGGAAGGCCGGATTCTATACGGGTTGATTCGTTTTATATAAATTCGAAGAAGAGGTTTGACTATGATTGTAAAATGAAACGGATTAACGGAGAATCGGATTTCATCTATCCGATGATAATACCGGTAGGAATTGACAAAAGTTGTTGGAATAATATTGATGCGCATGAGGAAATTAAAAATAAAATATCAGAATATAGCAATATCCGGTTTATGAATACTGGGTATTTCTCCTATGCTATATATAAAAAATATCCTGTAGTAGGCGTAAGCTGGTATCAGGCAATTGCATACTGCAACTGGTTGAATAAATCTGGGCAAACAAAGATATCTGGTGGAGAGTATAGCCTACCAACAGAAGAGGAGTGGATGAGAGCAGCCACCCGGGCAGAGGAGCTGGCAAATAGCTGGCCAACAAAAACTAAACATGATAAAGAAAAGAAAAGCCAATTTGCGGAGTATGGTCGCAATCTGCATATGAGGAATCTGTCGGATACGACTAAATCTGACAACTCAATGTTAAATTGCGATCATGCGTGGGATTTGCTTTGGAATGTAAAGGATTGGACCAGTGCGGTTTCAGATACTCTTATCAAATCGGTTGTAACAGTTCAAAGAAAAGTTGAAGATGTGACAGGTAAAGTTCCTGCTTGCGCGTTGCATAGATATAGGGTAGTAAAGGGTGGATCTTTTGTAGATTTGAACTACAATCATCGGGATAGAGTTGCATATCATATTCAGAGCTGCGAACCATTTGTTGGCTTTCGCCTGATATGGCGTCCCCGGAATAAAGAGTGAAAGGAAAATAATGACTGTTTATTCAGCAAGGACTTTAATCCAAATGAATGGAGACACATCTACTGTTGTTGCTGAGGATGCGACTGCTTACCCTTCTGTAAACCGAAGAAATCAAACCATATAAAATGAACCAGTATGAAGAAGGTGTTGATGTTATTAGTGGTCATCTGTTGTGCAATAGGGGTTAAGGCACAGAGTTCGAATTTCAGGGAAGGGAAGAGTGCCTATGACGAGGAGGAGTATGATAAAGCGATGACTCTTTTCAATAAGGATATTGGCGACAATCCAAAGAGTCCGCTGAGTTATCGCTACCGGGCCGGGATATATTACAAGAAGAGGCAATATGCAAATGCGCTGTCTGATGTAAACAGATGCCTGAGTTACACGCCCCGAAAGGAAAAGGAGAATAAGTCGGAGTTGTACCGGCTGAGGGGGAAGATTTATGGAAAGCTGGATGAGATGGATAATGCAATTCGTGATTATACATTGGCGATAAAAACATATCCGAAGAATATTGAAGCCTGCATGGATAGGGCTCAGATATATTACGATAAAAAGATGTACAGCAAGGCCGAAGCCGATTATTTGCTGATTCTGAAGATGGACGAATCTGATGAGCAGGCTTTAGCCGGCATGGGTCGCAACTACATTGCGATGAAGAATTACGAGGAGGCGAATAAGGTTTTGCTTAAGCTTACCCGGCTTCATCCGGGCTATTCCACCGGCTATTATTACCGTGCAAAAAGCCTCATTGGGCAGGGAAAATACCGTGCTGCAATAGACCAGGCCTTCAATGCATTGCGGTATGATAATGAAGATGTGGATAATAGTAATCTGTTTTTGGAGACAGCAGAAAAAGATTATCCGTATGCGTTATCTTTGTTGTCGGGGAAAGTGCGGGAGAATCCGGATAATTATTTCTGGTCTTATTATAAAGGATTGTTGCAATACAGAAACGAAGATTATGCAGGAGCGGCAAAGGTGTTTACCCGGTTGATTGCCCTGAAGGATGATGATGTGGAAGCCTATTCGCAAAGAGGGAGGTGTTATGCTTATGGCGGGCAAATTGAAAAGTCAATAGCAGACCTGGATCGTTCGTTGAAGGGGGATAGTACGCTCAGTGACGATTATGCAATCCGTGCCAGGTGTAAAAGAATATTGGGTAAGTTTGACGAAGCAATAAAAGACCTAAATCAGGCCATTGAGCTGGAGCCATCAGAGTCGTGGATATACTTTCAGCGGGGCATGGTGTATGATTTTAGTCTGGGCAGGCCTGCTGCCGCGTTGTCGGACTATAGCAAGGCAATTGAACTGGATAATAAAACGTATTACAGCTATTTGCAGCGGGGGCGATTGTATAAGAACAAACTGAATGATGCGAAAAAGGCTGATGTCGATTTTGAATATATTCTGAAAGAAGATACTGCATTGAACAGCTCAGGCAATTGCCGGCAATTTGCATTGCTGCATCTGGGGCGCATAGGAGAGGCTGTCGAGTGGATGAATAAGATTCTGGCTGAGTACCCCGGCAGGGAGAATTACTACGATGCAGCCTGTTTTTATTCGCTTATGAATAAAAAAGAGGAGGCGTTGAAGTATATTACCTACGCTTTTGAATGTGGGGAGAGAAGTTTCTCTCATATCTCACTGGATCCGGATTTGGACAATGTGCGCAATGACTCTGCATTTAAAGCTGCGGTAGAGAAGTGGCGGACAATAGGAGAGCGGGAGGAGAAAGAGGCAGTGGTGGATATGCAGGTGTCGGTAAGTGCAGATACTATACCGCAACAAACAATGGTGATACCAATACATAAGCAGCGGGGTGGCACATACGAGGTGAGTTGTAAAATCAACAGTCTGCCATTGAATTTTATTTTTGATACGGGGGCCAGTGATATTTCCATCTCGCAGACGGAAGTGCAGTTTATGCTGAAGAACAAGTATCTTAACCGGTCAGACATACGGGGGCAACAATCTTATGTAAATGCAGACGGGGATGTTTCGATTGGAACGAAGATATTATTGCGCAAGGTAGAGATAGGATCACTTGTTTTAAATAACGTTGAGGCATCCGTAGTTAATAATTCCAGGGCACCATTGCTTTTCGGGCAAAGTGCATTGGGCAAATATGCCAGAATAGTGATTGATAATAAGAATAATACAATTTCTATCAGCAACCGGTGAGATCGTTTTCCGGAATTAATAATATGAAATGGATTATGTATAGCTTGAACTGCATAATAAGCCTGGTTGTTGGTATGTTGTTATTATCGTGCACATCTGGTATGGGGTATGAAAAGAAAAAGCAGACGAATAATTCAAACGTTCTTGTCGAAAATCAGGGAATTCTGATTATTCAACCCTTTGCAGATATATCGGAGTTAGAAATTAAGTATATTGAAAAAGGGCTGAGAAAGCTATTTAAGCAAGTAAGGGTAAAGAGAGCTATTAAATTCCCCGATAACTCAATGAATGCAGCTAAAACCCGATATAGGGCAGAGCTGCTAATCAGCTATTTGCGCAAAAGATCAAGGATTGGAGAAGTTACCATTGGACTCACGAAAAGAGATATTAGCACAAAGAAGGGAGTTCATTCTGACTGGGGTGTTTTTGGTTTGGGGTATTGTCCTGGTAATGCTTGTATCGCATCTATGTATCGACTCAAGGGCGAAAATAGGTCAGAAAAGTTTTTGAAAATAGCTATCCATGAACTTGGACATACACAGGGTCTCAAGCATTGTCCGGATAATTCGTGCATAATGAGGGATGCACGGGGAAAAGATCACTTAGATGAAGAGACCGGATTTTGTGAGTTATGTAAGGGTTTGTTGATTGAGGCGGGCTGGGTGCTTTGATAAGATTTTCTGTAATAAATAAGATATTATACTATGAAAAAACTTTGGACGTTAATCCGGGAATCTATTTCGAGGGCTTATCGGTTGTCGTTGAGCGCAGAGAAACAGGATGAGTTGGCCTGGAATGAGCTAAAGCTGTTAATACAGGACGCCGATTTGAAGGGTGGGGTTTATGAAAAAAGCAAGTTTATCGAAGTCGGTTTGCCTATTACCGATGAGCAATTTGCTGCATACTATTTACAGATAAAGAACCGGGAATATGATATTCGGGTAGAGGTAATATCGGGTTTCAATCCGGAACTGAACACAGATGTATTTGTATTGGCCGCGCATTTCAACAACCTACTACCGGATGGTCAGGTAGTAGTGAATGTGCAGGAGTCGGCGGTGCTCTATATGTATAAATGTGATGCGATAATTCCGTTGTTGTACCGTTACGAGGCTTATGCCCGCTTCGTGAACCACTACCGTTTTTCGAAGGATATCTATTGGGCTTTCAATAAACTAACTACAGAGTACGAAGCACCGGCCATTATTATTGCCGACCTGATAAAAAAGATTGAGGAGCGGGAGGCATCAGCTGCTTAAGCTATCGCCAAAAGCTCTCCGGTGGCCAAAGATAACTATAGCCGGGATCCTGAAAACTAACCAGAATTTTCTGTAAAACAGGCCCCGGGTCTATCATCCGGAGAGTGAGAGTGTGGTATCTCGGGCGAAGAATGGTATGGGTGGAAGTTCCTGTCCGGGCATTGTCTGTCACAACTTTTGCCCAATCGGGATTTTCGTTGTACACTTTGTAGCCTTCAGGCACAAGCGTTATTTTCTGCGGCACTTCGTCATCTACAGATACGGCATATGAAATAGCGCGATGAGGCATAAAATTCATGATAGCCCCGAATCTGGCCTGAACCGTTATCCGGCCTGTGCCGAAGAGGTATATTCTGTATCGGAGGCAGGGAGCATCTTTGGCGGCAATATTCTTTTGGGCGTGAGCCGGAGCGGTGGCCCTCATTCCCGAAAGCGTATGTCCGTAATCAACTATTTTTGTCCATTTGCTATCCGCGTAGTTGCTTTGGGAAGTGAAATGTTCGGCCTCAATCGAAACATATCCATTGGATTCTACAAACCCGCGAAGGTTGTTTCGGGTCACTTCAGTGGGGTTGTGCAGGCGCACCTTTACAGAAACGCGACCATCGGGCCCGTGCACCGTAATTCTGTTTTCTGATTTTCCTTTGGGAGCCAGATGCCAGTTTACGCTGATTCCGATTCTTGCCTCTTTCTCTATTTTGCCACGGGGTGCGCTCACTACTATCCACGGCTGGTCTGTCTCAATCCGGTATTCGAAAGGAACAGAGCCTTTGTTGAAAATATCGAGATAACGAGTCTGTCTGTTGAACGCGTCGATATCCGGCAGCACAGCATCGGAGCCGGCAGACGGCCAGACCTCTTCCGACCCTTCGATAGCCACACCCATGGACGCGACAGCCGGCACTCTGTTTTCGGTGAGTGTGAGGGCATTGAGCGAATTGACACGAGGTGGGTTCCACGACGTATAGCCAATGTGTACCTGATCCATAAAGTGATTCCACCGGCCATTGGCATAGATGTGGTTGTAGTGGTGCATCAACAGGCTGTCGGCTGCAAACAAGCGGCGGGTTTCGGTGGCGTAGTCGTTGGCCGAGGCGCGACCCTGTGAGGCATAAAGTTTGTTTTTGGCCGCTGCCAGATAGAGCTCATTTACCTGAGCACAGGCTCTGACCGGGAAAAGCACAATGTGGTAAAAGGCATCCCGCATGGAGGGGGATAGCCGGGCGTAGATGGCTTCGGATTTGGCGTGGAGATGCTTGTACTCTGCCACCACCGATTCTGCTTCGTGGTAGTTTACCAGACTGTATGTCGATACCTCTATCGATTCCGGTTTCCGGCGGCTGTTGATTCGTGTATATCCCGCCAGTATAGCCGCGATATCGGTTGCATATTGGGGGCCAAAAGTCTTTTGAGCCCACAGTCGGGTGTATTCCCGGGTGTTGCTCAGATTGCTTTGGTTTGTATTATAAGCCAGATCCATAAAATATTCCATGGGTAACTCGTATCCACGAAGGTGGCCTACATTCACAATCCAGATACGGTCGGCACCGTATTGTTTCGACAAGGTCATCTGATCCCACACCTTCGACAGTTGAGTCGAGTTAATCCATTCGTAGCTGCGTGGGCTTCCGTGGTAATCGAAGTGGTAATAGACTCCCGACCCGCCACTGCGCCTGCGTTCGTCGGCTGTAGGCAGTCGTCTCACATTTCCCCAGTTATCTTCGGCCCAAAGCAATGTGACATCGTCGGGCACACGCATACCGGCATCGTAGTAGTCGAGTACCTCTTTGTAGAGGCACCACAGCTGTGGTATTTGGTTCAGATTGGGGTTGACCTCTTCCTTTAGAATAGTTCGCTGGCGTTCTACTATCTGTTCGAGCATTGCCCGGTTGGCTTCGGGTCCGCCGGGAGCCATTTCTGTGTCGTCGGCTCCACGAAGGCCCAGGGTGACGATATTCTCGTAATTTTTGTTTCTGCGTATACCGCTTCTCCAGAAGTTTACGAGTGTATCCGGGTCTTTGGCATAGTTCCATGAGCCCAGTTTGGCAGAATAGCGGCGATCCCACTCTTTCTGAGCGCGCATCATGGGTTCCTGATGCGATGTCCCCATCACAATTCCGTATTCATCGGCCAGGCGTGGGTTTTCGGGGTCATCTTCGTTGAACGCGTTTCCCCACATAGCAGGCCAGAGGTAGTTGGCTCTGAGTCTCAGCAACAACTCGAATACCCGACTGTAGAAGAGGCTGTTGTAGTTGGCGTATCCTTTGGGAACGGGTGGATTGAGGGATAGTTTTGTCGTGCCGTACTTTTCGGTCACCCAGCCGGATAGTGTTGGCCATTCGTCGTTGATAAAAATGCCGCGGTATTTCACAGAGGGCGGTCCCTGAATAAACTTGCCCGGTTTCACAAAGAGAGAGGCGTGTTTACGCGGTGGAACATCTGCCCACCAGTGCCAGGGAGATACACCCATTTGTGCCGATAGATCATACATTCCGTAGATAGTTCCCCGTTTGTCGCTACCTGCGATAATCAATGCGCTGCCGGTTTTCCCAAAAGGATTCTTTATGGTCTGAATGATGTACGATTCCCATTTACCCGATATCGTTGAAACATCAATTTTACCATTCCGAATCAACAAATCAATCATCCGGCTTTTTCCGATAGTGCCCACCAATACTACATAGGCTGGTATTGCCGGGTTGTTTTTAATACGTTTGGGGGTTGCACCGGTCACACGCCCGATATCGGAACAGAAATCGTTGACAGTCCGTTTTACACCCGCAAAATCGGTTGTATCTACATAAACAGGAGTCGCTTTTCCGTTGTGCGACAGAGAAAAGTAACCCGCTTTGCTGGAGTACGACAGGCAGTTATTCGTACCCATACCCGAAGCCATCGTGGAAAAACATCCAAAAAAGGAAATTAGCCCGGATAACAGGAAAACCAATAAATAGTGCGAAACAAACAGATAAACGCCGATAGATAGATTAGATTCTTTTTTCATGTATAAATGTTGTCAATTGAAAACTGTTGACGGAGTGTTCGATAGGTGATGTTGATACTTCCTATTTTTGATTGAAGACAAAACTTAACCCCTGATTTGTGTAAAATTCGAAACGTCTGTCGCTGCTAATCAGAGTCATTTTGTCTGTAATCGCCTGAGAAATAATAATATGATCGGAAGGATCTTTGTGTTCTTTGTCCGGATTTAGTTCGGCAAATGTGAGAAGGTGTTCTTTTTTGATAGGTAGAATTTTTATGCCGAATTCTTTTTCAATATCAACAATAATTTGTTTCTCTGTTTTCCATCTTTTTAGTTTAACCTTGCCATTTCTGCTCAATACAATTAGTTCTTTCACGCTTTCGGAGCTAATAAAGAAAATATTGGTGTAATCTTCAAGAATTTCCAATACATCTCTGTGTAAGAAATGTCTGTCCTGTACAAGATAGATATAAATATTGGTGTCAATCAGATAGCGCATAAACTGTTATACTGGTTTGTATAATGCTGATTCGTCAATGATTTCTATGCCGCCCTGAAACTTGATGGCGGCTTTCATGATTTTAGAGATCTTCTTTTTAGAAGTGTCTTTAATCAGCTTGATATCCGTGTTTTTTATTCCATTTTTAGTAGTAGTCATAGTCGTAAATATTTATCTGGTACAAAGATAATTTAAAAAACAATAATCTGATATATACCTCCGGCGTTTTTTTTTGCAAACAACCGGAGGTAATATAGCTCTATTTCAGCCATTTGTCGAGCCAGCTGTAGAAAGTACGATGCCAGAGAATGCTGTTTTGAGGCTGCATAACCCAGTGGTTTTCATCGGGGAAAATGAGCATTTGTGCCGGAATGCCGCGCAGTCGGGCCGCATTAAAGGCAGCCATGCCCTGCGAAGCGAGTATGCGGTAGTCTTTTTCGCCGTGGGTCACCAGTATGGGAGTATTCCATTTGGCTACAAAGCGGTGGGGCGAATTGGCAAAAGAGCGTTGCGCAATTTCGTTCTTCTTTTTCCAGTATGGGCCACCCAGATCCCAGTTGGCAAACCACATCTCTTCGGTTTCGAGGTATTGCTGTTCGAGGTTGAATATACCGGCATGCGCGATAAAGGCTTTGAACCGGTTTTGGTGATTGCCGGCCAGCCAGTAGACCGAGAATCCACCATAACTGGCTCCCACGGCTCCCACTTTTTGTTTGTCGATGAAGGGTTCTTTGCGCAGGGTATCTACGGCCGAGAGATAATCTTTCATGTTCTGACCGCCGTAGTCGCCACTTATTTGCTCGTTCCATGCTTTTCCGAAGCCGGGTACTCCGCGTCTGTTGGGGGCGATTACGATGTATCCGTTGGCTGCCATCAGTTGCAGATTCCAGCGGTAGGAGAAGAACTGGCTGACGGTGTTTTGCGGTCCTCCCTGGCAGTAAAGAATGGCAGGATACTTTTTATTCGGGTCGAAATGAGGCGGATAGACCACCCAGGTTAGCATTTTCTTTTGGTCGGTGGTTTCAATCCAGCGCTCTTCCACCCGCCCCATGGTGAGATTGTCGAGAATGTGTTTGTTTTCAAAAGACAATTCATTCGTTTTTCCATCTTTCAGGTTGACAGCATACACTTCGTTGGGTTTCGACATCGAGTGGCGCAGGGCGAAAAGCGTATTGCCCGAAAGTTTAGCCGATTCGAAATCGAAGTGTCCCGTAGTGATTTGCCGGATGGCAAGACTACCGGTTTTCAGCTCAAAAATGTGAGAAGTCCCCATTTTATTCGAGATAAAAAAGAGGGCTTTTCCATCGGGCGACCAATCAAACGTTTCGCAGTTGTATTCAAATCCCTCAGTCAGATAGGTTTTCTTTCGGGAGTTGAGGTCGATGCAAAAGAGCCGTTTAAGGTCCGACTCGTATCCGTCGCGCTCCATGCTTATCCAGGCCAGTTTTTTGCCGTCGGGCGAAAACTGTGGGTCGGTATCGTAGCCTGCCATTCCTTCGGTGATGTTTTGGGTGGTTTTGCTTTCTGTGTTATACAGATATATATCGGAGTTGGTGGAGAGGGCATACTCCATACCTGTTTTTTTGCGGGACGAGTAGGCGATTGTTTTGCTATCGGGACTCCAGCAGAGATTGGAAATATCCACATCGGGTTTGGTGGGGCACTCGAAAGGTTCGCCCTCCATGATGTCGGAAATGTTCGAGAGTTTATTGTCGGAAAGTGTAGCCACAAAAGGGTGGGGGATGGTTTCCACCCACTCGTCCCAGTGTTTGTACATCAGGTCGTTTACCACTCGTCCGGTAGCCAGAGGCAGGTCGGGGTGGAGGTCAGAAGCCCGGTTTCCGGCTTTGATTTGTGAAATGAAGAGCACTTTGCTGTTGTCGGGCGAATAGATAAACCCCTCGACGCCACCTTTTATATCGCTGATTTGTATGCGGTTGCTGCCGTCGGCATTCATCTCCCAGATTTGCGGAGAGCCGCTTTCGGACGACAGGAATGCGATGCGGCTTCCTTTTCTCACCCAGCGGGCGTTGTTTTCGCTTTTGGCAGTTTGAGTGATTTGTAGCTTGCCCGACCCATCCCGGTTGCAGGTAAAAAGCTCTCGATTGCTTTTGTTTTGGGGAATGCTAATGTAGGTGACGCCGTAGAGCAGTTTTTGTCCGTCGGGCGAAACCTGCAAATCGGTGATTCGGCCGAAACTGTTCAGGATTTCGGGTGTGAGAATGCCGTTTTTGATTTCGGGTGTGCTTTTACCGATGATTTCTGTCGCTGATATTTGCGGGCATGTTGCCAGAGCCAGGGATGTTGCCATGAGGAAACGATTCAGTTTGTTCATACGAAATAGAATTTAGAATACTATACTCTTGTCTGATAAAGATTGTTGTAATTGCAAATGTAGTAAAAAAATAGTAGAACGTGAAGTTGAGCCCGGAACTTGTAGAAATATTGAATAACGAAAAGCATTTGAAGCAGAACAAAAAAAACCCCGAAGAGCAGAACTCAGCGGGGTTTGTAGTTTTCCAAAGCCATTAGATTATGGCGGAAGCGGGGGGATTCGAACCCCCGGTACGGTTACCCGTACGTCAGTTTAGCAAACTGGTGGTTTCAGCCACTCACCCACACTTCCTTTGGGATGCGAAACTAATTTCTCGTTTGCGGATGCAAATATAGAGCATAGTTTTGAGATACGCAAATTTTTTTTTGCTGTTTTATTCAAAAAATAATTTGTACTTTTGAACACTTAAATAAAATTATCTATGAAAATGACAGAACAAGGGGGGCAAATAAAACAGAATAGTGGTACTAAGCGATTGATATTGAGTTTGATTGCCGGATTAGTATTCTTTGGATTACTGAGTGCTTATTTCGTTTTTGGAAAAAGTTTTGCATCTGAAAAATTTTTGGTAAAGGTGAGGCCTAATATGGCTTACGAGGCTGTTGAAGGGCAGTTGAGCGATAAAGCGAACTTCGGGTCGATGTTTTTTTTCTCGGTGCTGAGTCAGACATTCGGGTACGAAAAAAATATAAAAGTGGGCTGCTTTGAGGTGAAACCGGGCAATTCGGTGTGGAATGTGTTTCAGCGTATCCGCAAGGGACGCCAGACTCCGGTCAGACTTACCTTTAATAATATACGCACCCGGGAACAGTTGGCCGGTCGTTTTGCGCAGCAATTGATGCTCGACTCGGTGACTCTGGTAAATGCCTTTTCGAATGCCGATAGTTGTGCCAAATGGGGGCTGACTCCCGAAACGATAGTGGTGCTGTTTATTCCCGATACCTACGAGATGTACTGGGATATCAGTTATAACCGGTTTATGGAGAAGATGCAGAAGGAGTATAACCGATTCTGGACAGCATCGCGCCTGGCGAAGGCAAAAGAGGTGGGCCTTACTCCGGTTGAGATTGCAACCATGGCTTCTATTGTGGAAGAAGAGAGCAACAATAAGGCCGAAAGACCAGCCATTGCGGGGTTGTATCTCAACCGCTACCGCATCGAAATGCCATTGCAGGCCGACCCAACAGTGAAATTTGCAGTGAAGGATTTTTCTCTGCGCCGCATTTTGTTTGAGCACCTCACGGTAGAATCGCCTTACAATACATATAAGGTAACGGGATTGCCTCCCGGCCCGATTCGTGTGCCGTCGAAAGATGGAATCGATGCTGTGCTCAACTACCAGAAACACGATTACCTGTTTATGTGTGCCAATGCCGATTTCTCCGGTCGCCATGCCTTTGCCCGCAATATGGCCGAACATTCGGTAAACGCGAAGAGGTATCGCGAGGAACTTAACAAAAGAGGGGTGAAGTGATTTTTTGAAAACAAGATTCAAGAGCCAGGAATAAAGACAAAAGACAAAAGATTAAAGATTAAAGAACAAAGAACAAAGACAAAAGAGCAAAGTACTAACCAAGTACCTGGAACTTAAAACTTATAACTTAAAACTTATAACTTAAAACGTATAACTTACAACATAATGAAAAAGATAGATTGTTTTCTGCCTTATGGCGATGATGCTTCTACACAAAGAACGGTGGAGGTATTGCGCGCATCAGGCGTAGTCGATAATATATATGTTTTGGCCACCTCTGCGGATGTTTGTGTCGCGCAGTCAGAAACAGTGGTAATAGATACGCTGCAAAGCACAGCCACGATCCGGAAGATTGCCGAAAAGACTTCAGCCGCATTTACCCTGATTTATACCAAAACCACACCGCTGTCGCTGGGCTACTTTGCGCTCGAAAGGATGGTTTCGGTGGCTACTGATGCCGATGCGGGATTGCTTTATGCCGATTACCGTCAGATAGTAAACGGCAAAGTGGAAGCTGTGCCCCTGATAGAGTATCAGGAGGGAAGTCTGCGCGATGATTTCAATTTCGGTTCTGTGCTTTTGTACAATACAGCTTCGTTGAAAGAGGCGGCTGCAAGGATGAGTGTCGATTATCGCTTTGGCGGACTGTATGATTTACGCCTGAAGGTTTCGCAAAAATCCGGTTTGATTCATCTGAATGAGATTCTTTATACAGAAGAGGAGAAAGATGACCGTCAGTCCGGCGAAAAGCAGTTTGATTACGTTGATCCCCGAAACCGGGCTGTGCAGATAGAGATGGAGCTGGTATGTACCGACTATCTCAAAGAGATTGGTGGCTGGTTGCCTCCGGTTTTTAAAGACGTGTCGTTTGATGGATACACATTTGCGAATGAAGCATCGGTGATTATTCCGGTCAGAAACCGGGTGAATACGATAGAAGATGCGGTGAAATCGGCTTTGAGTCAGACGCCTGATTTTCCGTTTAATGTAATTGTGATAGACAATCACTCTACCGATGGTACCACCGAAGTGTTGCAACGACTTTCGGCTGATAAACGATTGATACGCATTATCCCGGAGCAGAAAGATCTGGGTATTGGTGGTTGTTGGAATGTGGGTGTGCACCACGCTGAGTGCGGAAAATTTGCAGTACAGCTTGATAGTGATGATGTCTATAGTTCGCCCGAAACATTGACGCAGATTGTAAAAGCGTTTTACGAACAAAACTGCGCCATGGTGGTGGGAACTTATCGGATGACAAACTTCAGTATGGAAGAGATTCCTCCCGGAATTATCGATCACAAAGAGTGGACACCCGAAAACGGACGGAATAATGCGTTGAGAATAAACGGACTGGGTGCGCCACGGGCATTTTTTACACCTATATTGCGTGAGATAAAGGTGCCAAACACAAGCTATGGCGAAGATTATGCTTTGGGGCTTAACTTTTCCAGAAAGTACCAGATTGGGCGTGTTTACGATGTTTTGTACCTGTGCCGCCGCTGGGAAGGAAACTCGGATGCCTCTCTCAGCATTGAGAAACAAAACGTGAACAACAGCTACAAAGATAAAATCAGAACTCTGGAGTTGCAGGCCCGACTGCGCCGGATGAGTAAGAATTAATTCAAAAAGAAAAAGCATGTCCCGAATTATCTCAGAATCCGAATTATCAGTCTATTTATCCGGAAACGAAGGCTCAGCCCGTGCAAAAGGTTTACTCCGGCACCAATGGGAGCATTTCCCGATGGCGAAAGGGTTTCACGACGCATTGACCGGAGTGCGCGAAAAGCGGCTTTGCGTTTCGGGTACCGGGGTGAGGGTTCAGTTTAATCCGGCCAGAATAGTTTCATCTGCAGCCAAAGTAGACGCGAAGTCGATACAGGAGCGAAAATGTTTTCTCTGTGAGGCCAATCTGCCGGTTGAGCAGAAGGGTTTGCCTTTTGGTGCAGATTACATCATGCTTTGCAATCCGTTTCTGATATTTCCGGAACACCTTACCGTGCCCCATTTGCAACACACCGACCAGCGTATTTCGGGCCGGGTGGGGGATATGCTGGCTTTGGCGGATGAGTTGTCTGATTTCGTTATTTTCTACAATGGTCCGCAATGCGGAGCTTCTGCGCCCGATCATTTCCATTTTCAGGCAGGTAACAAGGGGTTTTTGCCACTCGAAACAGAATTGCAAACCATTCTCTCCGAAAGCGGAATTCGGGTGCTGCATACTTCCGGTCTGGATGTTTACCGCATCAGGCCATTTGGCGCCAATGCCCTGCTGATGCTGGCGGACGACTCAAATGCTCTGGTAGATTGTTTCGAAAAGGCTTTTGCATTTCTGTCTGCACTTTCGCCGGAGAAGCCTGAGCCGATGATGAATGTATTGGCCTGGAAGGTGGAGGAGCGATATTGTCTGGTATTGTTTCCGCGCATATTGCACAGGCCCTCTCAGTTTTTTGCCGAAGGCGAAGATAATATACTGTTGAGCCCGGCTGCTGTAGATTTAGGTGGCGTCTTTATCACTCCGCTCGAAAAGGATTTCCTGAAAATTGAGGCAGAAGACATCGTCGATATCCTCACTCAGATTACTGTGGATGATGCTACCCTGACAGCTCTTTGTGATTCCCTGAGCCGATTATAGACTCATTTCGATCACATCGCCGTAACTTACCCGATAATCAAATGCCTTTTCGGCGGCAAATAGTCCGCACAAAATACCCATTACCCGGATAACACCTGCATGTGTGAAAAGCGCAACGCGGGTGTTGTCGGGGTATTGTTTTTTTATCTCGTTGGTGAAATGGCCGATGCGATTCATCAGTTGTTGAAACGATTCTCCATTCGTGGTGGGGCAGGTCTGCCAGTTGTCGAACCAGAGCGGCAGGCGCGGGTCATCTATCTCGTCCCAGTTTTTCATCTCCCAGTTGCCAAAATTCATCTCCATCAGACGATGGTCTGTCTCTGCCTCTGCATAACCGCAATGACGAGCCAATGCAGTGCACCGGGATAGCGGACTGGTATAAACAACATCGAAAACGCGGTTTTGCAATTTCCCTGAAACAATTTCAGCCTCGTCGCGAAACGAGGCTGAAACCGGTACGTCACTCTGACCGTAGCAAACTCCCGGGGGGACAGCTACCGACGTATGTCTTATAAGGGTGAGATGCATCAAATATTTCCCTTTATAACTTAAAGTCTATAGGTTGAATGCTTACCCGTTTCATTTTTTCGATGGCGGGAACAGGAATCTCTTCATCCTTATTTACTGTAGTATAGCTTACTTTATGAGCTGAGTCTGCAATTTTGTCTACAACATTGGGATATTGGCTTTTGTACAAAACCCATTTGCTCTGTTTAGAGGTGAGTACCTCAATTTTCAGAATACCATCTACCTTCACATTTGAAATAGCATCGATGCTTTCATTTTTTATTTTCAGCGCATAGATATTATCTCTGTGGGTCATGATATAGGATGCAGCAACTACCCAAACCAGATTTATACCCAGTAAAATCGCAAATTTCTTTCGTTCTGCTTTCGCGAAAATTAGTAAAATAAGCGAAAGAAGTGCCGCAATCAATGCCAGATTTATAGCCCATACATCAGAAGCCATTGCCTGTGTTGGTGTAAAATATTCGAGGTAGAACTGTACAAATTTTTTCTGAATGGTAATTCCGGAAAAACCATTGATAAGTTGTTTATCGAATCCCCATACAACAATAAAGAGTGATATTACCGTAAAAAAAGTAACAATTTTGCCCCAAAATCCTCCTTTTCCTTTTTTCTCTTCGCTTCCGGATTCATCCTGAAGCTCATTCTCCTGGTTTTCTTCTTCCAGTTCTTCGTTGTTCATTCTTTCTAAATCGTCCATATTGACCTATTTTATCCGTTATAAATGTTTTATTCTAAATTAGTTGGAAATTATTTTTACAAATATAGTGTGAAAAAGTGAAATACGCAAATGAGGAACAGGTTATAAGTTTTTAGGTTGTAAGATATTACTATTGTTGACTGATATCAGTAGAAACTTATTTCATATTAAAAAAAACATCAAAGTTGTACAGTTGTGTTACTTTATAACTACCTTTGCATCATGGACAGAATACTCTACAAAACACCTGCTTTTGAGGATTTTTATAGTACGCTCAACTCGCGTACCCAAAAGAAAGTGGATTATGTATTTGACCATATCCGAACCGAAAGGAATGTTAGTACAAAGTTTGTCAAACATCTGGTTTCGACAGACCTTTATGAAATGAGGATATCGACAGATAATGAATATCGGATAATTTTGTTTGCAATTGACAATGATAATTTCATAAATGCAAATGAAATTGTTGTATTGAATGGTTTTGTAAAGAAATCAACAGCTGACTACGACAGACAAATCGCAAGGGCAGTTAAAATCATGGAGGAATTCTTATGAATACAATTAACAGAAATAAAATCAATATCGGGAAGCTCAGAAAACTTCCGACCGTTAATGATGACCTGAATCAGAAATATGGAAAGTCAGGTACCATATCGCGAGAAAAATTCGCAAAGGAGGCTCATGCTTATTACACCGGTCAGTTAATTGAAGATGCCCGAAAAAATGCTCATTTGACACAGGAAGAACTAGCGAATCGTGTAGGTGCGAATAAATCTTACATATCGAGGATTGAAAACGGTAAAACAGAACCGAAAGTATCGACCTTTTATAGAATAGTAGCTGCTCTTGGATTGTCTGTCGAGCTGAATCCTATCAAAGGTTGATCCTGATTGATATTCAGTTTACTCAATATCAATACTATATTTTGCAAGTAAAGAGAGTGCTCCCTCTACCGAGAACCGGGCCTTTCGTATCCGGTTGTTGTCGGGGTCTATGCGGAAATTGATTGCTGTGCGCAAATCGGCTTTTTCGAGATTGGTGCGGTCAAAAAGCGCATCTGCCAAATCGCATTCATCAAAACGTGCCTGAGTAAGGTTGCACTCCGAAAAGTCCACTTCCCGCAGTGATGAAGCTTTGAAAGAGCTGTTTTTGAGGTTGAGTTGATAGAACGAAGAAAGGTTAACCACACAGCGGTCGAAGGATGCCGAGAACAGAAATTTGTTGCAGGTGTGGAAATGCAGTCCCAGCAGCTTGCACTCTTCAAAGCGGACATCGCGGAAGGTGCAGTTTTTGATAATAGCCAGACTAACATCGCAGCCGCGAAATGTGCAATCGTTGAACTCATTTTCCGACAGGTCTGTGGATGCAAAATTACATCCGGAGAATTGGCAGTTGTCGAATTCGTTGGGGTAGGAGAACTGTTCTGCAAAAGCTATCTTTGCGAAAGTCTGGTCTTGTATCAGGGATTTTTTCATAGTATTTTGCTGATATAATGGGCGATAGAAGAATCTCAGACATGTTTCAAAAGCTCCTGTACGAGCCTGAACACGGTGGTTGATGATTCCTCTTTTGCCGGATTAATATGATCGAATTTTGTGTAGTTCCTTTCAGCTCTGACAATAGCCAGATCCACTCTTCTTTTCTTTGTTATCTCGTCCATTCCGAATAAATGATCGAAAAAATCCTCATCAACAACTTTGCTTCCATTTCCGTCAAATCTGACATTGTAAGGTTTTAACAGGTTGTTTAGTTTGATGTTGTAATCGTTTCTGTGCATTCCTCCGGCCTGATGGTCATTTATATGCAGGATTAACCAATATTCAAAAGCCTGATTGGAATACGCAACTCCGAAATTGTAATTTTCTGCCATTTCAATTGCCTGATTAAAGTCCTGGTCGCTAAAATCATCTTTATCAAACACACACCAAACCTGATCGTATTTTTCTTTTTGCGAAAGTTCAAAAGCTCTGATAACCAAAGATATCGTGTTGTATCCCTCTCCAACCGATTTGACCTTAGCAGATGAAAGTCTGAACTGATTGAAGTAGGATGGTTCCGTATTTTCACCCTCACAAACAATAAGAATAGTTGGCTTTGTGGTTAATGAGGGTATAGGTCTTTCCAAAACAGGGTAGGCTCTTCTTTGATTCATCAACAGCTCTCTGTGCTTTTGCCTGGCTGCAATTTGTTCAACCTTTTTGTTTTTCATTCTCATTTTGCGACAGGTAGAATTTAAGATTATCAAAAAAACCTAAGAAGGGAACTGCCTCGTATTTTCCCATAATGTAGTTATCTTCAAACGATTCTGTTTTTCTAACCTCATCAGATTTGAAATCAGCCAACGAATATAAACGGGCTTCACCATATTTGTTTTTGTTTGTAAACCAAATTTGATCCCGTCTGAAAAGACCCGAGCTCAACAGATTCGTATCGTGAGTGTTGAAGATTAACTGTGCATTTTTTTTGTTGAAAATAGTTGAATTAAACAAAGAGACAATTTTGCATACCAGATTGGGATGGAGTTTTGAGTCTAACTCATCCACAACAAGCGTGTATCCATTTTCGAGTACGTCTAAAACAGGACCGGATAAGGCAAAAAACTTTCTTGTTCCGGAAGATTCATCATCATCCAATGAAAAGTACACATTATCTATTGCATTTTTGTATGTATCATACTTCTTGTGGGTGGTAATTATATCTGTGAAATCATCGTTTACTTCTTTGGTGATCTTATTTCTGAGCTCTCTGGTCATACCCTTTGGCAGGCTATCCATATCCGTTTCCTGCAATTTAATGTCCTGAATACCCAAGTCGGCTGCTTTTAAAAATTCGAGTATTTTCGCTTTGTGTACCGGATCTTCTGTCTTCCCCAATGTGAATCCCTTAGATGCAGATTCATCCAGTCCTGAAAGCACTTTGAATTTTTTGAACCATTCAATAACGGTAATTGCCGTATTATCATTGAACTGAGCTGCCACTGATAATAAAAGAGCATTATCCCTGACCAGTCCTTCTTTTACCACGGTAGCACCTTTGGTAAAACTTCTGTTGTGAATACTGAATTCATTACCATCTCTGTAAAATAGCTCCACCTCTTTTGTTTTAGGTTTGTGATAAAGCCATTCTGAAATAACTTTTTCCCGGGTAGCCTCAAAGCCGTATCGGTACAGGATTTTGTTGCATAGAAAAATAATTTCGAATTCTGAGGGTTCATGCTCCGATTCTGCACTTAGCAAAAATGGATGAACATCAATTGTTTCCCCCTTTTGACTCTCTTTTGAGCTATTGATGATAAAATACCTGACAAATGTAAATGCATCCAGAAGCTTACTCTTGCCACTGGCATTTGCTCCGTAAATTACTGCGCTTTTGAGTAGTCTGAGGCCAAAATCCTCTACAGCGTAGATGTTTTCATCTTCTCTTGACGTTTTGTCGTAGTTAGACGCAACAAGGCTCAATGTGGCCTTGTCTTTAAATGTCCTGAAATTTTTTACAGAGAATTGTACAAGCATATACCTGATTTTTTTTCATCATTGTTTATGCAAATATACAAACTATTTTGCCGATATGCGTAAAATAAACTCCTTTTTAGCAGAAAATATTCGAAAAGTCAATCTATTTTACCGGTTTTGTCTATTTAATGGGTAATCCGAATGCGAGCGCGCCCACGTAAAAGAGTAGTTCGCACAACAGTGCCGTCGCGCCGCAGATATCGCCGGTGTACCCTCCGATTTTTCGTTTTACATACACCGACACAGAGATGGCGCCCATAATTGGCAGCAGAGCTGTAGTCGCCATTTGCCAACCGGTGGGGAAGAGCAGGAGAGGCAATATTCCGCCCGATAGGGTGACAATTATTTGTACGGCATTCAGTTTGTCGTAGATGGTTTTGGACTTGCTCTCTTCCTCTTTGCGGCTGTAGGGCAACCGGTTGATAAATAAGGCTGTCACCATTTTAGAAAAAGGATCGGCTGCAAAAATCAGCAACGGGATGGTGTGCGCCGGCATGGCCGCCACCGTATTGGTGAGCAGCAGAAAATAGAGAATAAGCCCAATGATGGCGTAGCTACCGGTGTGGCTATCCTTCATGATTCGCAGGATATCCTCTTTGCACTTTCCACCCCCAAACCCATCGAAGAAGTCGCCCAGTCCATCTTCGTGCAGTGCGCCCGTAAGTGCGATTCGTGCGGAAAATGCCAGCAAAACAGCCACATACACCGGAAATACCTGTGCCGCAAACCAGAAAATAAAGGCCGATGTAGCCCCGGTAATCCAACCCGTCAGGGGCCAGAAAGGAATAATTCGCCGAAAAGAATCGCCGGGTAGTTCGACCAGTTTCCACATCGGTATGCGGGTGAAAAAGGTGATAGCTGCAAGCAGAGGGTAGAACATAGGTGTTAAAAATATTTTGTTACAGATGCTTTTTGGAAAGTACTCATCTCGTTGATCATGCGCACAGCCGAGTCGATAAGCGGAAAGGCGCAGAGAGCACCCGTGCCTTCGCCCAGACGCAGACCGAAGTTGAGCAGCGGTTTTGCTCCCAGGTAGTCGAGCACCAGTTTGTGGCCGGCCTCGTCGCCCTGATGTCCGAAGATGCAGTAATCGAGCACTTCGGGATGTAGCCGGGAAGCTGCCAGAATGCAGTTGGTCATGATAAAGCCGTCGATAATAATCACCATACCCAGCTCAGCCGCCTGCAACATGCCACCTACGGCCATCACCATCTCATACCCGCCGAAATAGCGGATGTAGTCGATATCGCTTTTGTCGCCGGTGTAGTTGTCGAGCGCCCGTTTCAAAATCGAGTATTTGCGTTTCACCCCTTCGCTGTCGAAACCGCTGCCGGCACCTACGCATTTGTCGAGCGGAATGCCGGTGAGGCAGCTCATCCACATGGAAGAGGCAGAGGTGTTGCCAATGCCCATTTCGCCAAAGCTGATGATGTTGCAACCCTCGTTGTGGCATTCCTTTACCACCTGCGCACCCCGCTCCAGACAGAGGTCGAACTCTTCCGGTGTGATAGCGGCTTCGTAGAGGTAGTTGCGTGTGCCTTTGCGGATTTTGAGGTCAATAAGTTCGCTCAGATTTTCGAAGTCGTAGTTGATACCCGAATCGACCACTTTCATCCGGATATTGTGCTGACGGGCAAAGAAGTTGATGCCCGCGCCACCTTCGATAAAGTTGAACACCATTTGAGGCGTTACCTCGGGTGGCGAAAAGCTGATGCCCTCGGCTGCAATGCCGTGGTCGCCACCGTAGATGATGTTGTAGGGTTTGTTGAGTGATGGCGAAAGGGTCTGCTGTATAGTGCCAATTTGCACCGCCATCTCTTCGAGACGACCCAGCGAGCCTTTGGGTTTGGTCAGAAAATCTATTTTTTCCTGTATCAGGGGCGAAATGGTGGTGTCGGGTTTTTGGATGTTGAAGTTTTTCATATGTTGTTTAAGTTATAAGTTTTAAGTTATAAGTTTTACGTTGTCGGTTGCGGGGAGTTGATGGTAATATCTCGTTTACCTGTCTACTCGTCTACTCTTTTTCTTACACTGAGTGAAGATGAGAGAAGATGAGGGGCACTGAGGATATTGTATAGGTTTTACGTTTTGGATTTTACGGCTTTTAAGTTATAAGTTTTACGTTATACGTTTTACGTTGTCGGTTGCGGGGATTGGATGGTAATATCTCGTTTACCTGTTTACTCGTCTACCTGTTTACTCGTCTACCCGTTTACTCGTCTACTTGTTTACTCGTCTACTCATTTTTCTTACACTGAGGGAAGATGAGAGAAGATGAGGGGCACTGAGGATATTGTATAGGTTGTACGTTCTGTCTTCTGTCTTCTGTCTTTGTTCTTTAATCTTTAATCTTTTATCTTTAACCATTAACCATTAACCATTAACCTTCATCGGAATTCCCGAAACCATAAGCACAACTTCGTGAGCCTGTTCGGCAATATACTGATTCATCCAGCCGATGAGGTCAGTGAAGCGGCGTTGCAGGGCGTTTTCGGCAATGCCACCCAATCCGATTTCGTTGGTGACAAAGATAAAGCAGGCATCCTGCCGGGTAAAACTATCGAAACGCTGTTTCATGGCATCAAGTGCATATTGTACATCTCCCTCCGACTCGGTGAAGAAGTTGGTGGCCCACAGCGTGACGCAGTCGATTACCACCGTTTGTCCCGATACATCAATATTCTGAATATCCTTCTCTTCTTCCACATTCACCCACTCGGGGCCGCGGTCGCGTTTGTGCCTTTCGATGCGCTGGCGGTGCTCTTCGTCCCAGATGGCCGAAGTGGCCAGATAGACCGGGTTGGGCGAGAGCGAAAGCGCCAACCGCTGCGCGTAACTGCTTTTTCCGGAACGTTGTCCGCCGGTGATCAGGGTTATTTTTTTATAATTCATAATTTATAATTCACAATTCACAATTCATAATGCATAAATCGCAATGCATAATGATTAATTCATAATTCATATTTATTTCATTTTGAAATAATATTTTGCCCGATGCCCCGGCAGCAACTCCGGATGGAATATGCTCACCATATCGGCCAGAATGACCTCCGGCTCCATCGGTCCCTCTTCGTAGAAGGGCGATTTGGCCGAATTGACAGCAAACACCTGCTGATTTCTGAAGGCTGCAAAGTTTTTGTATAGTTCATATTCGCTTTGCAACAGGCTGTATGTCAGGTCTTGCTGCGGATTGTTGTATTTTATCAACCAGAAGTCCGCCTTTTCGGCCTTCTCATACACTGCCTCAAATGCCAGGGGCAGTGAGCCCGATTTGGGTATATCGCGCCACAGATAGTTGGCTCCTGCATCGCGCAGAAATGTGCCGATGTAGCTTCTTCCACCGGGCACATACCACACCTGACCGAATTTCTTCTCAGTGAAAACGGTGGGTCTGCTTTTGCACTTTTTCGCCAGTTCGCAGAGTTCTGTATACCGCTTTTCGATTTTCGTAAAGATAGTTTCGGCCAAAGCCTCTTCGTTGGTAAATGCAGCTTCGAACTTGATCCATTCTGCCCTGCCCAGCGGCGAATCTTCCATATAAGAGGCATCTTCGACAACCGGAATGCCGCTCTTTTCGAGGCGGCCGTAAGAGGTATTTTCGAAGGGGGAAACCACCAGGGCATCGGGTGTGGCTGCTATCAGCTTTTCGATGTCGATAGAGGTGGCCAGTCCGAGATTCGCTATTTTGCCGGCTGCCAATCCTTTTTGCACCTCGGGCAGGTCGATAAACTGAGGTTCGCAGACGGCCACAATGCGATCTGCTTTTCCCAGTTGCTTCCAGATACCGGCGTGCACTGCTGTGCAGACCGCCACCTTTTGAACAGGCGTGCGCACAATTACCCCATCGGGCAGATTGTCGGGCAGATCTTTCGTTTTATCTACAAGAATGTATCTGTTGAGCAAACGGGTGGTGTCCCACGGGTTGTGCACCTCCAGCACTTTGTAGCCGGGATAGCTGCTGATGGTAAATCCGCGGGCATGGCGTATACTGGTCTGTTTCGTGGGTTTATCGGCTGTTTCTCTCTTTTTGCCTGAATGACAGGCGAATAGGAGGAGTGTGGTGGAGAGTAGAAAAAAACGGAGATAATTCATAATTAATAATTAACAATTCATAATTCACAATTCATAATTAATAGTTGGGATAATGCAACCAGGGCCAGCATGATGACTTCGCTCCAGCGGTTGATGCTAAAGGCGCGAATCATTTCATAGGTGCCTGGTTGGCAGTCTCCGTCGCCAATGTAGGGCTTTTCCACCCGTTTGCCAAAGTAGAAGTTGGGCCCGCCAAAACGGCAGTTGAGGATGGTGGCCAGTGCCGCTTCGGGATACCCCGAGTTGGGGCTGGTGTGGCATTTACCAAACTTCCACACAACGGCTAATTTGGATAATTTGCCCGAAACCAGCAACATCAGCACTGCTGTGACGCGTGCCGGTATGTAGTTGGCCACATCGTCGAGGCGGGCGGCAAAGCGTCCGAACAGCATATACCGCTCATTTTTGTACCCGATCATCGAGTCGAGGGTATTCACCATTTTGTAGGCCAGCATGCCCGGTGCTCCCAGTATGGCAAACCAGAAAAGCGGCGCGATTACTCCGTCATTCAGATTTTCGGCCAGTGTTTCGAGTGCCGCAATACGGATTTGGTCGGGCGTGAGACTATCCGTATCCCGCCCCACAATGCGCGAAAGCTGCCAGCGACCCTTCTCTGTCGATTGGTTGACTGCCTCGAACACCTTGCGCACTTCGCGACGCAGAGTAAGCGCCGAGAGGCAGAAAAAGACAATGATTGCAGTCGCTACCGCCGATGCAGCAGGAGTCACAGTGTCCATCGCGTGGAGTGCAAAAAGGGCAGCCGTATAGATGCCCACCACCAGCAGCAGCGTGACAGCCGCTCCCTTCAGTATGCGGTTTTCTCCCCGGTTGGCTCTCTTTTCGAACCACGAAATAAGGTGTCCGAAACCCACCACAGGGTGAGGCAACGATTTTGGGTCTCCCAGTGTGGCATCGAGCAGAAAACCACACACCAGTGCAATTATCGGGTAATAAATTGGTTCCATTCTTTTAAATTCTCTATCAGTAAGTTGTTTTGTTCCAATGATAATGTGTTGAGTCGGATTGTTTCTCCCGACAGACCCGCAAAGTTATTGGCATCGCGGATTAATATTCTTTTGTTTAATAAGAATGCCTTCAGTCCGGCCGCAGTTCCCACGGAAAGTTTAACCAGGAAAAAGGGCGTTTCCGACGGCAGGGGTTCGAATGGCCCTATTTGGCCAATCTCTCTTTGCAATCGGCGGGCTTCGTTCAGCCATTCGCGCAGCGGAAAATCGTTTTGTCTGTTGTTCAGAATAAAACAGCCCGCTTCGATGGCCAGTGTGTTGATGCTCCACGGAATACGAAACCGCTCGTAGCGCGAAACCTGAGCCGCACCCGACACCAGATAACCCAGCCGCAACCCCGGAATTGCATACCGCTTGGTGAGCGATTGAATAAGCGTGATGTTGCCTGCTGCAACCGCTTCGGTGGCAGATATGGGCTCTTTGACCGAAAAGTGCGCGTAGGCCTGATCGATTACGAAATGTGTATCGGGAAATGATGCCGCCATTTGCAACAAAATCTCTTTGGGGAAAGTGTATCCATCGGGATTATTCGGATTGCAAAGCCAGACCAGCTGCGGTTTTTCGTGTGCAATTTTATCTGCAAGCAGAAGGCGCGACGAAGTAGTCATTTCGTGACCAAACAACCGGCATCCGCTTTCGTATTCGGCAAATGTAGGCCCCACCACCAGCGACCGGCTACCGGCATAACTCTGCGCAATGCGGTAAACAGCTTCAGCAGAGCCGTTGTAAACGCCAATATGAGAGGCGTTTGTGCAGTGCATGGTGGCCAGAGCTTCGCGCAGCGATTGCGCATCGGCCTCGGGGTAACGCACCGTTTGAGGCAAAACCTGTTGCAAATGTTGGTACAAAGCCCTGTTGTCGGCCCCGTACCACACATTGGAACTGAAATTGGCCACCAGTTCGCCCTGATAATCATCTCCGTGACCTGCAATCATTTTATTATGTTGTAAACCAAATCCATATTCACATGCCGGCGAACATGATCCGCCAGTTTATCGTATTGCTCCTCTTTGAATTTGAAATAATCAAATGAGGGTTGTTCCGCCTTTTCGGCCAGATAGGGGGTAATCAGGAAGTCGATGAATTCGGCATTGTCCAGAATACCGTGGATGTAGGTGCCGAAGCAATTTTGGGTATAGCAACCGTCGGTAGTTCCTTCTGTCAGGCGGTTGAGCGACCGGATTTCCGACAGAATCTCTGTACGTCCGTTGTGTATCTCATAGCCCTTGCACACGGTTTGTCCGCCATCGAAGGCAAACTCCACCTGTTTGGTTATCTTTTCTCCCTCCAGCGTAGTACGCAGAGGCAATAGCCCAAGCCCGGGCAACTGACGCAGATCGCTTTCGATGCCGTTTGGGTCGAGCAGTTCGTGCCCCATCATCTGATAGCCGCCACAAATGCCGAGTATTGTTTTACCGTTTTTGTGTGCTTCGCCAATGGCCTGCGCCAATCCATCGCGACGCAGAATCTGCAAATCGTGCAGCGTATTTTTTGTACCCGGCAGTATCACGATGTCAGCGTCCGCCAGCTCTTTGGGCTGATTGGTATAATAAAGATGTACACGCGGGTCGCGCTCAAGGGCGTTGAAGTCGGTGAAGTTCGACAAATGTTGCAGCAGCACCACCGCTACATTCACCTTGCCCCGCATCGATTCGCGGTTTTTGGTGTGCAGCATCACCGAATCCTCTTCTTCTATGTAAATATCTTTGTAATAAGGCACTACGCCAATCACCGGAATGCCGCACAGCTCTTCCATCATCTTCACTCCCGATTCGAACAGGCGCATATCTCCCCTGAACTTGTTGATAAGAATTCCCTTTACCAGTTTTCGCTCCTCTTCATTGAGCAACAGCAAAGAGCCATATACCGACGCAAAAACTCCGCCCCGATCTATATCGGCCACCAGAATGACCGACGCGTTGGCATGAGCCGCCATCGGCATATTCACTAAGTCGACCTCCCGCAGATTGATCTCAGAAATGCTGCCCGCACCCTCCAGTACCACCGGCGAGTAACGCGCCTGCAGGCGGTCGAACGCCGCGCACACCTCCCGGCGCAGATTAGCCTTGTTATCTTTGGTAAAATAGTCTATCGCGTGCTGATTGCCAATCGACTTGCCGTTGAGCACCACCTGACAAATGGTGTCGGCCGAAGGTTTCAGCAAAAGCGGGTTCATATCGGTATGGCAGGGTACACCCGCCGCTTCGGCCTGAACTGCCTGAGCGCGGCCAATCTCCAGCCCCTCGGGTGTGGCAAACGAGTTGAGGGCCATATTTTGTGCCTTGAATGGTGCCGGTGAGTAGCCATCCTGTTTGAAAATGCGGCAAAAAGCAGCCGCAATCACACTTTTGCCCACATCGCTGCCGGTTCCGGCAAACATAATCGGGTTGAGCTTCGGGGAAATTACAGAAGAGTCGTCAGTCATGGGTATTCTTTTTTAGCCAAAAAGGAATAACAGAAATCGGGTGATGGCAGCCACCGGAGATCCGTTATTCCCGAATACATTCGAACTATTTGGATGGTATAGTCCGGATGAGAAATTTTTTATTTGTTGGTGATGAAGGCAATGCCTGTGGGCTGATAGCCTACTTCAAATGAGTATTTAAATACACCTGCCGAAGAGAAACAATTCATCTTACCTGTGGTTTTTCCGTCAGATTCTCCGATATACACATCTCCGTTGGCCGGGTTTACATCGATACTGTAGGGGATAGTGGCAATTGTGGTACCATTTGCAATAAAGCTTTGGGTAATCACTTTCTCCTCTTTTACATCATACACCATAAATTTTTTCTCTTTGGTGGCGTAGCTGTAGTAGTAGCAATAGGCTCTGTCGCCGGAGATGGTGAAGTTGTAGGGAACCACATCCGTAATCTTTGTGACCACATCGGTGGTAGAGTTGATGCGCTGAAGTGTAAACGGAATAGTTCCGTAGTCTCCATTCGAAATCAGATAAATATCACCATAAGCATCCGCCTGCATTTTGTCGGGGTTGAGGGTTACCTCTATCTTTTTCAGCTCTTTGAATGTAGCGATGTCGATCACCGACACTGTTTTGTCGTAGTTGGGCCAGTTCATACCGCCCGAGTTGGCCACGTAGATTTTTCCGTTGGCAATGGCGATACCTTCGGGATTGGGACCCACCGCCACTTCGCCATTCGACGTAAGAGTTGCTGTGTCAATTTTGGCCACAAAACCATCAAACAGAGTGACATACACTTTGCCGTTGTGCGATGCCAAAGCACGAGGATATTGTGTTTTGCTGGCAGCATCTTTCAAAACAATCTGTTTTTTCGAAAAACCATTCAGATCAACCACCTCAACCACACCCGAACCATACACGGCGATGTAAATTTTCGACCCGTATCTCAGGATGTCGTTGCCGGTATCGCCCAGACCACGGTTGTTGTTTGCTTTGAAAAAGTCATTGGATGCGATAGAATCAGCAAAATCATAATAAGTAAGATCGGCATTGTTGCCCGACCACGAACCCTGATTCAGAACAAACAGGCCGTAGCTCACAGTGGGTACTTCGCCGGTAGTCTCCTCTTTTTCGCAAGAGGTAAGAAAAGGCAACGCTAATAAGAGATACAAAAATTTCTTTGCAATGGAAAACGATTTCATGCGTTTGATAATTAAATGATTAACAAAAATAATATTGTAATAATAAGTCGACTTCTGATTTAAAAACGAGCTGATACTGTCAGGCGAAAATGTCTGCCCGGCATGGGGTAGTTTCGCACAATCTCGTACTGCTTGTCTGTCATATTGAGCAACTCGCCGGTGATGTTGAGTTTCACGCTCTTTGTCTCAATCTTTTTGGTGGCAAACAGCGATTGGTCTGCATACGCCTCCATGCGGTTGGCAGCGATGTTTTGCCCCAGCGACCACCGTTTGCCCGAGTAGCAGGCCGAATAACCCACCTCCAGCCATTTGGTTTTCAGCGAAATGGCCGAAGAGCCCGAGTGGTAGGGGGTGTACTGTATCTGATGTCCGTAGGTTGTGCTTCCGGCTGTTTGGTCGTGCGCGCTCTGGTAGGTATAGCATCCGTTCACCCGTAGTTCCGTCTGGTCGGAAAGGGGGGCCACACTCTTCAGGCAAATATCGGCTCCTTTGATCTCTACCTTGTCGAGATTGACCATCGACCAGACAAAGAGGTTTTGCTTCGGAATAGCTACAATTTTATCCTCTATCCGGTTGTAAAAGAGATCGGCACTCACCGAAAATTCGCTCAGGAAAGAGAAGGGATTTTCGTTGCTGATAGCCCCGATACTCAGTTGTTTTGCCTTTTCGGGTTTCAGGTTGGGATTACCCATGCGCTGATAATAGAGGTCGTTGAAGGTTGGAATCCGGAACCCGTCTTTGTAAAAGGTTCTCAGTCGGATAGATTTCTCGTCAAACGGCCGCCACGAAAGCGACAGGGTGGGCGAGAGGCGGTTTCGGTTGGGGGCTGCCTCTCCACTCTTCACTGTTTCGTGCGTGAAGGTGTGCAGCAGACTCACCGTGGCATCGAGGCGGTGGTGGCTGTATTTGGCCGCCAAAACGCTCAGCAGCGTGGCGCGTTCGGGATAGACAAACCCGGCAAAGTTGTTCTGCATATTGTTGTACGCCCCGTCTGTCGCCAGCGAAACCGAAAGAGCGCTTAGCGGGCGGTAGAGCAGCGAGCCCGACAGGTAGTATTCGCGTTGTACAAAGTTATTCTCCTGTACGCCACCGGCATATTTGTTGCTCACCTCGTCATATTGGTTGGCAGAGCGGTTGAATTTGGCCGAAATCCGACTCTGCCACTTTTGCGATTGGCGGTTTTCGTACTGTATCTGGGTGAAAAAGTTCTGATCGTCCACCCGGTCTTCGCTATCCTCGTTGTAATAAATAGTCGCGCCCGGCAATCCTCTTTTCGAAGTATAGTGGTAAAGTTTTACGCTCAGCAATTCGCGGTCGCGCAGTTTGATGTAGCCGTTCACTTCGTTCCGGAAGGTGCGCACATCGCTGTTGGTGCGGTTTTTGCGGGCAGAGCTGTCTTTCTCTCCCCCGTAGTGCAGGGTGTAGGGGTAGTCGCCTTTGGCCGAAAGCCAATCGCTGTTCCAGCTCAGTACCACCCGTTTACCAAACGATTTTGTGCGGGCGTAGGTGAGGTTGAAGAGCCCGAACGAACCCGTTTTGAGTGTGATTTGTCTCTCTTTTCTTCTGTTTTGTCCGAATTCGGGCGATTTGGTCACAATATTGAGCACCCCGGCAGCGGCAAACATGCGTGCCGTCTGAAAGATATCGTCGGGCTGTCCGTTGCTCAGCGAGAGGGTCTCCACATTTTCGAGCGAAAAGCGACTCAGGTCGATTTGGCCCGTCTGGCTGTCGTTTAGGGTAATGCCATCGTAAGCCACCGCCGTGTGTTGCGCACCCAGACTGCGCACCGATACTGTTTTGAGCCCGCCTATTCCGCCGTAATCCTTCACGGTGGCACCGGCAAAATGCTTCACCGCGTCCGACACCCCGGCAGCGTTGTAGCGCACAAAGTCGTTCGATTTCATCACCTGTGTAGGCATCGCCACACGTGTAGCCTGCGATTTTGTGCCATCAATAGTCACCACTTTCAGCTCATTGGTGTGCAGCGAGTCGGTGCCAAAGCCCGCAGCCGTAGCCGAAGAGCCGCACAATGCCGCGCAAGCCATAAGTAAACCAGTGGAAACGGATGAACACAAAAATCTTTTAAACACAACTGTAACTATTTGACGATGAATGACCGTTCAAATAGCTTCCGAAAATGACCCGACAACGACAAAAGATGTTCTGATTTTTTGCTGATGTTTTCGTCGCTTTTTCCTCGAAAGCTTCTGAAATTGATTATCCTTGGCAGGTCTTCTGACTTACTCCCGTTATTGAACGCCTTCCCGAATAAAATCCAGTGGCTAAAGTGTTGTTCAAAACGATTCTATTACATCCTGATTTCTCAGAATCAATAAACAGAGCTTACAGCAGCGGGACTGTACAGGATTTTCACCTGTTTCCCTTTTCATCCTACACCGCGAACGCGGCTTCAGAACCAAAGCGGTGCAAAGGTAAAACTATTTTTCAGTATACCAAAATTTGGGGTGGGATTTTTTTTTGTGTGCTCAGATTGCTCTTTTTTCTTTTGGGCGAGCCCCTTCATGGGGGCCGGGCTATCCGCTCATAGTCCTCGCCGGTTCATCATTTGGCTCATTATCTGGCATTTGCAGCCGGCTGTGGGCTATCCGCTACTATCCCTCTCGCTGAGGTTACTCCCTTATATCGCCGCCTTCTTCGCTACATTGGGGGGCGAGTTATTGCCAAAGACGCCTCCGCAATGGAGTAGTAGAGCGACCGCAATGGGTAGGTGAGGCACCGCAATGGGGTAGGAAGGCGACCGCAACGGGTAGGTGAGCGACCGCAATGGGGTAGTAGAGCGACCGCAATGGGTAGGTGAGCCACCGCAATGGGGTAGGAAGGTGACCGCAAAGGGTAGGTGAGTGACCGCAATCGGGTAGTAGAGCCACCGCAAAGGGTAGGTGAGCGACCGCAATGGGGTAGTAGAGCCACCGCAAAGGGTAGGTAAGCGACCGCAATGGGGTAGTAGAGCGACCGCAAAGGGTAGGCGAGCGACCGCAATCGGGTAGTTGAGTCACCGCAAAGGGGTAGTAGAGCGACCGCAAAGGCTAGGTAAGCGACCGCAAAGGCTAGGTAAGGCACCGCAATCGGGTAGAATAACAACAGCAGAAGACTCTCCCCAATCTGCCAGCCGAGAGGCGGGTTTTGATCAACGACTGTGCTTCGGTTTTTTTTCAGGCATTGGCCGACAGAGATAAAATATATTGCTTGCGATGGGTTGCAAATAAAACTTTTACAGAGTAAGGAAATAATTATCGTTATATATTGTATAGTAAGAAATCTTTGCTAATTTTACGCCGATAATAGAATGAATGCAAGGCAAAGGAGATGTTTGCGAACAAGAAGTTCACATGGCGGAAAAATTGTTTGGATTAGGGAAATGTTATGGGCAAGTGTAAATCAATAAATATATATATAAGTAAACTAATGGGTTATGGCAGAAAAATACAACGCTTCAAATATAGCAATTGAACAAATTTTGAATTTTATTAAATCCGAAGAGATTGCAATACCTGAAATTCAAAGACCATTTGTTTGGAAGCCTAAACAAGTACGAGACTTGATAGATTCACTTTATACAGGTTATCCAACTGGGTATTTAATTATTTCCCAAAGTCCAAATATGAAGCTAAAAGATGGAAATCTGTCCGAAGGGAAAAAGATAATGATTGATGGTCAACAACGTGTTACAGCACTTATGACTTCGATAATGGGACTGGAAGTGATTAACTCTGACTTTGAAAAGAAAAGAATTAAAATTTCATTCAATCCATTAGCAATAGATGAAGACGAAGTTTTTAAGGTTCAAGACAATGCAATATTAAAAGACAAAAAATGGATTTCAGATATTGCAGATGTTTTTAAATCAGATTTTAAGCGAGGAAGCTTTGTTTCTCAATACTGCCAGTCAAATACTGAAATGGACTCAGATAGATTACATGATATTTTAGATAACTTAATTGCGATCAAAAATCGTCAAATTGGTGTAATCACGCTTGACAAAGAGCTGACGATTGATGAAGTTACTGAAATTTTTATAAGGATTAATAGTCAAGGTGCAAAACTAAATCAATCTGACTTTGCGATGTCAAAAATTGCTGCAAATCAAAAATATGGAGGCAATATTTTACGTAAAGCAATAGACTATTTTTCTCACCTAGCTGTACAACCTGACTGGTACAATGAAATGATAAAAGACAAAGATTTTATGGAATCAAAATTTGCTTCTAAAATCAAATGGCTTAAAGATGACAGAGAAGAGATTTTTGACCCAGGTTATGGAGATATATTGCGTGTTGCATTTATGTATAAATTCAGTCGTGGTAAAATGAAGGATTTAGTGAGTTTACTTGGTGGTCGTGATTTTGAAACACGTGACTACAAGGAGGAAATAGCTGAAGCATCATTTGCTAAATTAACAGATGGAGTTGTGGATTTTATGAATGAATTTTCATTTACAAACTTTATACTTTCTTTAAAATCAGCTGGATTTATTTCAAATAGGTTGATAAACTCTCAAATGACATTAGATTTTGCTTATACCCTTTATTTGATTTTAAATACTAATAATCAAATCGACAAAACGCAAATTAAACATTTTGTTTCAAAATGGTATGTGTTTTCAACATTAACAAGTAGATATATAACATCACCTGAATCGGTGATGGATTTGGATATACGCAGAATTGCGGATAAAGGATTTTTAGAATATTTTAACGAAATCGAAGAGGCAAACTTGTCAGAAACATTTTGGGAAATTGGTTTAGTTCAAGATTTAGAAACTTCTGCAATCAATAGTCCATTTTTTAATGTTTTTATAGCTGCACAGGTTCATGCCAGCGACAATTCTCTTCTTATGAACGGGACGAAGGTGCGCGATTTACTGACTACAATGGGAGACATTCATCATATTTTCCCAAAAGCTTATTTGCAAAAAAATGGAATAACCGACAAATCAAAATATAATCAGATTGCAAATTACACATATCTTGATACCCAAACAAATATCTCAATCGGAGAAAAAGCACCAAGTGAATATTTTAATACAGTGTTTGAACAATGTGTTTCAAAAGAACTTATATTTGGTAATATCTCAAATACATCACTTTTAAAGGAAAACTTGATCTTAAATTGTATTCCCGAAAATATTGTTTCAATGGACGCTTCTCATTATGAAGACTTTCTTTTGGAGCGTAGAAGATTAATGGCAAAAAAAATAAAAAACTATTATTACTCTTTGTGACATTAAAGGCCTACCGTCTAACATCATAGGATTTAAACGCAACACCCCGAACGCACCACACCCCGCCAGTCACAACTCCTGGCGGGGTGTTGCTATTTAGCATGTTTATTCCGGATCAAACACTTCTCCCTTTTAAAATTACACCTGCCGTAAAACGCTGAATTTAGATAAAAACAGCATCGTTGTGCATTAAAATAAGATGAATGATGGCGAATCGACCCTGTTAGGTCTATGTGTGTTTTCTCCAATCACACATTTCCTGGTAATACAGAATAAGTAAAATTCCAATTAGCTGCGCTGACCGATGGTTCCCGCTAACGGAACAACACCATTTCACGGCATATCCGGGGCGAAGGATTGCTATTCTACCCCCGAAAAGTTTTCGGGGGTTCCGTTGCAATGTTAAAGTGGCCTTTGATGCCATCAAAGGGCACCAATGCAATTGTATTTTATGCCCGAAAAGTTTTCGGGGCCACCAATGCAATGTTTTTCTACCCTCAAAAAGTTTTCGGGGCCACCATTACAATGTTTTTGTACCCTCGAAAAGTTTTCGGGGCCTCCGTTGCAATGTTAAAGTGTCCTTTGATGCCATCAAAGGACACCTATGCAATTGTATTTTATACCTGAAAAGTTTTCGGGGCCACCTATGCAATGTTTTTGTGCCCCCGAAAAGTTTTCGGGACCTCCTTTGCAATGTTAAAGTGCCCTCTGATCCCATCAAAGGGCTCCAATGCATTTTAATGCCACCTGCAAAATTAATCCTGCTGTAAAAAACGCTGAATTTAGATAAAAACAGCATCGTTGTGCATTAAAATAAGATGATAATGGCAAATCCACTCTTTTACCGGAATAAATAGTTTCAAACTTTTCAAAATTCCTTTGAATTGTTTAGTAGTTGTATAAATTGTTTTTTGTAGTTTTGCCAAACATATAAGTAGAATACTATGAATATCGGTCAAATCAACTTAAATCTCGAGAATCTTATACTTAATTTTGATAGAGAAACCTTTATCAATGATCTTCTTTTGGCTTACGGCACACCTAAGGCTACCATAGAGAGGGCTTTGCTGCGGGAGAAAGAGAAACACGAAGAGAGTACCAGCGACTTGATAATCAGGAAAAAGTTGTTTTTTCGGATTGTCGATACCGGGGAACTGCAAACCACATTTGGCGAACTCCGAAAAAACGACAAAGTGCGGCGGAAGGAACCACGCTTTATTCTGGTGACCGACTACGAAACACTGCTTGCCGTGGATACCAAAACCACCGAAGTGTTGGATATACCTCTTATAGACATCAACCGCCATTTCGATTTCTTTCTGCCCTGGGCAGGAATGGAAAAACACAAAGTTGCGCAAGAGCAGGAGGCCGACCTCAAGGCTGCCGACAGAATGGCAAAGCTGTATGACGAAATTTGTAAAAACAATCCGACAGAAACTCCCGAACAGGTACACAGCCTGAATGTTTTTCTGTCGCGACTTCTTTTTTGCTTCTTTGCCGAAGATACCGATATATTTGAGAAGAATCTTTTTACCAATTCTATCGACTCGCATACTCAAACCGATGGTAGCGACCTCAGCACCTATCTCGATACGCTGTTTGATGTGATGAATACCGATTACAAAGACCGAAACCGCGAGTTGCCCGAATATCTGAAGGTTTTTCCGTATGTGAATGGCGGATTGTTTCGAGACCTGCATGCTGCACCGGTTTTTACACAACGCAGCCGACGTATGCTTATCGAAGCCGGAAGCCTGCAATGGAGCGATATCAATCCCGATATTTTTGGCTCTATGATACAAGCTGTGGTTACGCCCGAACACCGCGGTGGGTTGGGCATGCACTACACCTCTGTGCCCAATATTATGAAGGTGATTGAACCGCTGTTTCTGAACGAATTGCGCGAAGAATACCAGAGAATAGTAGAGATGAGGCATGCCTCGTCTCAAAATTCTGATAAATCGGTACAAACGCGGCATGCCACGTCCCTGCAAAATTTGCTAAAACGTCTCTGGAAAATAAAAATATTCGACCCGGCTTGCGGAAGCGGCAATTTCCTGATTATTGCCTACAAAAAGCTGCGTGAGCTGGAAATGGATATTTTCAACGAACTCGGCACTTTTGCTTTCTCGGAGATTAGTCTCGATAATTTTTACGGTATCGAACTCGACGACTTCGCCCACGAAGTGGCCACCCTTAGTCTTTGGCTGGCCGAACACCAAATGAATCAGGTGTTTAAAGCCCGCTTTGGCGATGTAAAACCGGCACTCCCTCTCAAGCAAACCGGAAATATTGTTCATGGAAATGCTTGCCGTTTGGATTGGGAAACGGTGTGTCCGAAAAACGAGGGCGATGAAGTGTATATTTTGGGAAATCCGCCGTATTTGGGTTATGCTTTACAATCACCTGAACAGCGTAAAGATATGGCAATTGTATTTATAGAAAATGATGATTATAAAAAACTTGATTTCATATCTTGTTGGTTTTATTTGGGTAGTAGCTTTATCAGTAATCACAATTCAAAATATGCTTTTGTAACAACAAATTCAATATGTCAAGGTGAACAGGTAGCGATACTTTGGCCAAGGATTCTTCAAAATGGATTAGAAATATTTTTTGCATATGAGTCATTCAAATGGAAAAATAATGCAAAAGAAAATGCAGCCGTCGCTGTTACAATTATTGGAATTCGAAATAATGAAAAGAAAATAAAACACCTTTATAGCAATGATAAATATGTAATTTCAAATAATATTAATCCATATTTAGTTTCTGCTTCAAATTCATTTATTCAAGCTCGTCAAGATTCAATATCTAAATTTCCAATAATGATTAAAGGTTGCTCTCCAGGTGATGGTGGTAATTTGATATTGACTATTGCCGAAAGAGAGACTCTATTGAAAAAGTATCCAGAAGCGAATACTTTAATTAAGAAGTATGTAGGAGCAGATGAGTTTATGAATGGTGGATTAAGATATTGTTTATGGATAGATAGTAATCAAATTAGTTTTGCAAATTCAATTCCAGAAATAAATCTAAGATTATCTAAATGCAGAGAATTTAGATTAAGTAGTAAAAAAGCTGCAACAGTAAAAAAAGCAACTACACCATATTTTTTTGATGAAAGAAAATACACTGAGAGTGATTCTATTATTGTTCCTCAAACTGGTTCTGAAAGAAGAATTTATCTTCCAGTTGGTTTTTTGAATTCTGATACAATTGTTTCTAATGCTGCTCGTATTGTATATAACGCAAAACCTTATTTATTTGGGGTATTATCATCAAAAATGCATATTATTTGGGTGAAAGCGGTTGCCGGTCGTCTAAAAATGGATATGCAATATTCAAATACACTTTGCTACAACACTTTTCCTTTTCCCCAAATTCCCGATAAACAAAAGCAAGAGCTCGAAAAGCATACGTACAATATTATCTCGGAGCGAGAGCGACACTACCAAAAAACCCTGGCTGAGTTGTACGACCCCGACAAAATGCCCGAGGGACTGCGCGAAGCGCACCGGCAAAACGACCTGGCCGTGGAACGATGCTATCGCAGTCGCCCCTTCGAAAGCGACGAAGAACGCCTCGAATACCTCTTCAAGTTGTACGAGCAAATGATTGCTGAGGAAAAAGAACGTGGTTCGTTGTTTGAGGGGGAGAAGAAAAGTCGAAAGAAATCTGCCTCCAAACCCACTAAAGGGAGTTAAAGAGCAAAACTGATGTATAAAACGATGTAAACGAAGTCTATTGATGCATAAACAGAACGCCGTAGGCGTTCCCTTTGCATAACCCCCGGATTTATCCGGGGGATGAAAGAGCGCTAATGGTAGCTGCAACTCCGTAGGAGTTGACCAGTACGTGCAAAAAAAACGAAAAAATAATTGTTGTAATATAAATCCTTATGAATGAGCAAAATAACAAGCAAAACATAATCATATACAACACACCTGATGGCAAGGCGAGTGTGTCGTTATATACAAATGATGGCAAAGTGTGGATGAACCAGAATCAGATTGCCGAACTTTTTGACACCTCCAAACAAAATATTGGTCAACATATTGCCAGCATACTGAAAGAAAACGAGTTACATAAGGATTCAGTTGTAAAGCATTACTTTACAACTGCTTCTGATGGGAAAGACTATAATGTTACTTTTTATTCATTGGATATGATTTTAGCGATAGGGTTCAGAGTGCGTAGCAAAAGAGGAACTCAGTTTAGAATGTGGGCTAATCGGAATCTGAAAGAATATATGGTGAAAGGCTTTGTAATGGATGATGAAAGATTAAAAAATCCGGATGGACGACCTGATTATTTTGATGAATTATTAGAGCGGATAAGAGAAATTCGAGCTTCTGAAAAACGATTTTATCAGAAAGTCCGTGAATTGTTTGCGCTTAGTAGCGATTATGATGCAACCGACAAAGCAACTCAAATGTTTTTTGCTGAAACTCAAAACAAATTATTATTTGCCGTTACCAATAAAACTGCTGCCGAAATAATTATATCGCGTGCCAATGCTGACTTACCTAATATGTCTTTAACCTCATGGAAAGGCGCAGTTGTAAGGAAACAAGATATTTTTACTGCCAAAAATTATTTAACTTCTGATGAAATTGATACGTTAAACCGATTAGTTGTTATCTTTCTGGAAAGTGCTGAATTGAGAGCTAAAAACAGAATGGATATAACTATGTCGTTCTGGAAAGAAAATGTGGATAGAATGTTGGAATATAACGATAAAAAAATTCTAACAAGCTTAGGCTCGGTATGTAATGCACAAATGGAACAAATTGTACATGAAATTTATAATAGTTATGATGCAAAAAGGAAGCAATACGAGGCTCTGGAAGCAGATAGACAGGATCTTGAAGATATTGAAAACGAAATAAAAGAGTTAAAAGAAAAATTATAATCAACCAATATGCCCGACTTAGTACACGTTACTTACGCCCAAATGTTTATTCCGGAGCAAACAGTACCACTAATTCCGGAGCAAACAGTGCCAAATGAAAAGCAACCATTCACCCAATGCGATTGATTTGGTGGTTAAACAGGCGGAGGATTCGATTTGTGGATTTGATTGAAAGGAAATAGAATTTGGCTAAAGCCAATAGGGAGGATGAATTCTTTATCCCTCCAGCTAAAGCTGGAGGCAATTCAAAAGCTGGAGGCAATTCAAAAAGGGGTAGCGGGCATCAACCGCCGGTTGTATACCAAATACGGGTTGAGTGATGAGGAAGAGGTCAGTATGCTCCGTTTTATTGATTGATAACGGCATTGAGTTCGACGAAAAGTATCTTTTTGATGATTGCTAGATGGTGTTGGTGAACTCCTACGGAGTTCTGGTCATAGTATGATCGCATTCCCCCGGTTTCACTGGGGGTTATGCACAGGAAACTCCTACGGAGTTAAGGAAAAAAGTCTTTTATAGAAGACTTATAGAATGCATAATCAGAACGCTGTAGGCGTTCACTTTGCATAACCCCCAGTGCAACTGGGGGATGAAGGAGAAAAGCGAGTCTGCAACTCCATAGGAGTTGACCAAAAATAATAAAATACAGAAAAAATGGAATTACCCGTAAATAATGTATCGTATACAGAATGGCTAAAAGATGTCAAAAATCGTATTCAGTTAGCGCGTGTTAAAGTTGCATTGGCAGCCAATAGCGAATTGTTGATTTTCTATTGGGATCTAGGTAAAATGATTTCTGAGAAAGAAGGTGCTTGGGGCAGCAAACTAATTGAGCGTGTGGCTAAAGACTTGTAAATCGATTTTCCCGAAATGAAAGGACTTTCAACAACCAACCTAAAGTACTGCCGTCAGTTTTATCGATTTTACACAATCGCAATTGGGCAACAGGCTGTTGCCCAAATTGAAAATGAAGCACCAACAATTGGTCAACAGGCTGTTGACCAATTGGAAAACAAAAAAGTTGTTGATGTTTTCCAGGATAATATTAGAAAATTAGCCTTTCAAATTCCCTGGGGACATAATATTCATATTTTCACAAAAGCTAAGTCGGCGGCAGAAGCTCTTTTTTACATACAGCAAACTATCGAGAATGCCTGGAGCCGCGATGTATTGGCTTTGCAAATCAAATCGCAATTGTATTTACGTCAGGCAAAAGCTATCAACAATTTTCAACTCACCTTACCTGAACCACAGTCCGATTTGGCTACTCAAACCCTTAAAGACCCCTATATCTTTGATTTTATGACCATGACAAAACCATTTCATGAAAAAGATATTGAAAATCAATTGCTAAGTCATATAACTAAATTTTTACTTGAACTGGGAAAAGGTTTTGCTTTTATTGGCCGACAATATCAATTGCTGATTGGAGAAACCGATTATAAAATTGACTTGCTCTTTTATCATATAAAATTAAGATGTTATGTGGTTATAGAGTTGAAAAACACTAAATTCATTCCGGAATATGCCGGAAAACTTAATTTTTATTTGTCAGCTGTTGATAGCCTGGTAAAATCAGATGTTGACAATCCAACAATTGGAATTTTGATGTGTCGGGATAAAAATAATTTTGAAACCGAATTTGCTCTTAGAGACATAAATAAACCAATGGGTGTAAGTGAATTTCAATTGACCGAGATACTTCCCGAAGAACTTAAATCCAGCTTACCAACTATCGAAGAGATTGAAAATGATTTAATAAAACTCGAAAAATAAACAACCATTATGCCCGACTTAGTACACGTTACCTATGCCCGGACAGGCAAAAGCGCTCAAACTAACCCGCTGGGTATGCGCGAAATGCAGGAAAAAGCCTTTCAGGCCCGCGATGCTCAATATTTATTGTTGAAAGCGCCACCCGCTTCGGGGAAATCTCGCGCACTCATGTTTATTGCGTTGGATAAACTTGTATATCAGGGTATTAAGAAAGTGGTTGTGGCTGTTCCCGAACGCTCCATTGGTGGCTCGTTTCGTAGTACAAACCTCAGGAGCAATGGTTTTTTTGCTGACTGGGAGATAAACGACAATTTCAACCTATGCACGCCTGGCAGCGATGGCAGCAAAAGTAAGGTGGAGGCATTTACCCGCTTTATGCGGAATGATGAGAAAATTCTTATTTGCACACACGCCACACTTCGTTTCGCATTCGAGGAGTTAGATGTGTGCGAATTCGATAATTGTTTGTTGGCTATCGATGAGTTTCATCACGTTTCGGCTTCGGGTGATAGTCGTTTGGGGGAGTTGCTGCGCTCTGTTATGGAAAAATCGTCGGCGCATATTGTCGCCATGACAGGTTCGTATTTTCGCGGCGACAGCGTACCGGTATTGCATCCGGATGACGAAGAGAAATTTACGCCCGTTACATATACCTACTATGAGCAGTTGAATGGCTACACATACCTGAAATCGCTGGGTATAGGATACAATTTTTATCAGGGAAAATACACCGAAACTATCATGGATGTGTTGGATACGGATAAAAAAACTATTTTGCACATTCCCAATGTCAATTCGGGAGAATCGTTGAAAATGAAATACGATGAAGTGAATTTTATTATCGATTCGATAGGTAAAGTCATTAAAACAGATAGCGAAACGGGCGTGATCTACGTAAAACGCTCTGCGGATAATAAGATAATAAAAGTGGCAGATTTGGTGAATGATAACCAACAGGAGCGAGACAGAATAGTGAATTATCTGCGCGAAATGAAATCGCCCGACGATATGGATTTGATTATTGCACTAGGTATGGCAAAAGAGGGTTTCGACTGGCCCTGGTGTGAGTATGCTCTGACGGTAGGATATAGAGGGTCGCTTACCGAGGTAGTCCAAATAATTGGACGTGCTACCCGGGATAGTAACAACAAAACACATGCTCAATTTACCAATCTTATAGCGCAACCCGATGCTGAAAGCGACGATGTACGCTTTTCTGTAAATAATATGCTGAAAGCCATTACTGCTTCGTTGCTGATGGAGCAGGTGTTGGCACCCAACTACAATTTCAAACCCCGCGTGGATGAAACCCAAAAAGCAAAGGCGGGTGAAATTTTAGTTAGAGGATATAAAAAACCTTCGTCGAAAAAAGTAAACGATATTATTAATTCGGATATCAACGATCTGAAAGCAACTCTGTTGAAAGATAATGGTATTTTGAATGCTTTGCCCGGTTCATTGGATGCCGAAGTGATTAATAAAGTGCTTATTCCTCAGGTTATTCAGAAGAAATATCCGAACCTGAGTGAAGAAGAGGTGGAAGAAGTACGTCAGTATGTGGTGATGGATTCTGTTTTCAAAAATTCCGATTATATCAATATAAAGGAACTGAAAAAGGCTATTGAAAGCGATGAAAGCATACAAAAAGCTATTGAGGATAATATTTCGAAAGAGCAAATCAACAATGATTTGGTGCCCAAAGTGGTGAAAAAGATTTATCCGGGCCTGACAGATGATGAAGCGCAATCGTTTTGTAAAATGGCGATCAATACCAATCAAAGTGCTGCGGATGGGGGAGCTGTCGATCAGCGATTTATTCGAATGGCAGGTAAATTTATTAATATCGACGACCTGCATATCGATTTGATAGATCAGGTGAATCCGTTTCAACGTGCCTACGAAATACTTTCGAAATCGGTTACAACCAGAGTCCTGAAAATTATTCAGGAAGTGATAGAATCAACCCGCATACAGGTAACCGAAGATGAAGCGGTAATTATGTGGCCAAAAATCAAGCAATTTGTCTCCACATTCAATCGCCAACCAGATATTCATTCGTCCGATGCGTTGGAAAAACGTATGGCCGAGGTGTTGATTTATATTAAAGACCAAAAACGCAAAAGGCAATATGGCAAATAAGAAAACGCTCGATGATATTTTCAACGACGATGACCCGTTTGGATTGCTCGATATAAAAGAGCCAGCATCATCTTATCAATCAAAGGATGAGCAGCAGATAATCAAGTTTGAAGAAATTAACGCCTTTGTAGAAAAGAATGGCAGAGCTCCAAAATTAAACGGGGGTATTCAGGAGCATAGTCTGGCTGCCCGATTAGCAGGTATTGTTGAAAATAGAGACAATATGGAGCAATTATTGCCACTTGATAGATTTAATTTGTTAAGTGTAAAGTCGTCGGAAATAAATACGTTAGATGATATTTTTGAGGATGATGAGTTCTCTGTTTTCGACGATGACGAAGGGTTGTTCGATTTTGCTCTGGTACGTCGTCCCGATGAGCGCGCGAGTGCCGATTTTGTTGCCAAGCGCAAACCTTGCGCCGATTTCATAAATTACGAACAGTTATTCAAGAGTGTTCATGTTGATTTAAAAGAGAACAAGCGCAGTTTTGTGGATTTTAAACAGGGTAATCTGAAAGAAGGTGCATTTTATATGCACAATGGAATGCTCTTGTACCTCGAAAAAATCAATATCAGCCAGTACGAACATTACAAACCCGACGGCACCCGCATAAGGGAAGATGGCAGAACACGTTGCATTTTCGAAAATGGTACTGAGTCGAATATGCTGAAGCGGTCGGTTGAAAAAATATTGTATGCAAACGGAAAAGCGATAACCGAAAAGAATGATTCTACACTGGAATCCTTTGAGAAAAACTTCACGAAGATTACCAACGATGATTGTCAATCGGGCTATCTTTATATCCTGAAATCAAAAAGTATGAATCCTGAAATCTTATCAATGAAGCATTTGTATAAGATTGGATTTACGACTACCACGGTAGAAGACCGAATTAAGAATGCAGCCAATGATCCTACCTATTTATTAGCCGATGTAGAGGTGGTAATGACTTATAATTGCTACAATATGGACACTCATAAACTGGAAAAACTATTACACAATTATTTTGGAAATTCGTGCATGCAAATTGATGTGTATGATAATGAAGGAGTAAGGCACTCGCCCCGTGAGTGGTTTGCAATCTCTCTTTCTGATATTGAGGAGTTTGTTGAGACAATAATCCCGGGGCGTTGCCCATGGCCCATGGGTTGATGATGTATAAGGCCTTCAGCCAATAATATTCGGTAACGCCCTGAACCAAAGGTCAGCGAAGCTAAAGGGCAATATAACATCAACCCAACGGCAACGCCTTGGGAAAAAAACGCAGTTCCTGGTAATACAATGTTTATTCCGGAGCAAAGTAAGCATTCGGCTAACCCCATATTGCAGCATTAAAAATAATGTTTATCTCCGGATTTTTGAGCAATCAGACCCGATAATTTTATATTTGGCTTTGTGATGCCGCCCATTCTGAGGGAA
>Ga0114938_1000137_pt1 | contig 58667 bp, 49 predicted proteins | sample AshMeaBigSpring_FD_88675 | JGI IMG/M metagenome (GOLD analysis project Ga0114938, IMG submission 88675) | Groundwater microbial communities from Big Spring, Nevada to study Microbial Dark Matter (Phase II) - Ash Meadows Big Spring | ecosystem: Environmental > Aquatic > Deep subsurface >...
CCAACCGGATCCCGCCATCAAGACGGAACATCAGCAGTCCCTGCCGGTTCGGTGTACTGGACAACCACCACGAAGTCGAGGCGCGAGAAGTCGACGGCTGGCACCACTGCCGTCTGCAGCACGAAACCGGCCTGTGGCTCGGCCGCCACCTCCACCTCGCCAACCACCAGGTCGGCCGGGTATCTGCCGGCATCTGTCACCAGCACGGTGCCGGCCGCCAGCGAAGCCTGGGCGTTGGTGATGAGCAACGAGAGCGGGCCGCGGCCTCTGCCGGTCACGGTACCGCGGTCACCCGATTGTCGGACTTTCACTTTGACCGCGTGCCCAGGATCGGTGATCAAGAGCACTGTTGCTGAATGGTCGGTGACTGGTTCGATCACTCGCCCCACTAGGCCTTCGGGATTGATCACAGGACTCCCAGCCAGCACGCCATCCGCGGAACCCTTGTCGATCACGACTTGGCCGTCGAAGTTGCTGGTGCCCCCCAGCTGGACCCGGGCCGCCACGGTTGGATAAGTCGGCACCGCGATCGAGAGCAACTCTCGCAGCTCCTGGTTCTCGGCCTCGATGCCGGCCGCCTGTTCGAGCTTCGCCTCCAGCGCGGCCACCCGTTCCCGCAACTCCCGGTTCTCAGTTTTGTAGCTGGAGAGGTTGGCCAGCCCATCGACGAAGTCGGTGGCGGCGCGGGTGGCTCCTCTGGCGGTGCGCTCAATCGGCTCGAACAAGCTGCGAGTGCCCTCTCGCAGCGTAGAGATCACACCCCTTCCCTGCGAGCGGACGTCAGCCGTCATCAACACGAAGGCGAGCCCCACCAGGGTTACTAACAGCGCCTGCGGTCGACCGAGGCGGCGGTTGCTGGTCATCACCCGCACAGGCGGAGAAGCCCCGCCGACCCCCGAAGACCCCCCTGGCGACACCGGGGCCGTTGCCAGACTGAGGCCCCGCCGACCCCACGACTATTTTCCCGGCGGTGCACTACGGCCGGCCGGAGGAGACGAGCACGCTTTGCAGCACGTCGAACTCTTCCAAGCACTGTCCGGATCCGAGTACCACTGTTTGCAGGGGTCGCTCGGAGGTCACGATCGCCATCCCGGTTTCGTGCGCCAAGCGGATGTCCATTCCCCGCAGCAGGGCGCCTCCCCCGGTGATAACGACCCCCTTTTCCATGATGTCGGCCGCCAGCTCGGGAGGGGTCTTGTCGAGAGTGAACTTCACCGCGTCGATGATGAGCTGGACTGGCTCTTCAACCGCTTCCCGTATCTCGGCGGCGGTGACCACCACCGTCTTGGGCAAACCGCTGATCAGGTCGCGGCCTCGCACTTCGGCGCTGGGTTCGTCTGGGTATGGATAGGCCGAGCCAATCGCCATCTTCATCTGCTCGGCGGTGCGTTCGCCCAGCATTAGGTTGTATTCCTTCTTCACGTAGTTGATGACAGCCTCGTCCAGCTCGTCTCCCCCGATGCGAATGCTCCTGGACACCACCATTCCACCCAGTGAGATCACCGCTACCTCGGTGGTCCCCCCCCCGATATCGACCACCATGCTCCCCGAGGGTTCGTGGATCGGCAGCTCCGCTCCGATCGCAGCCGCCATCGGCTCCTCGATGGTGTAGGCCCGCCGAGCCCCGGCGTGATAGGCAGCTTCTTCAACCGCCCGCCGCTCCACTCCGGTGATACCCGAGGGGACGCAAATGACGATTCGGGGCCGGGCCCACTTACGCCGGTGGACTTTCTGGATGAAGTAACGGAGCATCTTTTCGGTGATGTCGAAGTCGGCGATGACGCCGTCCCGCAGCGGCCGGATGGCTTGGATGTTGCTGGGGGTGCGGCCGATCATGCGTTTGGCCTCCATCCCAACCGCCAACGCCCGGTTGGTGTTGGTGTTGATGGCAACCACCGAAGGCTCGTTGAGAACTATCCCGACCCCGCGCACATAGACCAGCGTGTTGGCGGTACCAAGGTCGATCGCCATGTCCTGGCCCGCGAAAGAGAATAAGTTCTCGCCCATTAGGAATGCTCTGTTTCGTAAACCCGTGAAGCGACCGGAGTCTAGCCCCGGGTTTCCCACTCCGCTGGGGGAGAAGGGGCCGAACCCTAGTGGTGCCAGCCAAACCCCAGGGTTCCTCCGCACGGAAGCCGCACAAAAGTGTTCAACGGTTCGGGGGCAATGCGAAGAATGTCCTCGTCGGTTTCAGCACCAATTTGGGTGTAGCAATACGACAACTGTCGTCGGTTTCGGCACCAATTTGGGTGTAGCAATACGACAACTGTCGTCGGTTTCGGCACCAATTTGGGTAACTTAGGGTGATGTCAGGTCGGCGGGAAGAAGAGAGATAGTTCGCGTTCAGCGCTCTGGGCGGAATCGGAGCCGTGCACGATGTTCTCGGTGATCCGCAGCGCCAAGTCACCCCGGATCGAGCCAGGGTCGGCCTTGGCGGGATCGGTGGCACCCATCGTCTGACGAGCGGCCGCGATTGCCGACTCGCCCGACCACGCCATCACGACCACCGGACCGCTGGTGATGAAAGACAGCAGCTCAGCAAAAAAAGGGCGCTCGACATGCTCGGCGTAGTGGCGGCGGGCGAGCGCGTCATCGATTACCAGACCACGGATCTGCTCCAACACCAGCCCCCGCCGTTCGAGGCGAGTGATCACCTCGCCCACCAGACCGCGGGCTACCCCGTCCGGCTTCACCATCACAAAAGTGCGCTCAACTGCCATCGCGGCCGGGGATGCTACCTTCTTTAAGCACCGTCCTGGAAAACAATCGTTGGATGTCGCCGGCGCCGTGTTGTGCTCACACTTTTCCAGTCACCGCCCACAATCGCGGCGCCGCCAGGTTCACTGTTCTGGCTTGAGCGCTGCTCTCGCCTCGCCTACGACATACAGAGAGCCCGTCACCAGCACCTGACCAGCCTCCCCGGCCAACCGGCTGGCGATGGCGATCCCCTCCGCAACGCTGGCGGCATTCTCAACTGAGACCTTCGCGCCGAAGACTGATCGGGCGGCGGCTGCAACCTCTTCGGCGGGAACCGCCCGCGGGTTCTCTGCCGCGACTCCCACCACAGTTCCCGCTCGGTTCCCCAGCGCCTCCAGCATCGAGGGGAGTCGCTTGTCTGCCGACACCCCGATCACCAGCACCCAGCGCCCTGGCGGAAACTCCTCGTCGAGGGTGCGCGCCACTTCCGCCATCGCCCCCGGGGTGTGGGCGCCGTCGATCAGCACCAAAGGCCGCCTCGCAACCACTTCGAGCCGGCCGGGCGAGCGGACCGCGGCCACCCCCTCCTGGACTGCCGAATGCCGCAGCGCCTTTCCAAACAGTGCCTCTGCCGAAGCGATCGCAACCGCCAGATTCCGGAGCTGGTGGCGTCCGTGGAGTGACAACTCAAGCTCCGGATAGCTGGAATAGACGCCGTTGATGTCACACAGCCAACCTCCCACTGCCTGGGATGCGCCTTCGATCGAGAAATCACGATCAAGCGCGTGCCAGGGGGTTGCCAGCTCCCTGACCCGGGCGGCAACAACTGACTCCGCCTCGGACACCAGTGGACCGGTTACCAATACCCCCCCCCGATCCAGGATCGCCACCTTCTCAGCCGTGATCGAGGCCACCGTATCCCCCAGGTACTCGGTGTGCTCGAGCTCGACCCCAGTCAAGACCGCCACCCGAGATTCGACAACATTGGTGGCGTCGAGACGGCCTCCCAACCCGACTTCCACCACCGCAGCATCCACCGCCTGATTGGCGAACCAGGCAAAGCCGGCAGCCGCCATCAGCTCGAAGTAGGTGAGGCCGGCGCCGTGTTCGGCCTCGAAGAGGTCTGCGAAACCAGCCACGTCGGTGATGGCTTGGGCGAAGTCGGGGGGGGAAAGCCGTTCCCCGTTGATCATGATCCGTTCCTGCACCATTTCGAGGTGCGGCGAGGTGTGAGTTCCGGTTGTGAAGCCGTGGGCAGTCAAGATCGAAGTCGCCATGCGAGCCGTAGAAGTTTTGCCGTTGGTGCCGGTGATGTGGATGACCGGGTATGCGCGATCGGGTCGACCCATCAGCTCCAGCAACCCGGTGATCCGTTCCAATCCGGGACGGATACCATGGAAGGCGTGGGCCTCCAAGTAAGCAACTGCCGCCGCGTAGTCCACTAGCTCACCGTTTCGCGGTTAGTCGTCGAGCCCTGCCGCGCTATTACGCGCAGCCGGCGCCTTCCTCGACCCAGCACCTCTGCGTAGAGACAATGGTACGACTGTTGTCGTGGATCGATCCAATTTCGGTGCTGCACTAGTGCAAGGTGGCCAGCTGGCTGCGGAGTTGGTCGAGCTTGGCGGCTGCCTCATCCCTTTTCCCCTCTTCCTTTTCCACTACTGCGGCCGGGGCCCGGCCGCGGAAGTCGGGATTGGCGAGCTTGGCGACTGCGCCCGCCAGCAGACTTTCGGCTTCGACGATGGCTTTGCCGATTCGTTGGCGTTCGGACTCCAGGTCAACGGATGCCGCCAGCGGGATGAAACCCTCCACCGCTCCCGCCAGCACCCGGGTGTACCCATCGCCGGGAGGGACGGCGGCGGTCTGGCATCGCACATGGCCGAGGGCACCCAGTTGCAGTTCCCACCACGGCTCTGCCACCTGGGTGGAATCAACTAACACCAGATCCAACACCTGGCGTTGCCCGAGACGATGGGCAGCCCGGAACCGGCGCACTCCCTCCACCAGTTCCTGAAACACCCCCATCGAGGCAGGCGCTTGGTTGGGGGGGGGCGCGGGCCACTTCGAAGCGGCCAAAAGGCCTTCGCCAACCAGCTCGCTCCACAGTTCCTCGGTGAGAAAGGGGATGGCGGGATGAAACAAGACCAGGAGGTCTCGCAACACCACCCCCAGGGTCTGGCGGGTCACCTCGACGGTCCCTGGATCATTCAGGCGAGCCTTGGCCAACTCCAGATACCAGTCGAACACCTCCGACCAGGCAAAGCTGTAGAAGGAGCCGTACGCATCCGAGAAGCGGTACTCGTCCAGCAATCGATCGAACCGTTCGGTCACTTGGGCTAGACGAGCCAGGATCCAGCGCCCCTCCGGGGTGGGGTTCTCCGGGTAACCCCCCACCGCCGGTACCGCGCCGGTGCCCAGGTGGCCCAGCACGAAGCGAGTGGCGTTCCACAGCTTGTTGCCGAACTTGCGGGCCCCTTCTACCCACTCCATGGCTAGGCGAACGTCCTGGCCGGGGGTGGCGGCCTGCAGCAGCGCCAGCCGCAGTGAATCGGCCCCGAATTGGTCGATGACTTCGAGCGGGTCGATGACGTTGCCGAGTGACTTGGACATCTTGCGACCGTCTGCGGCCCTCACCAAACCGTGGATGACAACGTCTGGAAAAGGTTGCTCACCTGTGAAGTGGATACCCATCTGGAGCATGCGGGCCACCCAGAAGTTGATGATGTCGAGACCGGTCACCATCACCGCGTTGGGGTAATAGCGCTCGAGATCGGGAGTTTGATCGGGCCAGCCCAGAGTCGAGAACGGCCACAGCGCCGAGGAGAACCAGGTGTCGAGCACGTCTTCGTCCTGGCGAAGCTGGGTGGCCCCACACTGCGGGCAGGCGGTAGGGTCCTCCCGGGTGACGATCTCGGTCCCGCACGCATCGCAGAAGAAGGCAGGGATCCGATGACCCCACCAGATCTGACGACTGATGCACCAGTCGCGGAGATTCTCCATCCAGTGGAAATAGCTGTTCTCCCACCGTTGCGGAAAGAAGCGGGTGCGGCCCTCGCGTACGGCTTGGATGGCAGGCTCACTCAGCGGGCGAACCGCCACGAACCACTGCATCGAGAGCAGCGGCTCCACCACGGTGTCGCTGCGGTAGCAGCGACCCACCGAGTGCAGGCGGCGCTCGATCTTCTCGACCAGGCCCTCGGCCTCGAGTGCCTCCTTCACCGCCTGACGAGCCGCAAAGCGATCCAGTCCCGCGAAAACGCCCCCCGCCCCGGTGACCTTCCCCTGCTCGTCGATCACCACTAGGGGGGGGAGGCCGGCTCGCTCTGCGATCTCGAAGTCGAGCGGATCGTGGGCGGGGGTCAGCTTGACTGCCCCGGTTCCGAACTCGGGGTCGACGCCGGGGTCGGCAACCACAGGTATCTCGCGTCCCAGCAGAGGAAGGCGAACCGTCCTTCCCACTTGCGCCCGGTAGCGATCGTCGGCGGGATGCACTGCCACCCCAGTGTCGCCCAACATGGTTTCGGGGCGGCTGGTGGCGACCACGATGTAGCCATCCCCATCCGCGAACGGATAGCGGATGTGCACCAGCTCGCCCTCCTCCTCGACGTATTCGACCTCGATGTCGGAGAGGGCGGTATGGCAGTCCGGGCACCAATTGATGATGCGCCGACCCCGGTAAATGAGGCCTTCTTCATAGAGGCGGACGAAGACCTCCCGTACCGCCCGGGAGAGGCCCGCATCCAGCGTGAAGCGCTCCCGTGACCAGTCACAGGAATCCCCCAGCTTGCGCATCTGGGCCGTGATCGAGCCCCCTGAGGTCTGCTTCCAGGCCCACACCGCCTCGATGAAACGCTCCCGGCCCAAGGCCTGCCTAGAGATTCCCCGGCTGGCCAGCTCGCGCTCTACCACATTCTGGGTGGCGATTCCGGCGTGGTCGGTTCCCGGTAGCCACAGCACCGCGAAACCCTGCAGGCGACGCCGGCGGGCGATCGCATCTTGGATGGTGTGATTGAGGGCGTGGCCGACGTGAAGCGACCCGGTGACGTTAGGGGGGGGGAGGACCAAGCAAAAAGGGGAACCTTGCGGGTGCAGATCCGGGCTGAAGATCCCTGCCGCGTCCCACGCTTGGTACCAGCGGGCCTCGACCGCCCTCGGATCGTAAGTGGGCTGCATAGAGGGGAAGGGATCGTAGTGTGAGTCCCAGCCAGGCGGAAGCCAGGTCCCCGACGTCCCCCAAATGCGAAACACTCCCCGAAGGGGAGTGTTTGACGCTTACTCCACCCGCTTCCACTGCGGCTCGGAAAAGAGCATATGCGAACAACCGGGTGGCGTGCTGTCCAAACTAGGAATTTCTTTCGCGCGCCCGGTCGGAAGAGTGCCCGGTTGGCTACCCGGCCAACTGCGAAGGAGTCGGGCGGGCGGGGAGATCCTCCTTGGTTACCAAGGTGGGGTTGACCCGCCGCTGCACAACCTCGCCGTCGATCAGCACTCGCCCGATATCGGTACGGGAAGGCAGGTCATACATGGTGTTGAGCAGTACCTCTTCCAAGATGGCCCGCAGTCCCCTGGCCCCGGTCCCCCGTTTCATGGCCTGGTCGGCGATCGCCTCCTGGGCGTCGTCGGAGAAGATGAGTTCGACGCCGTCCATCTCGAAGAACTTGCCGTACTGCTTGAGCAGGGCGTTCTTGGGTTCCCGCAGCACCCGGATCAGGGAGGCCCGATCGAGCTCGTCGACATTCGCCACCACCGGAAGCCGGCCAACGAACTCGGGAATCAGGCCGTATTTGATCGTGTCCTCGGGGAGCACCTGCTTGAGCAGCTCGGCCTTGTGGGACTCTTGGCGGGAACGGATTTCTGCCGCGAAACCCACCGCCTGGTGAGCTACCCGGCGCTGGATGATGTCCTCCAGCCCGGCAAAGGCCCCCCCGCAGATGAAGAGCATGTTGGTGGTATCGATCTGGAGGAACTCCTGGTGGGGGTGCTTGCGGCCCCCCTGCGGCGGTACCGAAGCAATGGTCCCTTCCAGAATCTTCAAGAGAGCTTGCTGGACTCCCTCTCCGGAAACGTCTCGGGTGATCGAAGGGTTCTCAGCCTTGCGGGCGATCTTATCGATCTCGTCGATGTAGATGATTCCGGTTTCTGCCTTCTTGGTGTCGTAGTCGGCGGCCTGGATCAACTTGAGCAGGATGTTCTCGACGTCCTCGCCAACGTAGCCGGCTTCGGTGAGGGCGGTAGCGTCTGCGATGGCGAAAGGAACGTTGAGGAGGCGGGCGAGGGTCTGGGCGAGCAAAGTCTTGCCGCAACCGGTGGGCCCCACCAACAGAATGTTGGACTTCTGGAGCTCGACGCCATCGGCGCCTTTGGCTCCGTCCGCCCGCACTCGTTTGTAGTGGTTGTAGACCGCCACCGAGAGGATCTTCTTGGCGTGCTCTTGACCAACTACGTAGTCGTTGAGGAACTCGTAAATCTCGCGTGGCTTGGGAAGTTCGGGCGTCGTCTCCTCGGGCCGGGAACCAAGCTCTTCTTCGATGATCTCGTTGCAGAGTTCAATGCATTCGTCGCAGATGTATACGGCGGGGCCGGCGATCAGCTTCTTGACCTGTTTCTGACTCTTACCGCAGAAGCTGCACTTGAGAAGCTCGGAACCTTCCGGGAATTTCGCCATTAGTGCTCCGTTTCGTAAACAGCGTGACGGGCGGGGAAGCCCCGCCGACCCCCGAAGGAGTTGTTTTCGAGACTGTGCACAGATCGACGACGAAGGCGCAGCCGTGTGCTTGCGTCAAGGAGGAGGACGCCGCCAGGGGCGGCAGTTGGCGCCCAGGGCGACCCGCGATTATTTGCGAATCGGTGCATTTAGGCCCCCACCGCCGCCAGCAGCCGGGGCGACAGAATGTCGTCAACTACGCCGTAATCCTTGGCCGCAGCTGCGGTCATCCAGAAGTCCCGCTCGGTGTCCTTTTGAATCTGCTCCAGGTCCTGGCCGGTATGCGAGGCGAGCACCCGGTTGATCTCGTCCTTCATCCTCGAAATCTCCCGCGCCTGGATCTCGATGTCGGTGACCTGGCCTTCGACCCCGCCGCTGGGTTGATGGAGGAGCACCCGAGCGTGCGGGAGCGCGAAGCGCTTGCCGGGTGCGCCGGCCGCCAGCAGCACTGCCGCCGCCGAAGCCGCCTGACCCATGCAAAAGGTGGAGATGGGAGTTTTGACGTGCTGCATGGTGTCGTAGATGGCAAACAGCGAGGTCACCGAGCCGCCGGGAGAGTTGATATAGAGCGCAACCTCTTTGTCGGGATCCTCACTTTCGAGATGGAGGAGCTGGGCCATGATCAGGTTGGCAACCGTGTCATCGATGGGAGTACCCAGAAAGATGATGCGGTCCTTGAGCAGGCGGCTGTAGATGTCGAAAGCCCGCTCTCCTCGGCTGGTGGGTTCGATAACCGTCGGGATCAGATAATTGGTCAGCTTCATGTTGCTCCCACCTCCTCGGAAGATTCCTCGGGTTCCAGTTCTAATTCGTTGCCTTCGGCATCCACCGGTCGGGCTAGTTCGGCCATGCGGTCTAACGCCTTGCGCCTCAGAATATCACCGGCCAGAGCACCTGCCCTCCCATCTGTTCGAAGCTTTTGGCTGAGCTCTTCCGGGGCCTGTTTGGCAGCCTCCGCCAGCGAGGTAAGGGCGGCTTCCAGCTCCTCGTCGTCCACACCAATCCCTTCCTGTTCGGCCACCGCATCCAGCAGGATCCGGCTGCGCAACGCCCGCACCGCCTGGGCCCGCACCTGAGCCACCAGCGTGTCCTCAGAAAGGCCGGTAGCGCTCAGGTAGTCAGGCACGGCCAGTCCCCGCTCATTCAGCTCGTGCAGGAGGTTGTGAAGGCGGGACTGGGTTTCGGCAACAATCAGAGGCTCGGGAAGCTCGAGGTCGGTGGCCTGGGCGGTCTCGGCCAGCAGTTTGGCCCGGTACTCGTCCGCCACCATCGCCCGCTTGACCGGCGCCAGGCCCTCTCGGATCTTGGCCTCCAGCTCGGCGATGGTGGAGAGTTCGGAGACCTCGTCGACCCAGGCGTCTGTGAGTTCGGGGAGCTTGCGCTGGCGGACCGCTTTCACCAAGACCGTCAACTCCACCTCTTGGCCGGCGTGCTTTCCGAATCCGGGCGGAAGCGTCGCCGGGAACTTCACGATCTCGCCAGGACGCTTGCCAGTGGCCTGTTCGTCGAGCCCGGCAACGAAGGCCCGCGATCCCACCTCGTAGAGCAGATCGCGAGCAGCGACGTCCTCCACCGGCAGTCCACCCGCCTTGGCCGAGAGGTCGATCTGGACGAAGTCACCTTCCTGGGAGGGCCTAGCTACGTCCTCGAGGTCGGAGTACTGGGCCCGCAAGCGATCGATCTGGCTCTTGATCTCATCATTTGAGACCTGGGGAGAGCTCACCTCGATCCGGCGACCTGCCAGGGTTGGAATCCGGCTGGGTCGGGGCCACAGGGTGATGGCCAGGTCAGCCTCGAGGCCGCCATCTACGTCTCGGGTCTCACGCAGCTCGGGGGAAGTGGCCGGCTCCAGGCCCGCCACCGTCAGCGCCTCTACTAGATGCTCGGAAAGCGCCAGCTCGATGGCCTCGGCCTGGATCCGCTCGATCCCCACCGCTGACTCCACCATCCGGCGGGGGGCCTTACCGGGTCGGAAGCCCTTGAGGTTGAGGTCCTTGCCGAGCTTGCGGGTGGCTTGTTCCCGAGCGGCTTCCAGCTCGGCGGCGTCGAGCGTGAGAGTCAGCAGTCGTTGGTGGGCGCCAAGTTCGGCGATCTTGGTTTGCACGGGGTGACCGACGGGACTTGAACCCGCGACTTCCAGATCCACAATCTGGCGCTCTACCTGGCTGAACTACGGTCACCGTGGTTGGGTCTGATGGTAGTTGGCGCAGCCTGTAGGCCAGCAACCGAGGGAGGCCGTTACAGATATTGCGCCCCCGGGGGGATTCGAACCTCCGACCAAGAGCTTAGAAGGCTCCTGCTCTGTCCTCTGAGCTACGGGGGCGGGGATGCATGGAGCGGGTGAAGGGAATCGAACCCTCACCACCAGCTTGGAAGGCTGGAGCTCTGCCATTGAGCTACACCCGCGCGCCGGCAAGAGTACCCGGTCGAACTGATGCCGTTCGGCTCAAGCTCGACGACCTCAAGGTGGTGGAAGGTATGGGCCCCAAGATCGAGAAACTCTGTCACCAGGCCGGGATCCGAACCTGGCGAGGGTTGTCGAAGACTCGGGTGACCCGCCTCAAGCAGGTTCTCGAGGCGGCTGGGCCCCGATACCACATGCATGATCCAGCCTCCTGGCCGCAGCAGGCAGGTCTGCTTGCCGACGCCAGGTGGCAAAGATTCAAGACCTTGACCGACACTCTGAAGGGCGGCCGCAAGCTCGGCTGAGCATACTCCTTCCAGCAGTTATCGAGGTTGTTGTGCTGGGGTAAAGAGCAGGAAGGGTTGCTGGCTGACAGCATGATGGTGGCAAGCCATGAGTGACGTTCCCGAGCTTGGCTTCGTGCCGGCGTGCATGTGCCAGGCCGCCCCTGGAGATGAGGCGTGACCCTGGCCTACAACTTGAGTGCCCGTAGGTATGGACCTGCAACCGCTTGCGCGCCGATTCGCGCTCCGGGGTTGCGTCGAGGGTCGGGCGACGTACCAGCAAGCCTGTCAGTCGGGGTGGCCGGATTCGAACCGACGACCCCCTGCTCCCAAAGCAGGTGCGCTACCAAGCTGCGCTACACCCCGTCTTTCGAAAGATCGTACCGCGTGACAGTTTGGGCTTGGCCGCAACCGCCAGTCCTTCGATCATCTTCCCGGCAAACGTCGGTGACCCAGGACGGCGATTCCGGCGGAAATCGTCAGGTACGACCTTGTCTGGCCAAGGGCGACCTTCCGCGCGACCCTGCCGGCGATCAGGCTCAAATCAACCGGCGGCGTGATAGGCCCCGGGCCTCGCCGTCCCGGAACAATCGATGCCGGGGGGCGGTTGAATGGGGCGAAGAAAGGAGACCATGCCGAACGACCTTCCCACCACCGAGGAGGAGTGGCGACGACGCCTGACCCCGGAACAGTTCGAGGTGACCCGCCGAGGAGGTACCGAGCGCCCTTTCACCGGGAAGTACTGGAACGACCATACCCAGGGCACCTACCGCTGCGTCGGCTGTGGCGCCGAGCTGTTTGATTCCGAGACCAAGTTCGAGTCGGGGACCGGCTGGCCAAGTTTCTACCAGGCGGTTGCCGAGGACCGAGTGCGCCTTCTGATCGACAAGGACCATGGCATGACCCGCACCGAGGTTCGTTGCGCGACTTGTGACGGCCACCTCGGACACGTCTTCGAAGACGGCCCAGCCCCCACCGGGCTCCGTTACTGCATCAACTCAGCTGCCCTAGACCTGGCGGCCGGTCAGTCCCAACCCTGATCCGCGCGGCGAGCCGACTACTTTTTGGGTGGCTTGGATCCAGCCGACTGCACCAAGGACTCCGGCTCGACAATGCTGGAGCGGCCGTCATCCCAAGCCACTTCAACCGAGCGATCGTGGATCGTCTTCACCGTGCCGGCTTGGTGCGGCTGACCCACCTTCTTGGTCAGGCGGGTGACCCGCATTCCCTGTTTCAACACCAGCGTTGCCTCCTCCACCTAGCTTAGGCCGGCGGTGGGCATCATCACAAACTCCCAGGCGGTCGAGCGACCGCGAAACTGAAGCACAGGCGGGGAAACCCCGCCGACCCCCGAAAACCGGGGCCGCGGATAGCTTGCGGGCGAAGGGACTCCCACCTCCCGATCGGCAAGAGTCCACCTGACCCTAAGTCGGGCGCCTGCAGCGCAAACGTCCGCGGGCGACCCGGCGGCAGCTTCCAAACCCTTCTAGGCTGGGAAGCCGAACAACCGTCGCCAACGAGGAGGACAATATGTCAAGAGCAAGAGTGAGATCATTTGCGGTGCTGGGGGTCATGGTGTTGCTGGCGTCCTGCACCGACGACGCCACCGTGACCACCACCAGCCCCGGTGCGGTAACCACGGCCGCCGGTGGCGGCGCCACAACCACAGCAGCCGATACTGCACCCAGCGGTGATGGGCTATTGGCCGCGATTCAGTCCCGAGGCAACCTGCGATGCGGAGTCAACGAGGCGGTCCCCGGGTTTGGGTTCCTCAACCCGGACGGCACCCGTTCCGGCTTCGACATCGACTTCTGTCGAGCGGTTGCGGCAGCAGTGTTTGGTGACCCGGAAGCCGTCGAGTACGTTCCGCTCACCGCCCAGCAGCGCTTCACTGCCCTGCAATCGGGTGAGATAGACGTACTGATTCGCAACACGACCTGGACGGCAACCAGAGACGGTGGCGAGGGCGCCACCTTCCTTCACACCACCTTCTATGACGGACAGGGAATGATGGTGCGCACCGATTCCGGCTTCACGAAGTTGGAAGACCTGGCCAACACCGCCATCTGTGTTCTGTCAGGGACGACCACCGAGCTCAACCTTGCCACTCGCTTCGCCGACATCCCCTACACGCCGCTGACTTTTGAGACGAACGACCTGCTCCGACCGGCCTTTGTGGCCGGGCAATGCGACGGGTGGACATCTGACAAGTCCCAGCTGGCCGGGGTCCGCTCGGCGTTTCCAGAAACAGAAGGTGGCCCCCAGTCGCTGACGATCCTCGCAGAAACTTTCTCGAAGGAACCGCTGGGACCGGTGGTCATAGACGGTGACTCGCAATGGGCACAAGTAGTCGACTGGGTCGTCAACGCCGTCGTAATCGCGGAGGAACTCGGAATCACGTCCTCCAATATCGGCGGCTTCGCTGACACCGAGAATGCCGAAATCCGGCGGCTGCTCGGTCTCCCGATCGAGGGCGACAGTGGACCCACCATTTTCGACGCTGGCCTGGGTCTCGAACCGGGGTGGGCATCCAACGTCATCAAGGCGGTGGGAAATTACGGCGAAATCTTCGACCGTAACGTTGGTCCCGATACCCCGCTCGGCTTGCAGCGCGGTGTCAACGCGCTTTGGTCAGATGGGGGTCTGTTGTACGCCCCACCGTTCCGCTAAAGACAAAAGGGGGGCGGCTAGCAACCGCCCCCCTCCTAAATGGGAGCCGTGTGCCCGACCGCGTCCGAACTCCGTGGTGGCGAAATGTCCAGGTGTTGCGATGGCTGGCACAGCTGGTGGCGATGGCCGTCGTCGGGGTGGCGCTGTGGTTGTTGTGGTTCAACGTAACCAACAACCTGGCAAGTCGCGGTATCCGAACCGATTTCGGGTTTCTTGATCAGCCCTTCGGAGTACGTATCGCAGGCTCCGATCTCAGCCCGGGTTCAGCAGTCAGATTGGCGCTGCTGAATGGCATCCGCAACACCTTCGCCCTCGCCATAGTTGGGCTCCCGCTGCTGACCTTGCTCGGGGTAGCGGTGGGAGTCGGGCGACTGTCAGGAAACTGGCTTCTCTCGAAAATCTGCACCGCCTACGTCGAGCTTCTCCGCAACCTACCTCCGCTCTTGCTGGTCATCTTCGCCTTCCAGGCAGTGATCCTTCGCCTGCCACCGGCCCGATCGCCGGCAACCCCATTCGGCTGGTTTGTCATCAGCAACCTCGAACTCCATGTCCCCAGCTTGCGAGCCGGCGAGAACTACCGGGCTTTCTCGATCAGCCTGCTGGGGGCTGTGGTCTTGGCCTTCGCCCTCTGGTGGTGGCGCACCCGGGCGCAACAATCGACCGGCCGACCCCATCACCGCTGGCTGTGGAGTATCGGGATATTCCTTACGGCAGGGGCCGCCGCTTATCTAGCGCTGGGCCGGCCGATCACGATCAGTCGCCCGGTCCTCGTTGGACGGGTAGTCGAGGGCGGCTACCGCGGGCTTGGTTCATACTTCGCGGTGATGGGAGCCCTCGTCCTCTACACCGCCAGCCACGTCGCCGAGATCGTGCGGGGATCGATTCTGGCGGTCCCCAAAGGCCAATCCGAGGCTGCCACCGCCCTCGCCCTCTCGGCATTCCAGAGGTTTAGTTTCGTAGTTCTGCCGCAGGCAATGCGAATAGCTCTGCCTCCGATCATCAACCAGTACCTCAACTACGTCAAGAACACTTCGCTGGCTATCGCCATCGGCTTCGCCGAGGTGACCCTGATCGCTTTCCAGGCGATCGGGAACGGCCAACCGGCGCCGCAAGTGATCCTCATCCTGATGGGCTGCTATCTGATATTCAGTCTGGCGATCTCTCTGGCTGTCAACCTGTATAGCCGTCGTATGCGTTTGGCAGTCCAGTGATGACAGTGGCGGTGACTCCAGGGCCTTGGGTACGCAAGCACCTTTTCTCGACACCATTCAATTCCGTGGTTACGACGGTGCTAGCAACCGGCCTCGTCTACCTCGTCTCCGCCCTAGTTCAGTTTCTCGCCGGCGCCGATTTCGAGATCCTGCGGGTCAATCTCGCGCTTTTCATGGTTGGATCCTTTCCCCGCAACCAGCTCTGGCGAGTCGTCGTGGCGGTTCTGTGCTTGGCAGTTTCAGCTGGGATGGCTTCAGGATTGCTGCTGGCAGCGGCGCGGCAACGCGCCAATACTGCCGGCCTGGGGTTCGAACGCCCCTCCGGCATGACTGCGCTTGTGAACGTCGTCCGCCGCTTCTGGCCACTCCTGGTTTTCATCATCGTATGCCTGGCATTGACGACCACCATCGCCCCGACGCTGGTAACGATGGCGGCGCTGGCTCTGCTCTCGGCATCGAGGCTTCTAAGCCAGCGTTTGCATCGACGCCAATTCGGGTGGATCGCAGTGGTTGTCTGGCCGTTGGCGGCTTATTACATTCTCAGCAGCTCTGGGCTGGGCTGGGACGACTGGGGAGGGTTGATGCTCACCATCTTCCTCACCGTTGCTGGCATCTTGTTCGCTTTTCCCCTGGGTATGGCGCTGGCTATTGGGCGCCGGAGCTCGTTGCCGGTGCTGCGGTGGTTTTCAGTTTCATATATCGAACTGATCAGAGGAGTTCCGCTCATCACACTGCTGCTGATGGGAGTCTTCGCGCTTGGCTTCTTTCTGCCCCTGGAGCTCAGACCCTCTCACGTGACCCGCGTCTTGGTCGCCATCACCGCCTTTGAGGCGGCGTACATAGCCGAAGTGATTCGTGGTGGCCTACGAAGTGTCGGAATCGGGCAGACCGAAGCCGCCAGCTCACTCGGGTTATCCAACTGGAAAACCATGCGGCTGATCGTGCTTCCGCAAGCGCTGAGGGCGACGATTCCTGCCATGGTCGGACAGTTCATCAGCCTCTTCAAAGACACCACCCTGGTCGCCGTCGTGGGATTGGGGGACATCCTGGCGGCCTCCGCTTTTGCCAACGCCCAGCCAGACTTCAATGCCCGCGGCCTGGCTCGCATCACGCTGCCGTTTGTGGCCCTGGCGTTTTGGGCTGGGTCCTACACCATGTCTCGCGAAGCTGGTCGGCTGGAGCGAAGCCTCGGGATTGGTGAACGATGACCGATTCGACAACCCAGCCGATGATCCAACTCGAAGGGGTAGACAAATTCTTTGGCGCCTTTCAAGCACTCCAAAACATCAACCTCAGCGTTGGCCGTACCGAGGTGGTGGTTGTCATCGGGCCATCCGGTTCGGGTAAGAGCACTCTGATCCGGTGCGTCAATCGCCTGGAGAAGCACGATGCCGGCCGCGTGATCGTGGACGGAGTCGAACTCAGCGACGATCTGCGAAACATCCAGGAGATCCGAAAAGAAACCGGGATGGTCTTTCAGCAGTTCAACCTGTTTCCTCACCTAACCGTGCTCGACAATGTGACCCTGGCTCCCCGTCAGGTTCGGCATCTTCCCAAGGCTGAGGCGGAGGCACTGGGGATGCAGATGCTTACCCGAGTTCGAATCCCCGAGCAGGCGCGCAAGTATCCGGGACAGCTCTCCGGCGGCCAGCAGCAGCGGGTGGCGATTGCTCGGTCTCTCGCCATGCAGCCCAAGCTGATGCTCTTTGATGAACCGACCTCAGCTCTCGACCCGGAAATGATCAAGGAAGTGCTGGAGGCTATGGAGGCGTTAGCCAAGACCGGAATGACCATGGTGGTGGTCACCCACGAGATGGGGTTTGCCCGGGCGGTGGCCGATCGAGTAGTTTTCATGGCGGACGGGCAGATCGTCGAGGTGGGTACCCCCGACCATTTCTTCACCGACCCCCAAGAGCCGCGGACGAAGCTGTTCCTCTCCCAGATCCTCTAACCCGCGCGCCCAATCCTGCTCCCTGGCTGTGGTTCCGACGCGCCGAACAGAAGCAGTTTCCCGTACCGGGGGGTTGGTTGGGAGTAGTCATATCGTGCGGGCGGAGGGACTCGAACCCCCATTGGGCAAAACCCACCAGATCCTAAGTCTGGCGCCTGTACCAATTTGGCAACGCCCGCGGGCGAGTGGGTCGCCAGGGACTTGAACCCTGAACCTAAGGATTAAGAGTCCTTTGCTCTGCCAAATTGAGCTAGCGACCCGGCGGCAGTGTACAAGGCGCTCGCCCTGGCCTCCAGCTGACATCAAGCCCTTCGGCGAGGTCTACCTCCCCCTGCAGGCGCTGGGGCATGGCCGAACCGTTGGACATTTTTGTACCGTGGCGGTCGGTAGCAACCCTGGGTTTGGCTACCTCGCAAAATCCTGGTTTCGGGATGCGCGTCGCTGGGAGCGCGATAACCTTTCGCTGTGGCGCGGCCAAGCACGGGAATCTGCGAGAACTGCAGAGCAAGCTTCGGGGTGGCGGCCCGCGGCCGTCTCCCCCGCTACTGCCAAGACTGCCGGAGGTCTCGTTCACGCCGGCGAGAATCCTGGGCCGCCCGCCCGGGGTCGGCGAGCATCGACCTGGGCAACCAGGCCCCCTCCGCCGCCTCAGGAAATCCAGCCACCCTCCCCTCGACCCTCGACACCAACGTGGTCAACGCCACCTTCTCAGTGGAAACCAACGTTCCGGTCAGCCGGGTGGTACACCTGCCTCATTACCCAGCCGGGCTCCGCAGCCCAAGTCGGCGAGGTCTGCTCAAGCGCGTGGGGGTGAGTGATCGAACTAGCTGGGCGATGGCACTGGATGTCGGAGTTTTCGTGGTGGGCGCTTTCCTCGCACTTCTTCTGCTGATGGCCTGGCTGGGCGAATTCGGAGGGATGTTGGTCTGGCTGGTGATCGCACTCCCGCTGCTGTGGTTGGGATTGGTCCGCCATCACGTCGAGCGGCGATGGTCCTAACTCAGATCCATCGCCCCGACAACACGCTGATCCCGCTGCCGGTGGGGTAAGTCTGCACCGAGCCCACCCGGATCCCGGACGGACTCACCGCCAACCCCCCCCCAAGTGAGACCACTTGGTCACGCTCACCCCGCAGCACCAGTAGTTGACCGCTTCCCGCCGCCAGCTGGGCGGTGGTGACGGTTCCTTCCTCGCTCCTGAAGTACACGGTCTGGGTTACCGGCCGGTAGACCGCCACCGTGTCGGTACCGTCCCCATCCCAGTCCCCCGCCAGGATGGTGTCCCCCGCCTCTCCGAACGGGAACACTGCTTCGGCGAAGCCCTGGGTGTTGCGGTTGCGCAAGTAGACCCGTTGCTCGCCCGGTCGGTAGATACCGATGCTGGCCCGGCCATCCCCATCCCAGTCGCCGCATACGGGGACATCGGTGGGAGTGCCGTAGAAGAAGGAGGTCTCGGCGACGCCCTGGCGGTTGGCGTTGGTGAGGTAGAAAAAGCCACTGGAGTATCGGTAAAGGCCCGGGGTGTCGAGACGGTCGCCGTTCCAATCACAGGCCAGCGGGATGTCGCCCGGCACCCCGAAGTAGAAGATGTTCTCGACGCCGTCTGCCCCCACCAGCTTCCAGAGACCGGTGCTGGCTTCGTGGAACCCCACCCCAACCCCCCCCACCACGATCGACACCGACGGACCGGCGGTCCAGTTCCCGTCGCCATCTCCTGCTTCGACTGCCACCTGGTGGGAACCCGCAGTGAGTCCTGAGATCGTTGATTTGGTGGTGTTTCCTCCGACCGAGGTAACCAGCTTGCCGTCGAGCAAGACGCGGTATCCAGTTACCCCAACGTCATCAATCGCGGCGGTCCAGGTGGCTGTGATTTGTGATGACCCGGTGGCGGTCACGGTTAGTTTGGGCAAATGCCAAGTGGGAGCACTCGGGGACGTGACCCGCAGCCGAAAACCGTTGGAGCTGGCGCTGACTTGGATCCGATAACCGTACAGGCTGGTCTCTGCTCCCGATCCGAACACATGACTGGTGCCGTCTGGCGTCCCCGGATTGGGATGCACCCGGCGAAGAAGTCCCATGCAAGCGGCGCTGAGTTGACAGGCTTGCGGGCGTTGATCGACCAGGTAAGCGCACACCCCCACCCCATCCGCGGGTAACAGAGCATCCCAGCCCTGGGCAACTCGGGCCTCGAGCATGGCGAAGACCCCCGGAGTTCCAGACGGAATTGCGAAGAGTTGAATTCCCTGGCTTCCGAGTGGAACCAAATCGAGACTGGTAGAAGCACCCGCCACTGCGACTCGCGACGAGGGCAGCCATCCGGCTTGGTAACGATTTAGAGCAAGAGTCGCGATGGGGACGCGCAGGCCGGCGTTCCCGCTCATCATGTCAAGCGGGTTGTCGTACTCGGAGCGGGATCCACTGGTCTGGCCCGTAAAGGAGTGTGGGAAGTGGAGTGAGTGGCCCAACTCGTGGGTGATGGCTGTGATTCGGGGCGAGGTTCCCAGCAATGAGCCAGAACCGACGTACACGTAACGACGGTTGTCCGGGAAGGTGAGGGGAATCTCGGTGCAGGCCGAGATACACCAGATCCCGGGCCCACCCTCGCCACCGTCGTGACTGACGTCACCAACAATGAGGACCCCGTGCGGTTTGGTTTGGATGGCGTCCGCGACTGCTTCGTCGCAGCCGCCTTCGCTGGCGGAACGGGTGGTACGTCCGACACTAAAGCGAGGCTGGTATTGACCCTCGGATAGCCACCAGTAATATTCAGTCACCTGGCCGAGAATGGGGAGTAAGTCGGCGGGTTGGACCGCGACGTTTCCGGCATCGGTATCACAAACCCACACTTCCCATTTGTCCTCGCCCGAGGTGTGCAGACGCAGGCTGGGGTTGCCTGCCAGCAGCCGGAGCGGGTCCCACTGATAGGGATCCTCATCCGCTACCGCCGGTGAAACCATGACCAATGCGAGCGCGCCGATCAGTGCGCGATTGGACGCGCTCAATCGACTCTGCCCGGACGCCCAGCCAGGACGTCCCCCGTGCCAGCCCACAAGCAGGCAATCTATCTCGAATCGACCAAACCTTCAACCGGTGACTAGTGCCTTCCGATGCGCGCGATGAGGGCGGCCAGGGCGATAGCGCGGTGGCTGATCGCGTTCTTTTCATCGTCTCCGATCTCGGCCAGTGTGCGATGATCGACCAAGAACACCGGGTCGTAACCGAACCCTCCCCCCCCCTGAGGCGCGTTGGCGATGCTGCCTTCCAGTCTGCCCTCGCCTAACCACTCAGCTCCGTTGGGCTGAACCAAGGCGACCACTGCCCGGAAAGCGGCTCGTCTGTCTCGGTTTCCTTGCAAGGCGGCGAGCAGCTTGGCGACGTTGTTTGCGTAGCTGGCTTTGGGGCCGGCGTAGCGGGCGGTAGCCACCCCCGGCGCGCCTCCCAGCGCGACCACTTCCAGCCCGGTGTCGTCTGCCAGAGCCGCCAATCCGGTTGCGGCGGCAACCGCTCTGGCTTTGAGGAGAGCGTTCTCCTCCAGGCTGGTCCCGCTTTCTTGGATGTCATCCCATTCCAAACCCCGTACTAGCTGGAAGGGATGGTCGAGCCCGGCCAGGATCGCCTCGATCTCCGCCACCTTGTCGGGGTTGCGGGAAGCGATCACGGTCGCCAACCGCTGGCTCAGCTGGCCACCGCTTCTCGCTGCAATCTCAGCAACTCGGTAATCCCGAGATCAGCCAGGCCCAACAGAATGTCCAAGGTTGCCCTAGAGAACGGCTCCCCCTCGGCGGTTCCCTGCACCTCCACCAACAGGCGGGAGCCAGTCATCACCACATTGCAATCCACGTCGGCGCCAACGTCTTCTTGGTAGTCGAGGTCGAGCCGGGGTTCGGTCTCGACAACTCCCACTGACACCGCGGCGACCTGATCCGTGATCGGATTGCGCTCCAGCCGACCGGATGCGAGCGCCGCCGTCACCGCGTCGGAGACCGCGATCCAGGCTCCAGTGATGGCTGCGGTGCGGGTGCCACCGTCGGCTTGGAGAACATCAGCATCGATCTGGATGGTGGAACCAGCCAGCGCGCTCAGGTCGACAACCGCTCGCATCGCTCTGCCGATCAGCCGCTGGATCTCCTTGGTGCGACCACCGGTGAGCGCGGTGCGGGGAACTCGGGTGGGAGACGACCCGGGCAGCATGTTGTACTCGGCGGTGAGCCAACCTCGCCCGACTCGCTCGGCGAAGGCCGGCACCGAATCCGAGAACGAGGCGGTGCACAAGACCCGAGTGGCTCCTGCCTCGAACAGCACCGACCCAGGAGTCATCTCGGTGTAGCCGCGGGTGATCCGCACCGGACGCAACTCATCGCGGCGACGGCCCGTTCTCACGGCTCCACCGCCAAGCCAGGGCTGGCGACCAATACCTCGCCCCCGAAAGTCTCGGCGGCCTCGAGTAGCGAGCGGATCGGGTCGAGACCGGGGGCCAGGTGGGTCAGCATCAGCCGGCGAACCCCGGCGTCGCCTGCGATCGATCCAGCCTCGCGGGCGGTGAGGTGTTGCGGGTACCGTTTGCTGTCACCTTGGTAGGTGGCCTCGCACAACAACAGATCGCAGTTGCGGGCAAGCGAAGCGAGTTCGCAATCGGGCCCGGTGTCGCCCGAGTAAGTGAGTGAGTGGCCGGCCGCTTCCATCCGCACCGCAACCGCCGGGACCGGGTGATCGGCTGCCCCGAACCACAAGCTTATGTCCCCCAGTTGCACGTTGTCTCCGTCGGCAACTGTCCGTATATCGAAAGCCGATGCCAGCGAGTCGTAGGACACCATTGCTGCCAGCCCTTCACCCCCCCCCTCAGGAAGCAGCAAGGGAACACCGGTGACCGAGTTAGGCCCGAATCGCAGGTAGTGGTAGAGAGCAAACAGGTCGGCACAGTGATCGATGTGGAGATGACTGATGACCACTCCCGAGAGTCGGGCTGGATCGATCCGATCCGCCAACGCCAGATACGTGCCGGGTCCAGCTTCCATCCAGATGAAAGTCGAGCCGGCTGCCACCAGATAGCCGGAGCAGGGGTTCCCAGGAGTCGGGTAGGTTCCGCTCGCTCCCAACACATCCAGCCGCATGTCGGTCAACTTAGCCGTTGGGTGGTGGCTCACCGAGTGGAACTCGTCGAACCCGGTGGTTCTGGATCCGGAACCCATGCACCTCAGGCTGTGGGCCGGCCAGGCTCACCACCAGATAGAGCCAATCGGGGTCGGGTGCTTTGGCCACATCAGTCGGAGAGGGGAAGGCGGGGCTCCCCACATGGCTATGGAATAGGCCGGATATGCCCCAGCCTTGCCGCTCGGCATGGGAGAGAGCACGAAAGTGCTCGGTTGGATCAAGCAAGAAGGCAGTCTCTGAGTGGGCAGCGTTGGTAAGACAGTAAGCCATACGGAGCTGCCCGTCGACGCCCCTCGCCAGCAGGCCGCACGACTCCTCCGGTTCACAGAAGCGAGCGTGGGCGATCACCGCTTGGCGTATCTGAGCCGGAAGCCAGACTTCTCTGTCGTTCACCAGCCAGGCACTCTAGGGCTGGCGGTCGGCACCCCACGGTCGCCGTTTCAGCTCAGGCAGTTCGCTTCTTGTGTACCCCACCAAAACGTCCGGCGCCCAGCAACCGGCGGGTCAAGCAGGTTGAGAACCTGGACCGCAACCTCGCGTGACTTGGAGCTGGAAATCCAACGAGTTGTCCGGGTGCATGAATGCGACAACTGTTGTGCTAGATGGCACCAATTTGGGTGGATCTTGGGACGACCGTGATGTTCGCGCCGAATTAGGGTGAATCTCGCGGTAGCGTGGCGGGGTGAAACGGTTACTGGTGTTGCTGGTGCTGATGGCAGGTTGCGGCGCTCCGGACCCGGTGGGTGAGTCCCAAGCTGCTCAGGAACTTGCTCCCGACTTCACGCTGGCGCTCGGCGACGGCTCCAACTACTCGCTCTCCGGGGACCAGAAGCCGGTCTATCTGGTCTTCTGGGCCGAATGGTGAAGGACATGTCGACGGGAGTTACCCGTCGTCGATTCAATCGCAAAAGATTACGCGGATCGAGTCAGCTTTGTGGCGGTGGCCTGGAAAGGGACTCTCGAGGACACCGCCGAACGGGCGGCGCAATGGATGCCCTCCGGTGTGATCAAGTGGGGTCTGGATGAGACAGAAGAGATCTTTGCGTTATATGGCGTGCCCTACCAACCAGTGACGTTCCTCATCAACCGGGACAAGGTGGTGGTGGACAGCTGGCGGGGCACGCGGGAGGCGGACGTGATTCGCACCGCCCTCGACGATCTGGTCGCCGCCTGAGACCATCAGCATCAAGATCGGGCTGACCACCGATCCAATAGGCCAGCCGGTGGAGGTGCGGGGAGTCGAACCCCGGTCCTGTGCGACCTCGGCGACGGCATCTCCGAGCGCAGCCGATAGCGAGTGTTTCGGACCGCCGGGCTCTACCGGCGAGTTTCCTGCGGTCCTAGCCGGAGGTGCTTTCCCGGCCGGTTCCGGCCCCCGGCCGGGGCAGCCTGCATTGCGACGTCCGGGTCCGGCGAGGCAGGCGCCCACCGGTCGAACGGGCTGCTAGTTAGGCAGCCAGTGCCAGCTTGTTGTCGGCACTTATCTTTTTTTTCCCGGCTCTTTAACGAGGTTCCGGGGACCTCGGCTCGCTTCCGACGCTCTGATCTCACAGTCGAAACCAGTTCACCCCCAATGGGTTATCGATCAGCTTACCCGACGTGGCGAGTGAGCTCGCTGCAGTTCTCGACGTTCTTCCCGGTCTCGGATGCTGCGACGCTTGTCCACAGTCCGCTTGCCTTTGCCGAGACCCAGCTCCAGCTTGGCGTGCCCCCGCCTGAAATAGATGGCGATTGGGATGAGGGTGAGACCCTGCTGGGCAAGCTTGGCCGCCAAGCGATCGATCTCGCGACGGTGGAGAAGCAGCTTTCGAGTGCGCTCCGGCTCATGGCCTCCTTCCCGGGCGAAGCCGTAAGGGGCGATGTGGAGTCCAATCACGAACGCCTCCCCCCCCCGGATGATGGCGTAGGCGTCCTTGAGGACTGCTTGTCCGGCCCGCAGGCTCTTTACCTCGGAGCCGGTCAGACCAAGGCCGGCCTCGATCCGTTCCAAGATTTCGAAGTCGTAGCTCGCCCTTCGGTTGGAGGCGACCGGCTTGCGATCCGGATCCCGCTTCACCCCGACAGGTACTGCATCGGGTCGACCGGCTTGGCCTTGATGCGGACCTCGAAGTGCAGATGGGGGCCGGTCGAGAGCCCGGTGGAGCCGATGTAGCCGATGAGGTCGCCGGCCTTGACCTCGGCGCCGGCCGCAACCGCCACTTTGGATTGGTGGGCATACAGGGTAGCCATCCCCCCCCCATGGTCAATGATGACGGTGCTTCCATAGGCGCCGTAGGCGCCCGCCGAGAGCACAGTTCCAGCCGCGGCTGACCAGATCTTGGATCCGCTAGCAGCAGAAATATCGATCCCGGCATGCAGCCGGACGTAGCCTAGAATCGGATGGCGGCGCATCCCGTAACCGGAAGTGAGATCTCCGTCTGTTGGCCACAACAACTTCCCTGGGGCTGCCCCAGCTCGCCGCTGGCTATCCGCCAGCAACTGCTCGAGCCGGGCTTGCTCAGCCTCCTGGCCGTCGAGTTCAACCTCGAACTGGCTGATCTGGTGCTCGACCTCAGCCAGCAGCGCCCGCTGCAGGTCGAGTTCGGCTTGCACTTCGGCCCGGATGGCATCCACCACCGCCCGGGCCGCGACCGCAGCCTCCCGCTGCATTGAGAGCTGGGCCCGCTGCACATCCAGCGCTTGCTGCTCAGCTTCCACCCGCTGGATCTGGATAACTTCGTTGCGGCGGAGGATCTCCAACCGGTCGGCAGCCTGCTGGGTGCGGGAGACGATCTGGTCGGCGTACTCGAGCCCGATTGCAAGTTCGCCAAGACCTGCCACCTCTAGAAGGGGGGGTGCCAGCTCGCCGCCGCCTCGAATGTAGATCTCGATTGCCTGGACACGAACCGCCTCGGCAGTGGTTTCGATCTCTGCCTGGGTGGTAGCCAGTTGGTTGCGCTGCAGGCCCAACTGGATGGTGGTTTGGTCGTAGGCGGCTTGCACGGTTGACAAGTCGTCTTCGACTGCAGCTAAGGCCGTCTCTGCGGTTGCCAGCTGAGCTTGGACCTCGCGCATTCGCTGATTGGTCTTGGCGATCTTGGCGGCGAGCGCCTTGGAGGTCTCTTCATTCTTGGCAATCAATGCCTCGAGCTGGTCGATCCGCTGTTTGGTCTCGACGATCTCTTCGCTGAGCCGGTTCTTTTGGGCTCCCCCCGGCAGCGGCGTCGCAACCAAAGCCAGCAGCAACCCGGACAGCAGCAGTCGTCGCATGCTCACACCCTCAAGTACTTTCGCAAACCTAGGAAACTCCCGATCGCCCCGGTGAGGCCTCCGAAAGCGAGGATGAGGAGACCCCGCCCCCACAGGAAGCCGGGTGAGAGCTCGGTCTGCAGCCAGTCGACGCCGAGCGCGTTGGTGCCGGTCGACAGTCCACGGCGAAACAACACGTACGCCACCCAGCCCGCCGCCACTGCAACCAATCCCCCCACCAGGCCTTCGATCATGCCCTCTACTACAAACGGCGCCCTTACGAACCAATTGGATGCTCCCACCAGTTTCATGATGGAGATCTCATCCCGACGCGCGTAAATCGCCATCCGTACCGTGTTTGAAATCAGCACGATGGCGGAGATCCCCAGCGCCACTCCCAACGCCAGCATCACCGAATTGAGAATGCGAGAGAGTTTGAGCCAGTTGTCGACGATCTCCGCCGGGCTCAACACCCTTTGTACTTCCTCCAGTTGTTCGAACCGCTCCACAACTAGATCATGGTCGGCGGGGTCGGCTAGCTTGATCCGAATCGAAGCCGGCAAGGTGTCAGCGGTGAGCTCCTGGGAGAGGCGCTCATAGCGAGGAAAGATCCTCCTGAACTCCTCGAGTGCCTGCGCCTTGGAGACGTATCTCAACTCGTCCACCTCGTCCCAGGTATTCACCTGGTTCTGGAGGGCAACGTGCCCAGCCGATCCCGGGTCGTCGTGCAGGAAGGCCACGATCTGGACGTCATCACCCCAGGCATTGACGGTGTTGCGCGCCACTTGACCAACCACCAGGGCGAGAAATCCCAACAGAAGTGAAATGAATACCGCCAACACCGCCCCCACCACCAACAGGGTGTTGCGACGCAGGTTGGTGGTCGCCTCACCGACCAAGTGTTCGACTCTCACTAGATTCCCTCCGCCTCTTCCGGGCTTCCCACCTCAACCAAGCGGGGGGAACCCTCGTAGACGCCCCGCACCTCATCGCGTACTACCGCTCCCCGATCCAGCTCCACCACTCGCCTGCGCATGGCGTCGACAATGGCGTGGTCGTGGGTTGCCATCAGCACCGTCGTCCCGGTGCGATTGATGCGATCCAGCAGCCGCATGATCCCAACCGAAGTGGTGGGGTCAAGGTTGCCGGTTGGCTCATCTGCCAGCAGTATCAACGGTCGGTTTACGAAAGCGCGCGCAATCGAAACCCGTTGCTGCTCCCCACCGGAAAGCTGGCGGGGATAGCGGTCGGTCTTGGAGGCCAGGCCCACCAACTTCAACACCTTGGGAACCTGGCTCTGCACCACGTGCCGCGGTCGACCGATCACTTCCAGTGCAAAGGCGACGTTCTCGAAGACGGTTTTGCTGTTGAGCAGCTTGAAGTCCTGAAATACGGTCCCGATCGAGCGTCTTAGGTAGGGGACCCGCCATTCGGGAAGGGCGGCGATGTCCCTCCCCGCCACCCACACTTGTCCCCCGGTCGGCTGTTCTTCCCGGAGCAGAAGGCGGATCAGCGTGGATTTCCCCGAGCCGGACGGACCCACCAGGAACACGAACTCGCCCTTCTGGATGGAGAGGTCGACGTTGCGCACGGCAACCGTGCTGCCGTCATAGGTTTTCGAGACAGATTTCAGGCGGATCACGGCGGAACAGCTCCGGGTTCGCGAAGCCCTAGCTTACCGATCCGGACACCATCCGAGCGGAGCCAACCTCGGCTCTCGGAGGGTGGGGGTGTTGCGGGCGACTCGGCCGTTCCCGGTTGTGGCTGGTGACCCTCGGCGCGGTACTGGGATTTCTACCCAGCGCCTGGACCATTTTGATGCCCGTTCCCTCGCTCACGCTGGTTTGTGCTCGTGATGCGTGCCCGTCGTGAGGCACTCTCTATTCCGGGCGGGATGCCCTCCGATGGGCCAGATAGGAATCGATAAGGGGCTGCAGGTCGCCGCCGAGCACCCCCGATACGTTGCCAACTTCGAGGTTGGTGCGAAGGTCCTTCACCAGCTGGTACGGCTGCAGCACGTAGGAACGGATCTGGCGGCCCCAGGCGGCTTCGGTGACCGAGCCCCGGATCGAATCCAGCTTGGCCTGCCGTTGCCGTCTGGCGAGTTCGCCCAGCCGCGCCCGCAGCAATTCCATCGCCCGGTTCTTGTTCTGGAGTTGCGAGCGTTCGGCTTGGCACGCCACCACTGTGTTGGTTGGGAGATGGGTCAGGCGAACCGCCGAATCGGTCTTGTTGACGTGTTGCCCTCCCGCCCCTTGCGAGCGGAAGGTGTCGATGCGGAGGTCTTCCTCGTCGATTTCGACTTCCTCGTCTGCCACTTCTGGAATCACGTCGACCGCTGCGAAAGAAGTGTGGCGGCGGGCGGCGCTGTCGAAAGGGCTGATCCGCACCAGCCGATGCACACCTCGCTCACTTTCCATTGAGCCGTAGGCGTAGTCGCCCCGCACCGTGAAGGTGGCCGACTTGATGCCGGCTTCCTCTCCCGGCTGTACCTCGTCCAGCTCCACTGCCCAGTCTGTCCTTTCCAGAAAACGCAGATACATGCGCAACAGGATCTCCGCCCAGTCTTGGGCGTCCACTCCCCCCGCGCCGGCGTGCACTGAAACGATGGCATTGCCGGCGTCGTATTCACCAAAGAACAGAGTGACCCGCTCCAGACCACCCAGCTCGGTCTCCAGCCCGGCCAAGTCCTTGTCGACCTCCACCAACGTGGTCGAATCCCCCTCTGACTGGGCCAAATCCAACAACACTCCGGCGTCATCCAAACGGCGAGTCAGTCGGTCGGAGGTGGCAACTGTCTGCTCGGTGCGAGCAAGTTGCTGAGTCAGGGTTCGAGCGGCGGCGGGGTCACTCCACAGATCGGGCGCCGCCGAGCGTTCTCGGAGGTTCGCCAACTGTTTCCGCTTGCCTTCGACGTCAAAGGTACCCCCTAGCGTCCTCGAGGCGTCTTCGAAGATCGCAAAGGCGATCGAAGAGATCTGACGGGGTGGCCAGCGGTCCTGTCATTAGTTGCCGGAGGCCCGGTGTCTGCGACTTGGAGTGATGAATGCGACAACTGTTGTCGGTTTCGGCACCAATTTGGGGTAGTGCATTAGGCGGCGGCTCCGTGACAGCGCTTGTACTTCTTGCCAGAGCCGCAAGGGCAAGCGTCATTACGCCCGACCTTGGCAGCAGCTCCCGGCTGGGGGGCGGAGCGAGCCGCCGGCGGGGCGGTTCGACGAGGAGGGGCGGCTACTTGGACGTGGAACAGATAACGAATCGCATCGGCACGAATCGCGTCGACCATGCCGGCGAACATGTCGAAGCCTTCTCGCTGGTATTCAACCAACGGGTCGCGCTGGCCCATCGCTCGGAGTCCGATCCCCTGGCGGAGGTGGTCCATTTCTGCCAAATGCTCACGCCATTTGTTATCGATCACCGACAACACCACCTGCCTCTCCAGCGAACGCATCAGGTCGGGTCCCACCTCTTGGCGGCGCCTGGTATAGGCACCCCGGGCATCCTCGATCGCCCACTGCTTGATCTCGTCAAATCCTTTTTCCTCAACCGTTTCCGGGGTGAATCGATGGGGATACAGAACTGCCAACGCCTCGCCGAGACCTTCCAGATCCCACTCAGATCGCGGAAAGTTGGGATCCAGCAAAGCCTCTACCACTCCCCCCACCGAGTCAGCCAGCCATTCATCGATCAAGGTAGTCGGGTCCTCGCCGGTGAGAATTCCGGTGCGCCACTCGTAGATGATCTCGCGCTGGCGGTTCATCACCTCGTCGTACTTGAGGACGTTCTTTCTGATCTCGAAGTTCTGAGCCTCCACCTGGCCTTGCGCCCGCTCGATGGAACGGGTGACTAGCTTGTGTTCGATAGGGACATCGGCCGGCATTCGCAGCCGCTGCATCAGCCCCGCCACTCGATCGGAAGCAAACCTCCGCATCAGATCGTCGCCGAGGGAGAGATAGAAGCGCGATTCGCCGGGATCGCCCTGTCGTCCCGAGCGTCCCCGCAGCTGGTTATCGATCCGGCGGGACTCGTGGCGCTCGGTCCCCAGCACGTAGAGCCCACCCAGCGCCACCACTTTCTCGGCTTCCGCCGCGGTCTCGGCCTGCAACCGATCAAGCAGGTGCCCGTGAGCGGCTGGAAAATCGGGGTGCTCGGGCGGAATACCCGCTTTGATGGCGGCCGCCCGTGCCAGCTCATCCGGGTTGCCCCCCAACTTGATGTCAACTCCGCGACCCGCCATGTTGGTGGCAACCGTCACCGCTCCCAGCCGCCCAGCCTGGGCGATGATGCCCGCCTCCTGCTCGTGGTTCTTGGCGTTGAGTACCTGGTGGGGAATCCCGCGGCGGTTGAGGAGTCCGGATAACCGCTCGGACTTCTCGATCGAGACCGTCCCCACCAACACCGGCTGGCCGGCTTGGTGACGGCTGACCAGGTCCTCCACCACCGCCTCGAACTTGGCGTCCTCGGACAGATAGACCAGGTCAGCCTGGTCGTCGCGGACCATCTGTTCGTTGGTCGGGATCTCGACAACGTCCAGTTTGTAGATCTCGGCGAACTCACCGGCCTCAGTCAGCGCGGTACCAGTCATCCCCGCCAGCTTGTCGTACATGCGGAAGTAGTTCTGGAGCGTGATGGTGGCCAGGGTCTGGTTCTCATCCTTGACCGCCACTTTTTCTTTGGCCTCGATCGCCTGATGGAGTCCTTCCGAGTAGCGGCGGCCCTCCAGGATGCGGCCAGTGAATTCGTCGACGATCTTGACCTCGCCTTCGGTAACCAAGTAGTCGACATCCCGTTGATAGAGGGCCTTGGCCCGCAGCGCAACATCCAAGTGGTGGACCAGGTCAACGTTGGAGTGGTCATACATGTTCTCTATCCCGAGCACCTCTTCCACCCGCCTCACCCCAGCTTCGGTAGTCATGACTTGACGGCGGCCCTCATCGACCTCGAAGTGGAGATCAGGCGTGAGCCGATCTGCAATGCGGGCGAAGTCCCGATACCACTTGGCCGAATCGGACACTCGCCCGCTGATGATGAGCGGGGTGCGAGCCTCGTCGACCAGGATGGAGTCCACCTCGTCGACAATCCCGAAATGGTGGCCCCGTTGCACCTGGTGAGTGGGGTTCATCGCCATGTTGTCGCGCAGGTAGTCGAACCCGAACTCGTTGTTGGTGCCGTAGGTGATGTCGGCTTGATAGGAGGGACGGCGTTCCTCTGGCGACATGTTGGCCTGGATCAGCCCCACTTCCAGCCCCAAGAAACGATGCACTCCCCCCATCCAGCGGGCATCCCGCTTGGCCAGGTAATCGTTGACCGTAACCACATGCACCCCCTCGCCTCCCAACGCATTCAGGTAGCTGGGCATGGTGGCGACCAGCGTCTTTCCCTCGCCAGTCTTCATCTCGGCGATCATCCCCCGGTGCAATGCCCCCGCCCCCATCACCTGCACATCGAAATGACGCTGGCCCAGCGTCCGCCGAGCTGCCTCTCGCACCACCGCGAACGCCTCTGCTTCGAGGTCGTCTGCGGACTCTCCGGCTTGCAGTCGCTGGCGGAACTCGACAGTCTTGCGACCCAGGTCGGCGTCGTTCAGCTCAGCCAGGTGGGCCTCGAAGCTGTTGACCCGCACCGCCAGCGCGATCAACTCTTTGATGCGTTTGCCCTCGCCAGCACTCAGCAACCGTTTGAACAGTGACATAGTGGCAATGGTACCGACCCAGGCGGGCAAGCCCCGCCGACCCCCCTATCCGGGAGCGGAACCCGAACCAAGCTGTAGACAGCGACCGTACACGTGCACTAAGCCCGCGCCAGCAGCTCGACAATGTGGGGGTCCTCCAGCAGCGTCGCTGGCCGCACCCCAACTTGTTCCGGCAACAACTGGCTGACAACCGAGGCGGGATCGATCCGGCGAGGATCCGAGATCTCGGCCTCGCCTTCTCCCGACCAGCTGATGCTGATCACCAACGGGTACTCGGTTCCCGGTTCCAGCACCATCACAACGCTCTCGTCGCTGAGCTGGAGTAGCGATCCGGTTGGATAGAGGCCCATCATGTGACAGAAGGCCCGCACCAGGTCGGGATCGAACTGGGTTCCCACCCCTTCCACCAACACCTGCAGCGCTCGGTTGGGTGGCTCGGCTCGCTTGTACGAGCGCCGGGTCGTCATCGCGTCATAAACATCGCAGACGGTGACCATGCGACTGAAAAGATGCAACCTACCCCTCCCTTTGACGCGGGGATAACCAAGGTCGTCGAAACGGGCATGGTGCTCGAGCGCAACCCGAGCCGCGATTTCCTGGCCAGGTCCGGAGGCGGCCAGGATCGCCTGTGCCCCCTCCTGAGGATGGAGGCGAACCTCTGCCCACTGCGAGTCGTCCAAACGCCCTGGGTATTGGATGATCGAGGGCAGCAAGCGCACTTTCCCGACATCGTGCAATAGCGCTCCAGTGCCCAGCCCCACTAGTTGAGCATCGTCAAGCCCGAGCTTCTTACCCAACGAGATGGCCAGGATCGAGGTGTTCACCGAGTGAAAGAAGGTGTACTCGTCATGGGTCTTGAGCCCAGCCAACAGCAAGGAGGCGCCGGGCTGGTTCAGCACCGCCTCCAGCAGTCCTTCCACCGCGCTTGCGACATCGGTGAGCTCGAAGGCTTCGCCTCCATCTGCGGCGGCGGTGACCCCCCGCAACAGGTCGAGAGCAGAAGCGTAGGAACGGCGCAGGTTGGAGAGGCGGACCGCATCTTTCAACTCGGCCTTGGAGAACGGGCGCTCGTTGATCTTGATGGTGCCGTCGGCTGGCACATCAGAGGAGTCGGAGGAGATGAATACAGCCAGCTCTTCCAGGTCACTGGCAGAAACCGGGTGCTTGAGTGAGATGGAAGACAACCCGCGCTCATCGAAGGCCTCGACCAATGGCCCCAATTCGAGCGAGGCCTGCGGAAGCAGCACCTTGTCGAGGTAGAAGGCGCCTTCTACCACTGAAAGTACCACCCGTCCATCTTCCTCGGTAACCATGGCAGCCGAGCGAGCGGCTTGCTCGACGGCTTCCCGGGCAGTGGGGTGATCGAGCGGATACAGCCCGACTGCACTGATTGCTCGGCGGAGCGAAGCCAGGAATCGGAAAGCGTCAGCTTGCCGCACGCGCTTGCCTTTTCTGAACCGCGCTGCGAGCAGCATCCCGGAGAGCACGGGCCCCTCCCGAGAGCCCGGCGCGTCGCTCGGCCAACTCTTGCAAGGCATGGTGAGCGAGCGGACTGTGATCCGTCGCCAGTAGCTCGATCAGTTTCAGCTTGGTTTCGGTGGTTAGCCCCGAATCCGCAAGGAGCTCGGGAATGCGGGCGGTGTAGTCATTCCCTCGGTGGACGAGAGGCAACAGACCCACCGCGGTGAGCTGAACCCGATCGTTGGAATCGGAGACTGCTGTCCACACCTGGGGAGCTGCCTCGCGGCCAGCCAGTGCGACCAAAGAACGCAGCACCTCGGAACGGACCCGGTGATCGGCGTGTCTGGCAAGGCCGATCAAGGCCGGAATCGCCTCTTTCCTCCCCGCTTTGCCTAGCACCAGCGCCAGGTTGCGGACCACATACCAACGCCGATCCCGGGTGTGGGGAATCATCCCGTCGATCTCGAGCTTGGCCAGATCCACCATCAAGTCGATCAGGGCTCGCCGCCGGGCGGCGTCTTCCTCGCTGCCCAACAGCTCGACGATGGGGGCGATCGCATGCCGACCGATGGCAGCTAGCAACCGGCGGCGAGGAGAGTTGGCTGGAGTCGCCTCGAGGTCGGCCACCAACAGCTGCAACAGTTCCGGGGTTGCCACCAAGTGATAGCCAACCCCCAGCTCTGGATTCCTGTTAGCAACTTCGAGCACTTCGCGGGAGAGCCCCTCTACCCAAGCCAGCGCCGCCTCGAATTGGTCCCGTTGCACAGCGTCGCTCACCCGAGAGGCCCAGATTCTGAGCAAACGCTGCACCCGGTGGGAGCGCTGTTCGACTTGGAGCAGACCCCGCATCACCTCGACCCCGTTTTCGAGGCCGAGCGAGATCTCGGCTACCTCTTGGCGAAGCGCCGCAAATGGCTTGAGGTCGGCGATTGTGAAGTCCTTGATCCCCGCCACCCGCTCTCCGATCCGCCCCACCACCGCCTGTTGGGCACCTTCAAGATCGGGCCCTGACTGCAGGAGTGATTCCAGGTCGGGCGTGCCACCCCGCTCGACAGCAGCCACTCGGGCGTAGTCGAGCAACAGCGGGAACACTCCCTCTTCCAAGTTGGGTGCCAGCATCGCCAATTCGTAGGCCGCGAACTGATCCAAGAAAAGTTGGAAATGGCGTTCGGCGCGCCGTTCCAGGGCTAGCGAGATGGTTGCCAGCTGGAACTTGACGGGCAGGAAGGCAAACGTCTCCACGAAGGTCTGCACGATCTTGTCGCGACCCGACCAATCCTCGGCTTCCACCTGGCGAAACAGGTGTTCGAACTGGGCGCAGAACTCCTCCGCAAAGCGGGCGGGATCCTCCCCCGACTCCTTGATCAGCTTGCGGGCGAAGCGACGGGGCACCGCTCCCTGGCGGATAGCGTCGTTTACTTCTTCGGCCCTGCCGATCTCTCCTCCGATGACGCGGGCTGAGCTGCGCCGGTGCTCAGTCAGCTCGGGCCGGGCCCGGGTCCGCATCGCCCGCACCCCGCCCAGATCGAGCTGGTTCTGCAAGTCCTCTCCCTCGATCGGTGTGCTCCCCAGCAGTTGAAAGAAGGCAGCCAGCTCCCTTGACTCGGGGGCTCGGGTTAGCGCGACCGAGGCGACGTTGTGCATGAACAGCAGGCGGGCGAGTTTGCCCACCGCCTGATTGCGGATCGAGAGCGGCTCCGCGTTCTGGCTGAAGCCGTCCGGATCGACATCAATTGTTACCGACTGATCGGAAAGATCGGCTAGGGCGACCAACGAGCGCTCCCAAGGAGGTTTGCCGTCGGGTTGGGGGTAGAGATTGAGAGTATTCCAAGCGCTGGCAAGCGCTTCCAACATTCGCGTCGCCTGCGAGCCGCTGGGGTTCATGGCTCACCCCAGGTCGATGAGGTGTTCCCTGAGAGCGTAGAGGACGGCCTCACTACGGGAATGCAGGCCAAGTTTGTCGAGGACGTTGCGGACGTGGTTCTTGACGGTGTTCTCGGAAATGAACAGTCGTTCCCCGATCTCGCGACTGGTGTAGCCCTGGGCCACCAGCTGTAGTACTTCGATCTCACGCCCAGTCAGGCTGGGTGAGCGGGCGGCAACGACGTCGCGATGACGCAGCAGTTGGCGGACCGCTTCGAACAGTTTGGCTGCCATCTTGGGTGAAACCACCGCGCCATTCTTGGCGACGTCTTGGATGGCTTGGGCCAAGGATGGGAAGGGGGTGTCCTTGACAACGTAGCCGCGGGCACCGCCCTTGATGGCTGCCAGCAGATCGTCTGGCGACTCGCTCACGGTCAACAGTACGATGCGAGCGGCGGGGGCGGCGGCCTGGACCTTGTCGATCACCTCCAGTCCGGAACGTCCCGGCATCAGCACGTCGAGGACTACCACATCAGGTTGTAGACGCTCGGCTTCGGCAACCGCTCCGTGGGCATCCTCGGCCTGTCCGACGACGCGGAAGCCAGCCTCGGCTAGGGCCGCCGAGAGTCCGGCACGGAACAGAGGGGCGTCGTCGACAACGAGGACGGTGGTCATGCCGATTCGATCAATCCCAATCTGCCGTCACGGCGGAGATAGAGCACCGAGTGATGCCGGCTGTCTGCATTCAGGAAAACAAAGAAGGCGTGCCCGAGCATTTGCATCTGGAGCGCTGCCTCCTGGGGGCTCATGGGCTTCATCGTGAACCTCTTGGTGCGAACGATTTCGAGTTCTGAACTCGATTCCTCTGATGCTTCGGCAGTCGGGACGAGGCCATTGAGCCGTTTGTTCTCCCCGGACCGGGCCCTTGTAATCAGGCGGTCTTTGAGCTGGCGGAGCCGCCGCTGCAGCTTTTCGACCCCCAAGTCCACCGCTTCTTTCGGCTCTTGGCCATGAGCCTCGACTCGCACCACATTCCCAGCCACCAAAGTGGTGATCTCGACCCGAACCCGCTGACCAGCCAACCGCGGATTGTGTTCTTCATGGAATTCGACATCTGCCCTTGGCACCTGCCGCTCGAACGAGCGGGCGGCGTGCGTGATCTTGGCGGCAATCGATTCCTTCAGCTCTGGGCTTAGCTGCATGTCTCCATGGATGCTGACTTCCATTACTTGCTCCCTTGGTTGGGTCGGCTATTGGACTCGCCTGTCAGTGCTTTGAGGGATCGGGGCGGGGGCCTCGCCGGCTTCCATCTCCCCGCATGAACTGAAGCGCGGGTGCTCCCCTGAACAGGCACGCGAAGACTCCAGGGGTGGAGCGGAGCTCGGGCCTCCGGGAGCGGAGAGGTCATCGAGTGACCTTTACCACGAGTACCTCCTCACTATACGCCTGCTCCGGTAGCCGTGACGGCGCCCAGGGGAGGGCGCCCGATTGCCTCCCAAGCCACCAACAGCGTGCCCCCAGTCGTCACCACGTCGTCGACCAGAACCGCGCCAGCAGGCGCAGCTGCCCTGGCAATGAAGCCCACTCGCCCCCGCGCCGTCCTCCGCTTGCCTGCCCGAGGGGGGCGCCACCAGGCGGGCTCCAACAGTCCCAGCATCCGCAGGCCGGTGCGGCGGGACAACTCTGCCGCCAATTCCAACCCGGGATCCACCCCGTAGCGAAGACGCCTGAGGTGGGACCTGGGGACTGGGATCAGGACCGTCGCCCCGTTCGGAACCAGTCTCGTCATGGCGGCTGCCAGCGGCCTAGTCGCCCTCCCAACCCCTTGGTACTTGAGCAGCCGCACCAGTTCTCTTGCTCCGCCGGCGTGTTCGAAGGCCGGCCTCACCACCAGGGCTTGGCCGAGCAGTCGAGGGCGGCCGGGCTGAAAGGAATGTTGACAGTCGACGCAGACCGAAGCGCCACTCCATTGCAGACAGCAGAGACATACCACGCCTGGAGGATGCCTCCCGGGTGTGACACAAGGACACCGGAGGTCGTCGGGTCGCTCAAGTCGATTGGGTATCTGAAAAATAGTCCGCTTTCTGATCCGGAACTCAGCCAACCCGGCCCCGGATGCGCCAGAGTTGGCTACTTTGATTGACACCAAGGGCCCTAGGGAGGCAAGCGTGCTGGATGTAGCCAGGGAGCGAGAGCGGCAGCGAGGCAAGCGGCTGCGACGCATGCTGGTGATTCTGGGGCCGATCGCGGGCTGGATGTGGATTCGAGCACTGACCGGCAATCCCGTTCATTTTGGACTGCCCCAGTTGCCGGCCGACGCAGGGATCTGGTTGCCGGGGTTGCTTCTGATTTTCGTCCTCGGCGCGGTGGTGCTGGCCCCCATGCTTGGCAATGCCAGATCGCCCCATGTCACCTACCGGCCCGAGCAGATCGAAGTCGGCTTCCGGGACGTGATCGGGTTGGGGCCGGTGCTGGGCGAGGTCCAGCGCACGCTGCAGGTGTTCTTGGACCATCGCCAGTTCCAAGGAAGGATGGGCGGACGCCCCCGGCGGGGAGTGCTGTTCGAAGGACCGCCGGGTACCGGAAAGACCCACGTCGCCAAGGCGATGGCGAAGGAGGCGGGGGTACCGTTTCTGTTCGTTTCTTCGACCGCCTTCCAGTCGATGTGGTACGGAATGACCGGTCGGCGGATCAAGAGTTACTTCAGGGCCCTGCGCAAAGCCGCTCGCAAGGAAGGCGGCGCCATCGGTTTCATCGAAGAGATCGATGCCATCGGCACGCGGCGGGCCAATTCCTCCGCAACCCCCGCCAACCCCAACATCTCTCCCACCTTGACAGAAGGTGTGGGCGGGGTTGTCAACGAGCTCCTCATCCAGCTGCAGAGCTTCGACGAGCCAACCAACGGCCTGCGCGTCTTCAACTGGATGGCGGGAAAGATCAACCGCTTGCTCCCGGTGGGAAGCCAGATCAAGACTCGAAGGCCCCAGCCGGCCAACATCTTGTTGATCGGGGCAACCAACCGCGCCGACTCACTCGACCCGGCCCTGCTGCGACCAGGCCGCTTCGATCGCATCCTGCATTTCGACATCCCAGGGCGCCGCTCGCGACGGGAACTGGTCGAGTACTTCCTCGCTCGCAAGGCGCATACTCCTGAGCTGGACACCGAGCGAGCCCGGGAGGAGCTGAGCGCCTCCACCCAGGGTTACTCGCCAGCCTCGCTCGAGCACCTCTTCGACGAGGCGCTGTTAGTGGCACTCCGCAACCGCCGGGACGCCCTGACTTCGGCCGACCTGCGGCGGGCCCGAATGGAAGTGGAGATCGGGCTGCCGCAACCCGCCGACTACACCCCGCTCGAGCGCACCACCATCGCGGTCCACGAGTCGGGACACGCGACTGTTGCTTACTTGGTCGGTAAGGGGCGGCGCCTGGAAGTGCTGTCGATCATCAAGCGCCGGGAAGCCCTGGGGCTGCTGGCGCACACCGACATCGAAGAGCGTTTCACCAAGAGCCGGAGCGAGCTAACCGCCATCCTTCAGATCGCCTTGGGCGGCATGGTGGCCGAAGAGATCTTCTTCGGCGAATCCGGCACCGGGCCGGCGGGCGACCTGGAGGCTGCCACCAACGTGGCGGTGGAGATGGTGGGTTCGCTGGGCATGAGCGATTCGCTGATCTCGTTTCGCTCGATCTCGAACGGGATGATCGGAGGCAACCTGGCCTCCCGGGTACTCGCCGACAAGGACGCTCGCGAGGCAATCAACAACCTGCTCGACACCCAGAAACGAGAGGTCACCAAGTTGCTGGCTGCCAACCGTCACTTAGTCGAAGCACTGCGCGACGCCCTCTTGGAGCGGGAAGAACTGATCGATGACGACATCTTGGAGGTTCTCCGCCGAGCAACAGGGTCACCTGCTCCTGTGGTTGAGCTGGTCGAGCGGGAGGCGAGGGAGAGATCCATCGCCCGTCACCCCGCCGCCGGTCAGTAGTCGTAACCCCAAAACAAGCAACGGGGCCCCGGTAAAGGGGCCCCGTCGAGTTGGTTTTCCTACCGCCGAGCGAACATGGCGTCCTGGCGGTATCCGGTATGGAAATCGCTCGTGTAGAAGTCGATCTGCGGGGTGGTGACCTCTTGGTTGAGGCCCGTCCACACCACGTTGATCGAGTCGTCGGGGCCAACGGCCAGCCCGGTGTAGTCACCGTGGAAGACGTTGCAGTCCTTGCCGGGGGTAGGGCCGCCGCAGATGGTCGGCCAGCCAGTGGTGTACTGCCCGACCCAGTGGGTGGCGGACTCGTCGATGTGCTCAGCCGGACCGAGCGCTTCCGGCGCGTCCGATCCGACTACCAGCACGTGCCGGAAGGTGTCAGTAACCGGAGCCTCGCTGTCCTGGTCGAAAGCCACCACCAAGGTGCCGTCCGAGAGGAAGCCCGCCCACGGAAACCACTGGTGCTTTCCGGTGTAGTAGACAGGAGAGCGAGCACTCCAGCTGGAACCGCCGTCGAACGACTCCGACTTGTAAATGCTGACCACCGAGCCGGGCCCGGCGTTGCACGGGTCATAGTTGTTGGCAGCGTTAGCCGGCAACAAGAAGAAGCATCCGTCAGAGAAACCGGAGTTGGAGGTGCCTCGATCGCTCCAGGTCACCACCAGGTGGTTCGAATCTCTCGGATCGACCGCCATGTTGCCGAAGGAGGCCCACCGTATCTGATGGCCCCACACCGTCTGGCGGCGGATCACCGAAAACGGCATGTCGTAATAGCCGTCTTCCAACTGGGCCACCTGCACCGGGGCGCCGAAGCTCACTCCGCCATTGGTCGAGCGGACCACCATGATCTGGTCGTCGAAGGCGAAGGAACCCTCCCAACCCGCCTGGTTCTGTTCGTTAAGGAAGTACACGTAGACCGTTCCGTTGGGAGCTACTACTGGGTTGGAGCCCTGGTCTTCGTCGCACTCCAGCGCCGCCCCAGTTTCCTGGTAGGTGCACGAGGAGTGCGAGCCCGAGATCTCCTTCGGCTTCGACCAGGTGAGGCCACCGTCGTCGGAATAACTCAAGTAGATAGGCGACTCGGCGTAGGAACCATGCAGTCCGTTGAGGAAGCGGGTGGCGGTCACGTAGGTGCGGCCGTAGAAGTCCGAATCCTTGTTGTTGTCGACCGCGATCCACTCCTTGTCCCAGAACACCGCCTGGTTAGCGGGGCCGATCCCGGTCCCTGTCCCCATCATGACCGTGACCGGGGCACTCCAGGTCACCCCGCCGTCTGTGGAGCGACTGACCGAGACGTCGCCCTGCGAGACGTATGGGCCGCCATTACCACCGACGTTCTCGAGCTGTGCCATCAGCGCAAGCGAACCATCCCCATTCGCGAACTTGGCATTGAAGGCCGGGGCCGGATCGCCCGCCCCGTTACCGGAACGCAGCGGGATCTGGCCGTCCAGCCAGGTTGCGCCGCCATCGAAGGAGGTGAAGAACCCGGTCGGCACAAACGCCTGACGGGCTCCGGTGGAGTTGTTGAACCGATAAAAGTAGTCGTTCGACCCGGCCAGGAGGTGGTCGTGGTCGAGCGGGTCAACCGCGATGGCGATCTCGTTGTCAGGCGAGAAGTCGCCAAACGTGGCGGTCTCGGCGCAGGACATGTCCACCGCCGTCGCCGGGTCGCCTTTACTCCTACAGCGCTCCTCGGTGATCTGGGTCTTGCTGAACTGGCCGCCGCTTTGACCGGCCAACGGTGCCTCCAACAACGCCGCCGGCTTCAGCCACCGCTCGGCGATCAGAGTGGCGGTGCTGGCAGGTTTGTCCCTTGCCACTGAAGGGGCCGCCAAGGCCCCCCCGACTAAGGCCACCATTGCGAGAACCATCAGTATCCGCCTCCGCATGCGCTACTCCTTTCCGAGGGACACGACCCTCGCTGCTTCCAAGCTCTCGGCGCAGGCGCCCTGAGGCATCGGCACCTAGACCCTCCGATACTACCCCGATACTACAGAGAGTGTCCAGTGGGCCGCTGGGCGTTGAAACCTATTGGTCTCAGCCGGTAACAAAGCCAGCCAGAGGTTGTTGTCGCCATGAACCACTGCAGTCAAGTGGGCCCAAGCCCCCAAAGGGCAGGCGGGTCGATCCGCCAGAATGACGGATCATGCAAGAGGTTTCTCCGGCGCCTGCCAGCGGGCTGGATTGGGTACGCCGTCATCGGGTTGGATGCGTGTTGGGAGCCATGGTGGCGGTGTGGACCGCTACCTATGTCGGTTTGGGAGCAATCCGTCATAACCGCTTTGGCACCTTCGGCTTCGACCTAGGCATCTACGACCAGGCAGTGTGGCTGGTCTCGAACTTCCACGATCCGTTCATCACCGTGCGGGGGATGAACTTCTTTGGACACCACTTCAATCCCTTCTTGATCCTGTTTGCTCCCTTCTACTGGCTCGGGGCCGGGGCTCGCTTCATGCTGGTTTTCCAAGTGCTGGCTCAGGCCGGGGCCGGGTTGGGGGTGTATCTGTTGGCCCGCGATCGCTTACGCAGCCGCTGGCTAGGAGTGGCAATGGCCGGGGTGCTGTTCCTCAACCCCACCAATCAATGGTTGGTGTGGGAGTTCTTTCACCCCGACGTGCTGGCCATCCCTGGCCTGGTCTTCGCCTATTGGGCGGCCCGGCAGAAGCGGTGGGGTCTGCTGTGGCTGAGCGCCTTTCTAACCCTTTCGGTGAAAGAGGACGCCGCTCTTGCCATCCTGATGCTTGGCATCCTGCTGGTCGCCTGGGGGGAACGGCGCCGGGGGGCGCTGCTAGCCGGGATCGCGCTGGGCTGGTTCGTCTTGGTGACCAGAGTGTTGCTCCCCGAGGTCAACGGAGTTGCCCCCTTCTACGACTACTTCTTCTCCGACTTTGGGAGCTCGCCCCTGGAAGTGATCAGAAACGCCATCTCCAATCCGACCAAGACTCTCCGCTACATCACTCAGCGAGACCACCTCATCTGGTACTTCAAAATGCTGATCCCATTCGCCTTCCTTCCGCTACGAGGCTGGTGGGCGTTTGGGCTGGCGCTCCCAATGGTTGCGGTGAACGTCCTCACTTCATTCCCGTATACCCGCGACTTCCGCTTCCACTATTCGGCGATTGTCCTCGCCGCCGCCGTGATCGCAACCGTCGAGGCGATCGCCCGCTTGCAACCACACCTCCGCCGGTTGGCGGTCGGCGCGGTTGGAGTGGCGGCTTTGGGGTCCTCGATCGCACTGGGCCCAGGGCCACTGAGTTGGAATTACACAGACGGGCAGTGGCCGCTGGGGAGTGAGGCGCGGGCGGCAGCCGAGATCCGCCAGCAAGCGTTGGCCTTGGTGCCATCGGAGGCATCCGTCTCGGCCGCCTACTCGTTGGTACCCCATCTCGCCCACCGGCGGGAGGTGTATGAGTTCCCGGTTCCCTGGCGCAACGTGAACTGGGGAATCGCCGGTGAGAACCTGGCGGATCCGGCCGGAGTCGACTGGATCGTGCTGGATCGCAGCCGGCTGGACCCTCGCGATGGGGACGTCATGGCCCTGGTCGATGAGCTGCTCGTCACTCAGTTCACGATCCGCTTCGATCAGGAAGGGGTCCTCGTAGCCGAGCGAACCGCTTCTGGCTGAACCACCAAGCCAGGCTAAGTGTCTCACTCCACATTGGTAGAGAGACTTGCAAGCAACCAGCTCAGCGGTCAGCAACCCAACTCTTGGGTCCACTCCTCTCCGTTGTTCCATTCGGGAGCGAAGCCGTATGGTCCGCGGTTCTCATAAGGCGTGTCGGTGGTAGTGGTGTCATAGCACGCCCCAGTCACCAAGGCTCCCTCGGGGAGAGGTATGTCATCGACAACACCAGGGAAGATCTCAGTCGGAAAGGGAGTCTCGAAACGCACTTTCGGTATGATCACCGCTGGCTCGAGATCTCGGCGATCCACCTCCACCACCGTGAATGGATGCTGAGCCAGGAAGTCGCTCGCCCACAGATCGTCGGTCATCTCTTTGACCGCCGCCTCGGCCTCTGCGGGGGTGACTCCGTCCAACAAGGTGGCGGTGGAAGCATCGGCGGTGACTGCCACCGCCCCGCAGCCATCCCAGGGCAGGCTCAGGTACCCGATGATTCCCCGGCTGCCGGTCACATAGTCGACGATGCCGTAGGCCCCCCGGATGAAGAGCCCGTCGCTCTCGCCACACACTCCCGGATGCCCATCTGCGTACTGGGGTGGAATGGGGACGGGGTGCTTGAAATCGAAGACGACGAGAACCCGATCCTCGGCACCTTCGATCTGGCGGACTTGGATCACCTCGAAACCACCCGGAAGTTCTTCCACGAGCCCCCACGATATGTGGCCCTGCAAGGCCTTCATCGCCCGCCGAGCATCATCAGAGTCGATTGGTATCGGCCCCGCCGCTCGCTCCCCTCCACAACTCGTGACCGCAAGGCTCACCACCAGTAGTAGAGGTTGAATCCTCATATGGATCGCACCACTCCCACCGTGTCAGTGCCGTTGCCGTCCCAATCTCCTACCACCGGGCGATCGCCCAGGATGCCGAAGTAGCAGCTGACAGTGCTGCTGTAAACCTGCAGATAGAAGCGGCCCTCAGACGGCCGGTAGACACCGACTTTGTCCCAGCCGACGCCGTCCCAGTCGCCTGCTATGGCCCCGTCGCCAGGGTTGCCAAACGGACCGACCACGTGGGTTCCCCAGGCGGTGCTCAGATAGAACGTATTGTTCCTGTACACCCCGAAATTGTCGCCGCCTATGCCATCCCAATCTCCAACCACCGGCTGGTCACCCGGATCGCCAAAAAACCCGCTGGCTGGAAGTTGACCAGGCACTTCCCAAGTCCACAGTCCGGTGGAGGAGTTGAAAATCGCGACCTCGTCAATGCCGTTGCCGTCTCCATCCCATGCCCGCGCCTGATTGATGCCGGTAAGGCCCATGGCAAGCCGAGGCTTCCCTTCACGGTCAACGACGACTCCGTCGAACACTCCGGGCTGGCTACGGGGGTCTTGGATGATCGGAGCATTGGGGTCTCCGTTCCTGAAAGGGCCAGACCAGTCCCCAGCGACGGGATACTCCGTTGGGGCATTTCCAAATTCCCAAGTGGCGTCGGTGAGGCATTGATTAGTGTTTGTGTTTGAAAGCAGCCACGACAGCCTTGGTACTGGGGGTGCTCCGGTCAGGGCTTTTACTCCAAATCGAGCCTCGGCGGTCTCCATCACTGAGAAGGTATCGAACTCCTTTTCCTTCGGGTGAAAGTCCAGGTGGGTGACTTTCCCTACCCTCAATTTGCCGCTGCCGGCGCCAGACATGGCGACCGACATGTTGATCATGATCAGGTTTCTTGGGTAGGTACCTTCCACGTTCAGGCGACCGGATGAGCTAGTCCAGATCTTGTTGCTCGGCTTCCAGATGGAAGGGCTCAGGCTCACCCACTTCACATCGAGGTCGCCTCCGTTCTGATGTCCCAAGACTTCCCCCAATGGATTGCTGTCATAGGTGGTGGGCTGGGAACAGTGCCCGGCGGTGAGGAAGCCGGTCTCTGAAGAGTTCTGCTTCCTCACAATGAAGCCGACCGCGCAGCCGATATCCAACCCCGCCATCATGTCAGGGGCGCAGTCGTGCCTGGCACAGGCATCGTCCCCTGAGAACACCGGAGTCGGGAGGACGCGAACCATCTCTCCGAGCTCGCCTACCAGGAAAGGAGCCAGCCGGGCAGCAGTAGTCTCGGGCTCCGCGGACCAGATCACTACCTGGTTGGTCTTGACCTCGATCGCAATCGTGAACTGGTTCCAGGCCTCAGCCGGTCCCGCCTGCCTGATTTCGACAACTCTCCGAGTTGCGTCTCTGAGTTCTGCCTCGCTCCGGCGGAACTGCCTGACTTCGATTCCGAACGCCTGCTCGAGGCCGGGAGGCACCGCCGGCGCATCTCCTGCGAAGGCGATGACAACCCCGTAGCGATCGGGCGTCGAATCCAGCCACGCTCCTGCAAAGGTCTCCGGGTTTGCCTCGCGCATCCGAGCCACCCACCTAGCGATTACCGGTTCCAACGCCAGGCGCCGAATCGCCTCTCCCCTTTTCACTCCAGCGTCCTGCATCACAAACTCGACAAACTCCGCTGCCGGTTCCTCCGGGGCCTTCCCCTGGTAGTTGGCCAAGTAGCTGTTGTACCAGGTTGGCGCCATTACTTGGCTGGAACCTATGAACGATTTTGCTGCTACTGGCTTGAACACCTGGCACCACCGCTCCGATAGCCACCAACATTGCAAGTCCAACGATTCTGAAACGCATGATCCCTCCTCAACGCTTTGGTTTGTGCGACCGAATGGCGGGATACCGCCGGAGGAGACCGAGCCTCAGCTAGACGGAGGGAGGAATCGACATAGAGAGCGAGAGAGAGAGCGAGAGAGAGAGCTTCTTCACTGTCGCCTCCAATCCTGGGGTGGACCTACACCCCGGAAAGCCAGCACGGCTGAGTAAGCTCAGTTGGCGTTGCTCGGCGACTGATTTGTCTTCGTCTACGTTCCGTGTTGCCAGGAGGCGAGGTATTCGATCTGCTCGGGCCGTAGCACTTGCAGCGTCCCTCCCATCGCTTCCAGCTTGGCCCGAGCCACCTCGTCATCCAGCTCCTTCGGCAAGCGATAAACCTGCGGCTTGAGGGTTCCCGCGTTCTCGACCAGCCACAGCGCGGCCAGGGCCTGGTCCGAGAATGACATATCCATCACGTCGGCCGGATGTCCCTCGGCTGCTCCCAGGTTCATCAGCCTTCCCTCTGCGATCACCAGCAACCGGCGCCCATCCTCGAGCGTGAACTCCTCCAGATTGGGCCGCAGAATCCGATGCGAGCGAGCCATCGATCGCAGCGTCGCCAAATCGATCTCGACGTCGAAGTGGCCGGCATTGCCCATGATCGAACCATCCCGCATCGCATTGAAATCGCTCTTGACCAACACCGAAGTGTTGCCGGTGACAGTGATGAAGACGTCGCCGATGCGGGAGGCCTCGCTTGTGGTCATCACCTGGAAACCGTCCATGGTTGCCGCCAAGGCCCGGATGGGGTCTATCTCTACCACTATTACTCGCGCCCCCAGACCGCGGGCCCTCTCCGCAACCCCCTGTCCGCATTGGCCGTAGCCGCAGACCACCACCACTTTGCCGGCCAGCAGCATGTTGGTGGCGCGCATGAAGCCGTCCCAGGATGACTGGCCGGTGCCGTAGCGGTTGTCGAAGAGATGTTTGGTGTCGGAATCATTGACGGCCACCACCGGGAGCCGCAGGGTTCCGTCCGCCTCCATCGCCTTCAGTCGGATCACTCCAGTGGTGGTCTCCTCGGTAGAGCCGAGGAGGGCGAGATCTTTGCGTTCGGTGTGGAGCAGAGTCACCAGGTCGGCGCCATCGTCCATGGTGATGGTGGGGCCGAAGTCCAACACCGCGTTCAGGTGCTGGTAGTAGGTGTCGCGGTCCTCACCTCGGATCGCGAAGACCGGGATTCCCTCTGCCACCAAGGCGGCGGCAACGTCGTCTTGGGTGGAGAGTGGATTGGAGGCGCACAAGGCAACTTCGGCACCGCCCTGGCGCAGCGCCAACATCAGGTTGGCGGTCTCGGCGGTCACGTGCAGGCAGGCTCCGATTCGTTGGCCGGAAAGCGAACCCTCTTTCTCGAAGCGCTCCCGGATGGCTGCCAGCACCGGCATCCGGCGGGCGGCCCAAGCAATCCGATCGGCGCCGGCCGCCGCCAGTTGGGGGTTGGCAATGTGATTGGTAGTCGGCACGTGTTTACTCCTCCGCTAGTCGTTGCTTGAGCATTTCGATGGGCGCCACCGGCAACGGATCGACCCCAGCCTGGGCAGCCACGAACAGAGACACCAGGTCTCCGATCCCTATCAGACTAGCCAACTTCGCCCAGGTGGTCTCGCCCTGCGCCCACACCGTGCCGACGAAAGCCACGTCGGCGCCGGCGATCTGGCGGGTGAGTTCGAAGCGCTTTGCCACCCGCGGGTGCTCGGCGGAATCCCGCAGCTCAACGATCCCGATCACTCGGCGGGTGAGCTCGGGGATGGACGCCCACCCCACCAGCTCGTTGTGATCGAGCTCGGGAAGCCAAGACGCGTAGGCAGCCCGCTTGCTGTTCTCGTTGAATTGGGTCTTCCAGCGCAGGGCGGCGACCCCACTCCCACCAGGGCCTCCGTAGATGACAGGGACGCGTCCGACCAGGCCCTCCGCCAAGTCCTCCGCCAACTCCGCTCCGGGGCCTTGTCCATCTTTACCGAACAGCGAATCCAGTACTGAAGCGGCTTCCTGCAACCCCCCGACTTGGTCGGGAAGAACGCCGGCGGCTTCGAGGACCATGCTCACCGCCCCCGCCAGATAGCCGAGCGCGGCCCGGGGCTGGAGTCCGCTAGGGATCTCGACGTGGGGCGCTCCGGCGGTGCGAGCGATCTCCGCCAGCTTGCCTCCGGTGGAGATGGCAACCATCGGCAGCTGGAGTTCCTGGGCGGCCGCTACTGCCGACAGCGTCTCTTCGGTGTTGCCTGAGTAGGAGACAGCGACCACCAGCGGCCGCTCCCGGGCCGCCCAACCCGGCAGTCCATAGCTCTTGTGCACCAGAGCCAGACGGCCGGCTTCCCCAGCCAGCAGGCCGGCGATATCACCCGAGATCCCGGAGCCGCCCATCCCAGTCACCAGAACCCGCTCTCCCGACGGCATCTCAGGAAGATGGAGCCGGGATGCCCACCGCAGCTGATCAGCCAGCCCCAGGGCTGCCTCCAACATCGGATTCATTGCGGAGCTTTCTCCTCAGAGGAAGTTTGCGAGGAGCGTTCATCAACCACCATGTTGGGAATCCCATCCACGATCGGATAGTGACGGCCGCACACTCGACACACCAACTCGTCTGCTCCCTCGTCGAGTTGGCCGTGACACACCGTGCACACCAGCACCTCTCGCAGCACTTCAGGGATGCCCATGCACTTCTCCTCCCACCACGCTTTGGACTTCGGCAACCAACTTCTCGACTGCTGCCGCGTCCGGCGCCTCCACGTTGAGTCTCAACACCGGCTCGGTGTTGGAGGGGCGTAGGTTGAACCAGCGGTCCTTCCAACTCACTGTGAGTCCATCTGTGCGGTCTAGCACCCCATCGAACGCCTTGCTCACCTCGGCCAGCGCTGCCGGCTGGTCGGTAACCTCCAGGTTGATCTCACCCGACTGGGTATATGGCTCCAACTCCTTTCGAATCAACGAAAGCGGACGGCCGTCTTCTGAGATCACCTGCAGCATCACCAGCATCGCCAGCATCCCAGAATCGGCCCTGAAATTGTCCCGGAAGTAGTAATGGCCGGAGTGTTCGCCCCCAAACACCGCGCCTGTCTCCGCCATCACAGCCTTGATGAAGGAATGCCCAACCCGGGTGCGCACCGGGATTCCTCCGTTGGCGATGACGGTCTCGGGGACTGCTCGGGAGCAGATCAGGTTGTGGACGATCCGAGAGCCCGGCGCGCGGGCCAAGAACCAACGGGCGATGAGGGCGGTGGTAGTGCTCCCCGAGAGCGGTTGGCGGCGGTCATCCACAAAGAAGGCACGGTCGGCGTCACCGTCGAATGCCACCCCCAGATCCAGGTGCTCGCGCTCCATCAGGACCAACAGATCGGCCAAGTTCTCCGGGCGCAAGGGATCGGCTGGGTGATTGGGAAAAGTCCCGTCAGGGTCCAGGTAGAGGCCGTACAGCTGAGTCGGGATGCGCCGGAAAACCGGCGCCACCACCACTCCCGCCATGCCGTTACCGGCGTCCACTCCAACTCGGAGCGGAGCAAAGCGGTCTGCTTCCACCACCGAGAAGAGGTGTTCGATGTAGTCGTCAACGATCAGGCGGCGCTCGAACGAGCCGGGTCGGGAGGCGGTCGGGGGGGGGTCAGCAGCGAGCGCCTTGATCTGGGCCAACCCGGTATCCGCCCCGACTGGGGAAGCCCCCGCCAGACAGAACTTGATTCCGTTCCACTCCGGCGGGTTATGCGAGGCGGTGATCATCGCCCCCGGCATCGAAGCGGCGCCCGAGAAGTAGTAGAGCATGTCGGTGGCGATCGATCCCAGCTCCACCACGTCAGTCCCCCCAGAACGAACTCCCTTGGCAAAAGCCTCGGTCAGGCTGGGCGAGGAGGGACGGCAATCCGAGCCGATGGCGATGGCGGGAGCTGCTGCGAAAGCCGAGAAGGCGGCACCGATCCGTTGCATGACTTCCGGGGTGAGCTCGGTGGCCACCAATCCACGCACGTCGTAGGCCTTGAAGATGAGATCGAGATCTGACATGGATGGGGGCATGGGTGGGGGATTGTACGGGACGGGACGGATCGGCCGGCACCATGCTTACACTCTTCCACTCGATGGCGTCTGCTTCCCCCACCGGTGGTCTTTCGGTGGTGGTACCGCTTCACAACGAGGCCGGGTTTCTGCCGATTGGACTCCCCCGCCTGCTCGAGATAGTGGTTGGGTTGGCAGACGAGGTGTGGCTGGTCGAGAACGGTTCCACCGACGCCACGCTTTCTCTGGCCCGCCAGGCGGCCGCCATCCATCCTCTGCTCCGGGTGCTGGCTCTCCCGACTCCCGATTACGGGGCCGCCCTGCGAGAGGGATTCCTGGCGGCCCGGGGTGAGTGGGTGGTGGCGTTCGACATCGACTACGCCTCCCGCCGGTTCCTCGAACAGATGGATGCCGAGAAGGAGCGCGCCGACATCGTGCTTGCCTCCAAGCGCGACCCCGCCTCCTCCGATAGCCGTTCGCGCTTGCGGCGGATCGGCACGGTTGGATTCAATCTGGCGTTGCGAACTTTGTTCGGGTCAAGAGTCTCTGATACCCACGGGATCAAGGCGATCCGCCGGGAGGTCATCACCCGGTTGGCGCCCCAGGTGCTCTCCACCCGCGATTTGTTTGATACCGAGCTGGTGCTGCGAGCGGAGCGGGCCGGCTACAGCATCATCGAAGTGCCCACCCAGGTGTTAGAACTGCGAGCGGCCCGCTCCAGCTTTGTCAAACGTATACCCCGGACGGTCCGCCAGCTGCTGCGTCTGCGACGTCAACTGGGTCGCCGCCCTTGAGCGCAAGCGGCGCCGCACTCCAAATCCAACCAACCCGATCAAGCCGAGGCCGGTTATCAGCATGCCAAGGTTTTCGGCCCAGGTGTTGGCAAAAACCAGCTCGACCTCGGCTTGGGTGGGGACCACCACCATGAAAGCAGGAGCGGCTCGCCACGGGCCTTCTGCCCCTTTGGCCTGCCAGTTGGGAAAAAAGGAGACCTTGATCAGATGGGGGACACCGATGGCGGTGGTGCGAAAACTAATGCGGTGGTCCTCCAGCACCACCTCACTCACCGATCCCGAACCACCCCCCCCCAGGCTTGGAGTGGCTGCCAGCCCCTGGCGCTCGGGACCTACCCGGGGCCAGCTGGGGGGCCCGCCCTCCACCAGCCAGTGATCCAGCTGGGTGAGGTCGCCGTACCAGTCGATCGCAGTCGAGGTGAAGTCTTCCTTATCGTCATCCCGAAAGATTCGGCTGAACCGGTCTCCCAGCCGGATCGGCTGTGGGTTCTCGAAAACCGCCGGCTGGTGGCTGGCAGCCTCCACCAGCGAACTCTGGGGTAACTCGAAGATCACAAACGCACCCTCGCTCCCCAGCTCCGTCAGCTCGGGTCGAGCCCTGGCCGCATCCCGGGCCCGCTCGGTAGCGGTCACGTAATAGCGAACGTTGAATAGCTCCAGGTGAGCAAGACCTCGTTCGATGTCGAACCCGGTATAGGGAAGACCAGGAATCGGGTTGGAAGGCTTGTCTGACAGCTCTGACGCATTCAGAAAGTGGAAGGGCGTACTCAGCGACGACTCGAACAGTAGACCTTCAATAGTTGGATGCTCCTCGCTCCAATATGGAAACAGCATGAGGGCGAGCGGAGTCCCGAAGTCGTCGATGGCATCGTTGGAGGCCTCCCACATGATCCGCCCGGGCGGGAGTGCATCGATGGTGTCCATCAAGCGGCGATAACTCGGCCAGGCTTCCCGGGCTTCGTAGCCCTTGAAGTTGTAAGCAGCCCACCCAGGGGCTAGGTCGATCCCGATCAGGGCCGGGAAGAACAGCGCGGCGGCGCCTGCCGCGGCGGCTCCGTTCCTCCACGCGGCGGTGCCCGGTAAGCGCCTTGCCAACTCGACGGCTGCCAGACCAACCGCCAACCCGGCGAACCACCAGATCCCGAAGAACCAGAACGGAAGCACTCTCCCGTTCCAGAGCTTGCCGGAGAGAAAGGGGAACATCGCGGCTGGGATCAGCGTGAAAGCCAGCATCGCGGTCGACTCAACCGGCCGGCGCCGCAACGCCCACACCGCCCCGATCACGGCCAGTGGGAGTAACGGCCAGATCTCAGATGGAAAAATGTCGGCCGATCCCCGCAGCGGGAAGTAGTTCATGTCGGTGGTATCACCGATGCGGACAACCAGTGGGATGGCCCAGAAGGCTGCCAGAGATCCACCCACCACCCAGGTCGTCGCCACTTTTCCTGCCAGACGGGGACGCGCCAGCAGCAGAACCAACGAAGTCAGGCCAAACGCCAGGCTGGTGATGACATGGCTCAACACCATCCCAGCCATCGCCAACCCGGTGGCGGGAGAGAACCCCCGCTCACGCGAGCGGATGTCCCGCATCAATAGCCCAAGAAAGGCGGTCCCAAACGCAAACGACCACGAGAACGAGTACTCGCCCGCCATGGTGGATTTCACGTTGCCGCCGTAGATCGAGAAGCTTTCCTGCAAAACGAAGCCAGCCGCTGCCATCGCCGCCACCGCTGCCACCAGACGCCGCCAGCCCATTCCCCGCCCCAGCAGATATCCGCCCACCGGAGTCAGGATTAGGCCCAGCACCGACACCATCTTGAAAGCGACCCCGTAAGGAAGTACCGAATCGAGGGCGACAATGCTGAAAGCCGGAAGCGGAAAGTAGAAGTAGAGAACCGGAAAGCCTGCATACCAATCGTTGCTCCACCCCATCAGCCGAGAGGGGAGGAGGTGATCACGGACGTAGGCCGGTACCAGCACGTGCGCCCCCATGTCACCGCCGGTGGGGGTATTGGCCCGCACGATATCGGCGGGTTGCACCACCAGCGTGATCGCCAGCACCGCCAATCCAACTAGCGCGGCGGCGGTAGTTCGACCCCCCCCCAACTTTCGCCGCCAAACCACGAACAGGAAGATACCGTAGAGAACGACGAAGCTGGCTGGCGCCCAAAAGCCGGCCCCGCTCATCGCCTCTGCCAGCCTACGCATGGATTCCTCCTCCTGGTCGGGGCCAGACCAACCTGATCACTGGGTGGAGAGCGCCGACGGGCAGCTCGAACCGACTGAGATTACTTGCGCCTCCGCCCACCATTTCCTTGGTGAGCGCGAGCCAGGTCGAGCACGTCGCCAAGCGGAAGTGACTTACCTTCCGAGTTCCACCAGCGATGCTCGCAAGCGTTGCACGAACAGAACTTGACCTGGGTGCCATCCGGAAGCGATAGATCGATTTGGATTGCATTTTCCGCCCCGCAGTCGGGGCAGCTAAGCGAAGCGGTAGAGCTGGTCTTCACGATGCCAGCCTACCGGCGTTGAACCAACGTCTCGACCGCCTCGGTCGGCGCTAGTTTTCCCAAATAGGCGGAACGGCGACGCTCACCGTCTTGCCAATAGGCATACCAGTAGGGGCCGTGCGGGCACTTCGTACAGTTGGTCTTGCCACACCGAACCGACTGTTCTCGAAAGCGCAACTTGGATCGGGGGACGTGGGTCTCGGCTCCCAAGCGCGCCTGCGCCAACATCAGCAACCGGCGGAGTTGGTGCACATCCATCGCCTTGACGGCGTCGCGAAGGTCTCGGTCGAGCTGCACGGAGAGAGAACCTTAGGAGCCGGCCGGGGTCCAATCGAGCAATACCCGCTGGACGGCCCGCTGTAGGCGCTGGGGAGGCACCTTTCCTGAGAATTGGGCCACCGGCTCCCCGGCCCGATCGACCACCACCAGCACGGGGACCCCGGTTACGCCGCGGGATGTGAACTGATCCGGCTCGGTCTCGTGACGAATGCGTCGCAGCGGAAGCCCGGTCCGTTCCGCCGAGTCCAAAGCCACCAAGCAATCCGGGCAGGCGTCAGAGGTGAATAGGACGATGCCCGGCGACATTCCCAAACCAGCCACATTCACCGCGGCGTGATCGCGTCTTCCCAGTTGACGGCCCAGTACCAACGCCGCCAAGCCAAGTCCGAGCAAGCCGACCAGCGCCCAACCTTCAGTTGTCACGACAGCTGAGCGTAATCGGACACAGTGCTCTGGTTTCCGTCAAGGCGGTGGGCTGGTCTGGGAGACAAACTCTTCGCTTGTCCGAGGGTTCATTCAGCTGTGGTATCGCCGGCGAGCGGGACGGCTCCGGCAAACGCGGTCTCGCCTCCCAACGAAGCGATCCACCCGACGCTGACCTGACCATCCGAAGTCACCTCGACTGCCTCGACTCCCACCACCGTCTCGAACAGACTCCCCGGCGGCATCGAAGGTGACACAAATACCTCACCCGCCAAGGTGCTGACCGTCACCGTTGTCGCCTCCGGACCGGGATTGAGCACCACCAAGCTGCGCAGAACGCCAGCGCCACCCCCCCCCGGGACCAGCCAGTGGTTGGCTTTACCAAGCCCGGCGATCGCAGCCAGGCCCCCGCTTCCCTCGGCCACCACAGTGGCAGCCAATGGCCCGCTGGCGCTCACCCGCAGACCAGCCGCGCTGCCAGCCGATGACGTGAACGAAACCTGACTGACACCCCCCCCCGGGACTACCACTGCTTCCGGGCCGGGAATCGGGCCGGCGACACCGAACAGTTCGACTGAAGTTGTCACTTCCTCGCTACCCGGATTGTGAAGGAAAAGCACGGCGGTCAGGGTGGGGCGATTGGCGACCGGGAACAACCATTCCCTGGCTACCCCGCCACCGCCCCACAGGGCGGTGCCAAACCGCGTAGTACGGGCCATCCACGGAACCACCGCCCCTTCCTGGGGGATCACAACCAAAGACACCTGCTGACGGATGCCCTCCAGTTCATGCAGGCGGACCTCGGTGAAGCCCAGTCCTCGAATCCCGATCCCATCCAGCTGTGGAGCCGGATCTAATCCGAGTTCGGTTGTGACTTGGACATCCACTTTGGCAGTCTGCAGGGTGGGGTTGAACAGCCTCAGCACCAACTGATCGTCAGCTGCCACCGAACCACCAGTTAGGTACCACTCTTTGGCCAACTCGCCAAAACACGTCTCGGCTGCCAAGGTGGTAGGACCCGAATACAGCGAGCTCACCGCGGTGGCGCCTCGGGTGAGTTCGACGATCGAAGCTCCCGGGTAGTACCGATGCACTTCACCAAGGTCGACCGAGATGGTTCCCGTCGCATCGTACGAGCCGCCGTCTTCCAGGTCGCCCGATTCGGTAAGCGAGAAACGCGCCCGAAAGGGAGCCAGGGCGGCTGCAGTCAAACCGACGTCTGCCTCGAAGGCAGCGCCCGGGCAATACCAGATGGCGGGAGTATCGCGACGAGTGGGTGGGAGAATCGGGTCCAGACTGCCGCTTGGCTCCGGGGCAGGGAGAGTCAGTGCGACTGAGGCTCCGAGGGCAACCAATACCGCCAGCGCCGCTCGCCTCATCTGCGACTCCGAATCAGTGATGCCAACCCGAGCAGGGCGGCGTAGCCGAAGCCGAGCTGGGTGAGCAGACGGAGCTGACCGATGCCGCGGAAGGAGACCGTCCCCTCGTCGGTGCTCACCGCGTTGGCCCACCCATCCTGGCGCCACCGATCGCCGGGAGCCCAACGTTCGTCTCCGTTCTCGGCGATCCGGACCGTAGTCGCCCGGGCCGGTCCCTGGTAGTCGGGTCCCTCCCAAACCCACGGGTCGCCGTCTGCGTCGGTAGCGCGAGCCGCCGCAATCCGATTTTCGAACACTGCGGTGTCGAACTGGAGCACCTCGCGCAGGTCCAGCTGGCGTCGTAAGGACTCATCCAGCTGTCCGGCGACAGTCGGGATCACCCAGCGGATGCCGAAGGCCGCCAGTTCCTCGCCGGCTCTAAAGGTATCCAGGTTGCTGATCCGACCGATTACCTCGGCCAGCGCCTGATCGCCCAAGCGAGGAGTGGGGAGCCACAGTTCCCACAATCGTGGCTCGGGGACTGAAACCACGCGATAGGAGACCTGGCTCGACAAAGTTCTGGCCTCGCCCAACATGGTTTCGGGCGGACCGATGATGAGGGCCCTGGCGGAGGCTTCGCCGCTCGCTCGCCCCGCCAGCGCCAACGGCTGCACCAGGTCGCTGGAGCCAAGCCCCCACCGGCCCAAGCCGAACGGAGCTAAGGCTAGGACTGCCAGCACCACACTTCCCAATCCTCCAACTCCAGTCAGCAAGCGGCGGGCAAGCGAGGACGAAGCCGACCGACGTAGCCCGTCAAGTCCAGCCGCAACCAACCCTCCCCCCCCCAGCGAGGCGATCACGAGTCCGGCCCAGCCCAACTCGGTGCCCCAGCCAAAGCTTCCGGAGCGGGCAACAATCGCACCGATCACTGCCAGCACCGCGCCCCAGCTCCCCACCCCCAGCCCGGCCCCTCTCCCCACCGCCAGCACCGCTACCGCGGCGGCGGCCGCCGGTACCAACACCCACCAACCCGGCCGCCAATACACGCCAACCCCGGCTGTCAACGCCCTGCCCACATCGCCGGCTGCGATCCACGGCAACAACATCGGGATGGCAGCCATGGTGGCGGCGCCTGCCACCAACGGAACCTGCGACAGCTTGCGGGAGAGCAGCGTCCACACCACAACCGCCAGCAGCGGCACCACCAGCAGCGGAGGTACCAGGGCGGATGCCAACCCAGTCGCCAGTGCCGCCAGGGTTACTCGACGTATCTGGCCGACTCCGCTCTGCCATGGGTGGAACAGCACGGAAAGCGCACAGGCGGTGAAGCCGAGACCAGCTAGCGCTGGCCAGGCACCCTCTTGCCCGATGGCAGCGGCGGCCGGGCCTGCCACCATCACCAGCGCCCCGGCGTGGCTGGGTACCACTGAAATACCCCAGCGACCCAACATGCGAGCAAAACTCACCAGGCCCAACCAAGCTGCCCCCAACGAGAGCAGGGCTTCGGCCCAGCCGGCGCGCCCAAAACTGAGCCCCTGGGCGAGCGCAGTCCAGCCGACTGCCGGCCGCGACGGCTCCGGGCTTCCCAACCCAGCCACGTTCCAACCCCCCATTGCGGAGCGCAGCGCGTCTGCTGCCGAATCTGGAAAGGGAGCACTGAAGCGGTCGAGCGGCAGCCCGTCCAAGATCAAGCTGCGCACCAGCACCACCGCCACCACCCCAGCCACTAGTGCCCAAAACACGTTGGGTTGGCGCACCGCATGCTCTCCGGCGGCTGCCCAGTGCGACAAGCTACGGGCGACTGCGGTTCCTGGCGGAGGATGCACCAGCCGTTCGCCCCAACGTCGGAGCTTGACCAGCCCCCGCAGCTGGTATCTGAACAACTCCTCGTCACCAACCCGACGAACGATCTCGCGCCGCCGGGTCAGGGTGGACGGGAAATGAGCAAGGTTCCAAGCCCAGGCCCTCAAGAATCGGCCCAGACGCAAGCGAACGATCCCCTCCGCCAGACCCGCCGTGAACGCCAGCGGCACCACCCACATCAGCGTGAGCGGCTGATAGGCCTTGAGCAAAGCCCGCAACCGGCCGGCATCTTCTCGCCAGGGTGGTGTCGACTCACGACAAAGGTTGGCATGCATCACTTCCGCGGAGGGCACCACCACCACCCGCGCCCCTGCCAAGCGGGCGCGCTGGGCCAAGTCGATCGCAGCCGACTCCGGTGCCAGCAGGGGATCCGTCCCCCCCAGCGCTACCAATAGCTCGCGCTCCACCAATAGCGATGGCGCCCCGACGTAGGCGACATCTCGCACAACGTCGTACTGCTGCTGATCGACTTCGCCGGGATCGACTCCCGGATAGGGCACCTCGAGCACGTCGGTGGCAATTCCGACCGACTCGATAGCTCCTTCCGGTTCCGCCAACAACACCTTGCAGCCAGCTATCCCGGCGCCGGTTCGGCTCGATTCCAAGACCAGGGCGGCAAGCGTGTCCGGAATCGGCACCGCGTCACCGTGCAAAAGCCAGATGTGGGTAATCGCGGCAGGTAGCTCGGCCAAGAAACGCTCGAGGGTGGGAAAACTGGTGAGGCCCTGCTCTTCGCTTCCCACCACCGCAACCGCCGCGGGTGCATACATTTGTCTGCGCAGACCAGCTACGGTGCTTCGCATATCCGATCCGCCATTGGCCATGATCGCCACCGCAACTACCGCGGTGGCATCTGGCGGCCGGGGCGCGTCGCGCATGACCATGGACACATTGTCTCCCGAACGGGCGAGGAACCCTAGTCACCTCGTGCTGCTCTCCGGGGGGGTGGGGGGGGCCCGCCTGGCCAGAGGGCTGGCGGTTGCTGCGCCCGAACTAACCGTGGTGGTGAATGTTGGGGACGATGAGGTTATCTACGGTCTCGATATCTCCCCCGACCTGGACACCGTGCTCTACACGCTGGCCGGATGGGAGGGTCCCGAGGGATGGGGGATTGCCGACGATGGTTTCGAAGTGCTCGCCTCGCTGGCCCGGCTCGGGGTGGATACCCGGTTTTTGGTTGGCGACCGCGACTTCGCCACCCACCTGTATCGAACGCTCCGCCGTCGGGCCGGCGCTCCGCTATCGGAAGTGACAGCCGAACTCGTCGAACGCCTGGGAATCACGATTCGGGTGTTGCCAGCCACCGACGACGCCGTCCCTACTCGAGTTCTCACGACTGACGGCAAGTGGCTCTCGTTTCAGGAGTACTTCGTTCTTCGCCAGTATCGGGATCCGGTCCGTCTGATCTCCTTCGTCGGGGTAGATTCAGCCGGGCCCGCTCCCGGAGTTGTCGAGGCAATCGAGCAGGCGGAAACGGTGATCATCGGACCTTCCAACCCACCGCTCTCGATCTGGCCGATCCTCGCTATCCCTGGAATTCGTGATGCGGTGGCTAGCGCCAAACGAGTAATAGCCGTGAGCCCTCTCATCGGCGGCATGGCGCTCAAGGGTCCCGCTGCCGATGTGCTCAGGTCACTGGGCTTCCCGCCCGGGAATCAAGGAGTAGTGGCGGCCTATGCCGATCTGCTCACCGACTTGGTTGTGGATGACGCCGATGCAGGTGAGAAGATCCCGGGCTTGGCCATGCACACAACCGACATTCGCATCGGAACCCCCGAGCGGTCGGCCGAGCTGGCTCGCTGGCTGGTGCGCCTGCTGTGAGTATTTCAGTTCATCCAGTGGTCGGGATCCCCGAGATCACAGAGGGAGCCGACCTTGCCGGGCTGATCATCACCGCGCTGAGTGACATGAACTTGGCCCTCGCCGACGGCGACGTGGTGGTGGTAACCCAGAAAGTGGTCTCCAAGGCGGAAGGCCGGGTGGTAGAGCTCGGCTCCGACCCTAAAGCCCACCGGCGATTGGTGGAAGCGGAGTCGCAAGCCATCCTGCGAGATCGGGGTGGCCTGCTGATCGCCCGCACTCGTCACGGTTTCGTGTGTGCCAACGCCGGCGTCGACCGCTCCAACCTCGCCGAGGGAACCGCGGCTCTACTCCCGATCAATCCCGATCGATCCGCGCAAAGAATCCGGGTGTTGCTGGAACGCTCCTACCAGGTGAGAGTTGCGGTGGTGGTCTCGGACACCTTTGGCAGGGCATGGAGACGCGGTCAGACCGACGTCGCCATCGGAGTGGCAGGAATGCTTCCCCTAGTCGACCTGCGAGGCACGCGAGATGCAGGTGGGCGGATGCTGCATGCCACCCAGATCGCAGTTGCCGACGAGCTGGCCGCGGCCGCCGAATTGGTGATGGGAAAGGATCGCCAGGTGCCGGTTGCGGTAGTGCGAGGAGTTGAATACCCACCCGGGGAAGGCAGGGCAACCGATCTGGTCCGGGCCCCCGCCGACGATCTCTTTCTGTGAGGCCTACGCCCGAACTGTTGGACACTTTGTACACCGGAAGTCTCGCGATTTGACGGCGGCTGTCGGCTCCACCACCGGCTAAGCACAGAGTTGCGGACCGCCTCGCCTAGCCAGTCTCGGCCAGAATCTTGGTGGCAGCCAGGAGCAGGGCCGGCTCTACGTTCCCCTCCACCGTCACCACTGCGTTGCCGACGATCCCCCAGGAGTGGGGAGGGATGTGGATATCAGCTATAACCTGGCTGAAAGAGCCCTGAGGTTTCCCGAGCTCGACCCGGTACTCGCTCGGCCAAAGGAACCCTCCCTCATCCTCTTCCGGATATTGCAAAGGAACTC